>Ga0310696_10005631_pt1 | contig 15069 bp, 13 predicted proteins | sample AusTroGonzalo_MG_4_FD_203885 | JGI IMG/M metagenome (GOLD analysis project Ga0310696, IMG submission 203885) | Bovine rumen microbial communities from tropical cattle in Woodstock, Queensland, Australia - Gonzalo_02 (v2) (version 2) | ecosystem: Host-associated > Mammals > Digestive system >...
ACTCGAACGCCTCCACCTCATTCCTCCACTGTGCCGCACATGCAAGCTGGGAGACCGCCTGAGTGAGTTCCTCGGGCTTGCAGAACAGTCTGGGATACCTTTTGTTCGCAAAGGCCACGACCTGCTCTGCCAGCAGTGTCGCATTACTTTTACTTGCCATCAGCATCCCCCTTCCCGGTCTTTACCGCAGCTTCAGCCTCGTTTATAGAGGCGTCATCCGCCTTAGCCGGCCCGTTGTCCTCGCATATGTTTACCACGACGTCAAGTGCGGCGTCAACATATGCTTTGTACTTCTCCAGCACAGACACCCTTGAGCTTCCCTGCGAGGTATTCGGCTCAGGGAACCTTGCGAACATTCCCTTGACCAGGTTGTCGGCCTTGGTCCTCACGTCAGCCCTCGCATCTGCATTCTCATCGCCTTCGAGAAGTTCGTAGATGCCCTTCAGCTCGGATACCTTTTTACAATCCTCGTTCACCTCAGTCAGCTCGGGCAGCACGGGTACAGGATAGCGTTTCCTTGCATCAGCCATCGTCTTGGCATAATCCTTTGCAAGCACTTCCCCGAACATCTTCGCCCTGCACTTTAGTACGGGCTTCCAGATCTTTATCCCGATATTTTCATTTTCGATGAACATAGCGCCTGTCTCACTGAGTATTACGGACATCCCGCTGAAAAGGTCAGATTCCGACTCGAACTGGAGCTTGCCTCCCTCCTCCGCGAGGACCTCGGCAACAGACTGAGCCTCATCCTCGTCCCAGAATTTTTTACTGTACCTATTAGCGACATCGGCAGTTATCGCCTTTACATCTTTTACATCCATTTACTTTTCCCTCCTAACCGTAATAGCTTTTGTCCGGAGCCCGCGCTGCCCCGCGGTACCGGATAATGCCTCATGGATATAGTACGAGGGTGGGTTCATCGCCCACCCCCTTGCCTGTATCTTGAGGCTGATATCATGTCGGCTTACGCCTTTATATCCTTACATGCTGCGTCCCATCACGATGTCCTTGAGTGCTGCCATGGCGCCCGTGGCGTTCAGTATCTCGATAGCTTCTGCCGCGCAGTCGCCGATCGAAGCCTGGAGCAAGTTGAGCGCATCTCCGTCACACGTAGCCTTCCCGAGGATATCATAGAGCACCTCGCCGAATTTATCCTTCTTCATCGAGCGGGGAACTGCCGATGTGGGGATAGCTGCTGTAAACTCAGTTATCCTGGGCCTGTCCTTAGGCTCATTGTCGGCAGGCTTAGCTGCCATGTCAGCGGGTTTAGCCTTTGCAGGCGTGTTTCCGCTGAAGCTCTTCGTGACGTTGATCTTATATACGGATCCGTCAACTGTAAACTCGTACACCTCGGGTGCAAGGTCGCCGATAATGGTGCACTCGCGTGACCCGTCGATTGTACAGCGTACCAGCGCCGCCAGCATGATGCATCTCACATCGCCGATCTCTGTTACAGGGAGCAGCTTGATCCTGCTTCCGTCCTCCATGATCTCTCTCATAAGCTTGACGGGTACCGTGTCGTCGTCGTTATAATAAGCATATACCACTTCCGCCTCGCTCTTTTTGAATGCGTCCAGGTTTTTTACCAGATAGGACAGTTCTGCTGCATAAATCATAATACATCCTTTCCGCCGGAACCATCCCGGCTGACATACGGGGCTTATCCTCCTCCCCTCACTGTAGATAATATGCACACGACTATCGCCAGATAGCATTCCCCGAAAGAACAGATGTATGCTGCCCTGTAAAATACCTCAAGCCCGCACTAGCAGAGCGCCTGCAGGCAACGGCGCCCCAGGCAGGTTTCCTAAAAGGGCACTTTTCAAGTCAAAGAACTGCCCTTTTGGGAAACTTTTCCCGGCTATCGAATGGCGGACAGATGAGATACCTTTGGGTCCTGATGATGCTGTATCCCGCACAGGTCGCATTATGCAGCAGGGATGGCGCATATTATGTTTCCTAAATGGGCACTTTCTGATGCGAAAAGATGCCCTTTTATCTTACCTGCCGGCAGGAAAGGGAGGGCACGGCTCCTGTCTGGGAGCCTGGTAAGAAGGATCCGGTGGTTCCCATGGCGATGATGTTTCCTACACCTGATAAAGCCAGTATATGCCGTGGAGCAAAAAGTGGGCAGTCTCAAGCAATAAATGTATTTTTGACACAATTCAGCAAGCCCCTGTTTTCAGTTGCACTTTGCATACCTTCCCGTCAGCCAGCGTCCAGAGCCTTACTGCAGACAGGTAAAATTAGTGCTTAAAAAATGTTGTTCTTAATTTGTGAACAAATGGTGAAAACTTAAATCATTGTCAGACAGTTATGTAACATTTTCGTAATTATTTCAGTGACTCGCGAAAACTATCAGATTTATCCCCCAAAACACAACTAAAAGTATAAATAAAAAAACTCTTTCATGGACCAAAAACATCGTAAAACCTTGACTTTTTGTAAAATCTGTGATATATTTATGCCTACAAGGTTGCCCCCTCTGTGATTTCCATTTTATTAAAATTTCAAAGACAAAAAGCGAACAAAAAACAAAACACGGGTCCCCACTGACCCGCGGGGGTTAGTGCCCCCTTTAGCCAAACAGTGAAAAACAGAAACAGGCAGCCGCGCAGCACAAGGCCGGCGTTATAAGCGCCATATACACTTTTTCGATGAGAGGAGAAAAAGAGATATGAAGAAAAGCGATATCGGCTCTGCTGCCCCTGGAATAGAGGATGCTATCATCTCAGGGGAGGAGGTCATCAGTGAAGATGACTTCTCAGCGGACTACACAGAGATGCTCATATTTGAGCGAAACGCAGAATCAAACGACACAGAAATCGAAGCCAAGATGCCTAAGGATGAGATACTCGAGGACAGCATAAAGATGCTTGAAACCGACGAGGCCACCAATAACGCAGTAGCAGCTTGGCTCGGCAGGGAATCTTATCCCGACATCATCAGTGATGGCGTGCTTGAGGCAGTCATCCTAATGCTCAAAGGCAAAGAAGGATATCCCGACGCACTCAGACTCTTGGACCAGGAACTGGTGCTTGACAGCCAGGCTGATGGGTACATCCAGGCTGCCAAGATGGAGCTGCAGAAAAAGAACCCGGACGTAAGAGGACTTGCATCCGATCTCCTTAAGAGGTTATCAGACGACCGCAGGAGAGGATCGCGCTCATATTTAAGAAGCTGGCTGTCATACGGGGCCAGCAAGCAGATGGCAAGCGACTATGAGAAGGCTGACAGGCTCGGAAGGGCAGTACTGCTCGGGCGCCTGAGCCCCTACGGCTACGAAAAGGCGAATGAAGCGGCAAGGATGGAGATCGCGCTCTGGCCCGAGGGAGCATTCCCGAGCTGGCCCGACCCCAACATTGTCGACACGCGTGGAGCACTGTTCCTGATGTACACCTATGGTGCACGGAACAAGGCAATGGCCCAGCCCCTCGTCAATTTTGCGGGCATGGAGATCTGGGACCGCATCAGCAGATATGCGATCTCGGTAATCAAGTCAAGCTTCCCGACCTACTACGCTAACTCAGACTACAGGGGAGACCTGGAAAATGCATGCATGGCCATGGTCTACGAAAAGGCAGAAGCCTACAATCCTCTGTATGCGCCTATCACTTACTACAACCGTTATTTCATGCCGGCAGTCCGTAACGAGATTGCCGCGATCTGTCCCGGTATGTCGCTCACGAGCCACTACGTAGAGGCTCAGAAGCGTATCCGCCGCGCACAGAACATTCTTAAGCAGCAGGGCATTGAGCCTACTGTAGAGGCTATCTACAGCGTGGATGGTGCACTTTCGCGTAAGGCGATCGCCGACAATCTCCGTATGATGGAGACCAACGTGATCGCATCGCTCGACAGCGAGGATGCTGCAGAAGTTGCAGCGAACACTCCTACACCTGACGTTGCGGTTATACGTAAGGAAGAACAGGCAGCAGCAGCGAAGCTCATTAGGAGCGTCTTTGTACTCGGATACAGGTACGACGCAGCAGGATGTTTCCTCGGCGTCCCGAAGTTCGCGAACGAAGATGCCAAGAAGAAGTACTTCCGCGATCTGAAGTTCATGTACCGTATCGCGGTTGAAATCTCGGACAGAATCGACGACGACAAGAAGGAGAAGAAGGAAGAGATATGCCGCAAGATCAAGCTCGTACGCAGGACACGCACCGAGGACGGCAAGGAAGTCATCACGCCCCTTCTCGATGTGTACAACAAGCTCCGTAAGGAGACACAGAAGCTCCTTCAGAATGCCGCACTGTCAGGCGACTTCGGTCCCGACATCAAGGCGCAGTACGGCAAGGCTCTCAGCAACGGCGGTGGATACATCGACTTCGGTTCATCCGATTTCAGGTCCGTAGCCAACACGGAGATCAGCCGCACAGAGCTTTCATCTGCACAGCTCGAAGGCACAGAGCTTATCCCCACCGCTACCGCAGGATACGTTCCTATGGGGCGTGACGGGAAGCACATCATCATCAGACAAGAAACCCGTCAGGATTTCCTCAAGAGAAAAGAGAAAGAGGCACAGGACCCTGCAAGATAGGATCCTGCACCGCGAAGGAATCATATAAAAAGCAATGGACAGGTATCGCACACTGCGGTACCTGTTTTATTTGTGCCCAAAGGCGTCCCCGCATATATGAGACATACGGCATATTCTCCTCATCACGAAAAGGAGGTAAAGATATTGCCAGACATGACAAGCGATGACGTACAAAAGATAAACGACGGCATCAGGGATTATATCAAAGGCAGGCGGCTCAAGGCCGTCAGGGACAACCTTGCCTGCAGGATATCAGACGCATGCAGGTTTGCAAGGGACTACTACCATTACGGCGCCGGATACAACAATAAATACGCCGGCATGTACAGGTACGAGATCGCCGACGAGCTTAAAAGGCATCCCGCACAGGTCCTGAAAAACATCAGTGCCCTGGAGGCGTTGTATGCGGACAGGGAAGAATTAGGCATGATTGAAAAGGGCCTGATACCGGAACGGCACGGATTCCTCGGCGGGGTTACAAGCTGGTGAGAGAAGGAGAAGAGCAATGATAAAAGACGTATTCAGCATACAGATAGACAACGAGGCAATGGCGCTCAGCGAGATCAAGGGTGAGATCAGATCTCTCTTAGAGCCGCTCGGGGCTAAAAAGCTAAACATCGACCTGAAGGTTGAAGAGTCGCACAGATGCAAGCCTCGCCCTGACTGGTTTGACGACTATGAGTTCTTCATTTCGGCAGGCATAAGCTCAGACGGGATCAGTGAAGGAGACATCCAGTCCGCTATCGAAGAGTCAATTTATTACTCGTCAACATACGACGAGTACATAAACGACTGACATCCAGACCATTAAAGCTCATGCCTTAGGTATGGGCTTTAATTTTTACAAGAGACTGCCGGACCCGGCAGGTAAACGCCCGTCCAGACTTAAAAGACAGGAGAGTACATATTCAATCCGCATGATAAAAAGATACGGGAGGACGCTGATATGAGTGATACTATCCGAAGATACGTGACATACGGCATAGCACAGGAGGAATTCAATACCGGGCTGATAGCTCCGGTATCAAATCCGTCACCGCTTGGGAACAGGCTCAAGCCCCTCGGGGGACTCTGGGCTTCCTCCGTAACGTCAAGGGACGGCTGGAGGGAGTTCTGCATAGGGGAAGGGTTTCATACCTATACCCTTGACAAGTGCACCGGTTTCCACCTCAGGCCGGAGGCAAGGGTTTACGAGATCGCCTCGGTGCAGGATGCTGAGAGGCTTAAGGAATCGTTCAGGCTGGAATGTCCCAGCATCCCGCTTACAGCCATAGATTATGAGAGCGTTAAAAAGCATTATGACGCGGTAGAGATAACCCAGATGAGCGAGGGCGTCTACTACGCCATGCTTCCATGGGACTGCGAGTCGATAGTCGTACTGAACCCCGATATGATTGAAGTAGACGGGAAGGACATAGAGCTTGCGAAAGCGCATAAGGCAGAAGCCCTGCGGATGTTAAGGGATTACAATTCCGAATACGGCCAGGACGAAGAGGATATAGAAGACCTTTGATCCGACATCCGGGCATAAAAAAAAGACCACGAATCATCCAATGTCATTAAGTTAAGCCTTTAGGCAAAGAAAAACCACTTCGTAATCCTTAAATGGAAAATGCGGAGTGGTTTTTTATTTTACTTTTTCTTCTTATTCATCAGAGCTTCAAACTGCATCAGGTATTGTCCAAGTGCTTTTTCGACTACGGATGTCTTGGGAACTCGTCCAAATTCCTATCTAAGATACTCCATACGCTTAAAATGGATATTTTAGTATCGGGATTCCATTTATTCAAAGCATCTTTGATATTATCAAAGGCTTTATTATGTTTATCAAGTTTTGTTTTAAGCCTTGCACTCTCTGTCATAAGGTTTGAAATCTGCCTTAATTCAGCGGGAGTTAATTCCAGTCTGGCATCTTCGCCATGCTCTGCAAAATCTTCTCCGCTGAAGAACTGTGCCATCTTATGTGTTAAATCTTTCATTCGTTGTTCTCCTTAATATATGCGTATTTACCAAAATTACCCTGACGGTCATGTACCGCCAGGGTAATCCCTTTTATCAGGTCAGGCTGCCCTTCCCTCCGACCTCATCAGGATGTTCCGCTGCATATGCTTCTGCAGCAGCTTTTATGTCAGCGAGCCTGTCGCCCGCAATAGTTTCTATGCCAAGTTCTATGGCCTCTGCAATGGTTCCCTCCAGCAGCTTGGACATCTCCACCGAGTCATAATCATGCACTCCCCTGTATATCGCATACATCGTCCTGCCTTCGTCATCCATGCCTACCGGATTGGAATGTACCGTTTCCTTTTCAGCCATGTAATCCTCAGGCGCATTCGTGGCATATATCAGCGGGCTTCCGTCTTCAAGCAGCACGGGCTGTCCGTATCTCGATATGAGCATGTTCTTACACCTCTGCCTTGAGATCCTGAGTATCGGCGCTATCTCCCCGACAAGGGCGTGGAAGTAAGCGTTCGCACTCTTGCTCTTCATCTTCTTGGGCTTTGCAATATCCACATCCAGTTTCTCGCACGGGATGAGCTTCTGCATCCCGGACAGGTCCCCGCTCCCCGGGAGCACTTCCAAGGTGAGCATGACCTTGTTTGTCACGATGTCTCGTGAGAATCCAGCAATCTTACACGTAATCTTCATAAAATTTCCCTCCAAAATTTCCTTTATCGCTGCCCAGAACCCTTGTCTCCGACATAACGGTCATAGGCATCCTCCCCGCAGTACTCGAGGATTATCCGCCTCAGATCTGCGCGTCTCTTTTCTCCGCATCCGCGCGCCATCTTAACCCTGCTCTCGCCTGCCGCCACAGCATCATCCAGCGTCTCGCATCCGGCGCAGTAGAGCACATATGCCACGTCTGAGTCCTTGATGCCATGCTTGTTTGCCAGCCGTAAGTTCATATCTGGCTTAAGCCTCATATCCTCGGGCTTCATCCCGGTGAGTTCGACGATCTTGGCCATGGTGGGCTTTCCGATGCGTTCGGCATATAAAAGCCTTCCGTATCCCCCGGCCTTCAGGTCCGACAGGTTCCTGTATCCTATGCTGAGCAGGGAGTTTACCGCAGTGGTGTTCAGCACGCCCTGGTTGAGCAGGTCTATGAGCGTGGGCCCTTCATCATTTCCCAGGCTCTTCCCGTTTATGATGTAGTCGTCCCAGCACCTCCTGTATAGCATGACCACCGCATCCCTGAGCTTCTGCCTTACCGCCTCCCTGGTAAGGGACATCTCCGCAGCTGTCTCATCCAGGTTCTTTCCGTCGATGATGCGCTTCAGCAGCACATCCCTGATCTTGTCCTGCAGTACCCTGGACTTTCCGTTTACCAGTGATATGAACCTCTCCACCGCGCCTTCGTCCTCAGTGTAGTTCCCCAGCATGAGGAACGTCATAAGCCCTTTTATCCCGCATCCCTTGTCCGGGATGTCTCCGTAAGTGCCTTTCCCCCTGAAGCCTCTTGTTACGACCGTTACCATTATATCCACTCCTTTATGTCATTTTATCCTTCTCTTTCTCAGGCGGAATCCCGCGGGGCAGCACACCGGCCGCCCCTTCTGCCATCCGTCAGCTTACCCTCGCATACTGCGACCGTCTCATCACCATATGGCTTAAGCCTTCCCTGTCCTGCACGCGTTCAGCCTTGTCCTGGCATGCCCATGCGGCACTCTTGCTAAGGTCGATGTTGATGAACTTTCGCTTCTGTAAAGCCCTGCGGAGCCTTTCCTCACGTCTGGCCTTTTTTGCCCTTTCCTCTGCGGCGCTCTCGATAGCGCTCTTGATTCCGTAGATGATCATTGCTACTGTGTAAAATACACACATTACAAAGATCCCATACCAAAAGCCCTCTGAGTTTACCATGTGCACGACAAAGTCCTTGAATTCCATGTTTTCCTCCGTTCCCGCCTGTCGCCAGGCAGATGCGCAGCACTCCGTTCCGCTGCACATAGAATATGCCATACCCTTATCCCGGCACCCCTTCCCCGAAAGGATTCCGTACACCCCGATTTCCCGTCATAAGGCTCCTGAAGAGATGCCGCGGGAAATACCTATTATAATGGAGCCGCCGGATGCCTGCTGGCGGCCGGGCAATAAGCCATGCTTGACTGGGCCCCTGCAGCCCTTGATTTAAGTAGCCGGAAAGTATATTATAGGAGGTAGAGGTAACCTGGATGCCGGTCGCCGAATCCATGTATCAGTCTGTCGGCACGATCATGCCCTATCCCTTATTTTATCAGCGTTTCACCCTATTATTCCCGTTCTTTTTCAATCCTTTCGGGGATGACAGGTGACTCAACGTCACATGTCATATTCCATGCAGTCGGAGGACCCGGTGTCCCCGGCTACAGAAACATGATTGATTCAGGAGGTACCACACATGGACAGTACAAAAGCTCCATGGGCAGTTGATTTTGTGAATTGGAATGACCCTGTCAATACTTTCGGGCAGGGCAGGATCTGGCTTTTATACGACGGCAAGCCCATACTCGCATCTGCAGGCATTGATAGCGGATACACCGTAAGCTCGGAAGCCTGGGACGCAGAGGACGCCATCGAGATAAGATACTGGGATGTCCCGGGCCAGGCAGCGCTTGCGGATTACAGGGAGGCAGGGACCTGCGAGGTCATCTGGGCAGGTACGGTCGGAGGCTTCATCAAGTTTACGGAAGAAGACTTTTCAAGAATGCTTGACGGAAGGCTCGGTTCGTCAATGGCAAGGGTATGCCTCATGGCAGTATCGGCAGTATTTGCTTCGTAAGATTAAACAGCAGTTAATGCCGCATTAGACAGTTTACATTGTTTTACAGGAGACGGCATATGGATGACAATACACAGACAAAACCTCTTGCCACGCTGACCGGCACGGTATCGTACATACTCAATGACGGCAGAGAGGATGGAAAACTTGTCTTCAGGATAAAAGAGCATGGCACGGGGAAGCAATTCCTTGTGTCGGGGCATGACCTTACCATACACAGGGGCGTCATGTACGAGTTCAGGGGAAAGAAGGGCACCAAGAGCGACCAGGCTTTCCTCGCCGACATGGCGGTGCCTACTGACGCTGAGCCGGGCGCCAAGACGGTGGCATGGCTCGTCTCGGTATTCTCGGGAAGCGGGATGGGCGCAGCAACCGCCCGCAAGGTATGGGAAAAATTCGGAGACGACACTGAAAAGATAATCAGGGAAGATCCGATGAAGCTCGCAGAGGTCAAGGGAATATCAAAGGCCAAGGCCGAGAAGATGAAGGAGAAGATGGACTCATCCCCGGGATATGACAGGCTTGCGGCATCATTCCTTCCCTACGGCGTCACTCCCCAGCAGTGTTCAGCATTGTATAAGGAATACGGAGAAGAGGCCTACGATATAATGACGAAGAACCCGTACGTCCTGATGAAGGTATGCGGGACCCAGTGGATGGAGACCGACGCCATCGGCCTTGCCATGGGTGTCGACCCGCTGCTTCCGGGGCGGTTGTCGGGTGCCTCAAGGAAAGCGTTCAGCGACGCTTACGAGGCGGGCAGCACCGTCATACCGGAATCCCAGTGGACCAAGTGGGCAGTAAGGGCGCTTCTGTCAGGCCAGCTGCCTGAGGGAGTAAGGGCTCCGAATTACACCGAAGCGGTAAAGAAATGGCTTGAGGAGAAGATACAGGCTGGGAGCCTGATAAGGGAAGTCCTTAACGACAGGGAGGGCAACAGGGATACTTACCTCTGCACGGCAAAGCAGCTAGCGAGGGAACAGGATATCGCCTCCATAGCGTTAAAGCTTGCAGGTACGGCGTCCCCGATAAAGTGCACTCATGAGATGGTAAGGGAAAAGGCTGCTGAATTCGGCCTGACGCTTGCCCCCGAGCAGGAAGACGCGATCGTCGGGATGCTCTCATCAGGGTTCTGCATAGTGACAGGAGGCCCCGGGGTAGGAAAGACGACCATCATGACGGTCGCAGTGAGCATCTGCGCAGCAAAAGGCATACCCTCGATACTGCTCGCGCCTACAGGCAGGGCGGCACGCAAGCTTGCTGAAGCCACCGGCATGGATGCAAAGACGGCTCATTCGTTCCTCGGGCTCATGGGCGGGGCTCCGCCTAAGGAACCCGAATCGGTCCACGACTCGCTCATCATAGTCGACGAGGCCTCCATGCTCGACACCGAAGTTGCGCTTGCAGTCCTCTCATGTGTAGGCAAGGGCTCAATGCTCTGCCTGGTAGGCGACGAGGGACAGCTTCCAAGCGTAGGCCCCGGAGCGATACTGAGGGACCTTATAGCATCAAAGCTTTTTGGGACATACAGGCTTACCAAGATATACAGGCAGGATGAGGGCGGTCCTACATGCAGGAACATCTGGCGGGTAGGAAGAGGGGAGACCGACCTTGAGAAAGGCGAAGGCTTCACCCTGCACAGGGAAAAAGAAGGGGATGCCGCATCCCAGTCAAGGCTCATGTGCAGGCTCTACACAAGAAGGCTGAAGGAATACGGGATAGGCAACGTGGCGCTGCTCCTTCCGTACAGGAAAGGCGACTGCGGCGTCAACGCCATGAACCTGAGGCTCCAGGAACTGGTCAACCCGTTAAGGAGGGTAGCCGGCGAAGTCAAAAGGGGCGGCATATCGTTCCGTCCGGGAGACCCCGTGATGCATACAGGAGGCAATTCCGAAGAAGCTTCCAACGGCGACCTCGGCACCGTCAAGTCTGTAAGCCCGTCTACGGGAATTGTTATAGTCACGATGAACGGCAAGGATCTTGAGTACCAGGGCGACCTGCTCAGGGGCCTTGAGCTGGCATACGCCTGCACCGTGCATAAGTCGCAGGGCGGAGAATGGCCTGCAGTGGTCACGTGCATCTCATCCCTCTATCCCGCGATGCTTGAAAGGGCAGTGCCCTATGTTGCGTTCTCAAGGGCAAGGGAAGAGCTTGACGTCGTATGCGATTCAGGGCTTGAGACGGCTATAAGGAATCCCGGGGCAGACAAGAGGATGACGCTTCTTCCCAAGTGCCTTGATACAAGGGCTGGGCGTCCCGTTCCGAGGGCGGTATAGATTGATATATGGTTTTATCGACAGGCAGGGCCACATGGTCCCGCCTGTTTCATTTTCACCCAGTTTTCCCGTCTGCCCGCATATTCAGATAGTCTAACGACGTGTTAAAAATAAAATTTACATAAAAGGAGAAAAAAAACAATGGACGAGATTAACAACAGCACAGTAGCAGACGGAGCAGCAGTAGATGTAGCAGAGCCCAAGACAGCCTATGTTTCAATTTCTTCATCTGCAGCAGAAGCAGATGGCCGTACAATAGTTTCAGCCTCGCAGTTCCGTGGCTCAAACTACTGCCGTTCAAAGAAGGAGTTCGAAGACCTTAAGCTGTCCGACAACAAGACAGGCACTTATGACCGTGCGATTGCTGTAAAGAGCACCATCCACGGCATGCTCCATGGCAAGCTTGCCAAGACAAAGGAAGAAGCTCTCGACATGATCGACCAGGTTACAGAGAGCGTTTCAGAAACAGCCGAGACAGACCGCCTCAAGGCTGAAGCACTTGCGAAGGACATCCTCCGCTATGTCAAGTGCGAGCATAGGACACCCCTTCCTGAAGGATCCATCCACTCAAGCTATATTCCCTGCGAAGAATACCTTATCCGCGTAAAGCCGGACGAGATCTTCGATGACGGGACATCTCTTGAGGGTGTCATCTACAAGGCAGGAAAGCCCAGCATCAACCAGACCGGTAAGAAGCGTGATACTTCTGTCCAGGGTTGTGCAGAGCTCCACTTCCTGGCAATAGCATTAAGGAGCTATGTTCCCGCAGGCCAGTCGAGAAAGATCAAGGCATCATATTACTTCCTCAGGAAGAATACTGATTCAGCATCGGCTGGAAACTACGATAGCAACTATTTCTCGGACAAGGGCGGAAACATTGTAACCCTTGAAGAGAGCTACAATGCAAATGTGGGCCCTGTACGTACCGACGTTGACCGCGCTATCGAAGGATTCGTGGACGATTTCGGCAACGGCATCGAGTGCAGCGGAACAGACTGTGACCACTGCATCCTCAATCCTGCATGCACATTCACAGCTCCCCCTGAGAAGCAGGAGCTCAAGGAGGTAAAGAATAAGCCTCCCGTAACCCCTACCGAGGCACAGCAGAAGATCATTGATACGCTCGACGGCGTTATCAGAGTAGTTGCAGGTGCCGGCGCAGGAAAAACCGAGACCCTTGTAGCCAAAGTACTTAACATCGTTAAGCATCTCATGGCAGAGGGCATGAACGTCAATGAGGCCTTAAGGCACATCTTAATGATCACCTTCACCAATGCAGGTGCAGACGAGATGGCCCACAGGCTTATGCTTAGGCTCAGCCAGGCAGGCATCATGGGAGCTTCACGCGATGACATGCAGATCATGACATTCAATACATTTGCATTCAATATCGTTAAGAAGTTCTTCGAGAGATTAGGCTTCACAAAGTCACCTCTCGTAGTTGACCACACATCCAACCGCAGGATCATCACAGACCTGCTCGACGGAAACGTGGTTCCCGGACTGGATTACCAGAACTTCACAATGAAGGGAAGGGGATCCATGGGTGCGCTCGGATGTACAGAGAAAGCTTTTGAAGCTGCCAAGTACTTCGAGATCTCTCCTGACGATCCTGACGCAGCAACCGAGCTTCATGACGCGCTCCAGGAAAAGGAGCTTCTCGGAAACGGGCTGGTGAACGATGTCTCCATCCCCGCACTGCTTGACCTGTTCAGGGACTACACGGAACGCCTCTTAGGCGAGAACTTCGTGACATTCTCCGATCAGGAGCCTATGATGTTCAAGCTTCTCAATGAAACACCCGAGATCCTTGACGAGTATGGCTACTGGTACGTGCTCGTGGATGAGTTCCAGGACTCAAACGCAGTACAGATGGAGACCATCAGAAGACTCCGTCATGCTAAGGACAACCGCAGCATCATGGTAGTCGGAGATGACTCACAGAGTATCTTCAAGTTCAGGGGCACCTCTCCCGAGAACATCCAGAAGTTCGAGGAAAAGATGGGCGAGTCAGTCATTGACTTGTACCTGACCGACAACTATCGTTCAAAGGCACCCATCATCGCGCTGGCAAATGCCATCAATGCCCGCTGTCCTCACCGCATCGAGAAGGACCTCGTTGCAAAGCGTGGAGACGGGCACAAGGTAGTGGTACAGGGCTTCGTCGATGATAAGGAAGAGTACGCATATATCGTCACAGAGATCCAGAAGCAGCTTGCAGACGGATACGCACCTGAGGATATCTGCGTGATCGCAAGAACTAAGAAGGAACTCAGAAAGATAGCGCAGATGCTTTCAGAGGCTCACCTTCCCTGGGTATTCATGAACCCCATGTTACTCCAGGAAAACAGCCGTGTAAAGGCAGCTATGGCGCTCGCACAGGCCATCAAGACACCCGATGCTACAGCTTCGATCTTCGGCTATCTCACCGGAAGGTACGGAAAGGACATCCTCAAGATGGACCATTCCGAACTCGACAGCGAGATCGGCAAGATGAGAGGAGCAATCGAGCACGTGTTCTACGGAATGGGTGACGATGCAGTTCCTTTCGAGGAGCAGCGCCAGAAGTTCCACCAGTGGCTTGAGGAGATTGACATGGACGATGAGATCTACCGTTCATTCCTTGACAGGCTTTACGCATGCGAGGACATCTTCACAGAGTTTGACTGGCTGAAGGACTTCGAGGTCTTCGGTGACGACGAGGAGCAGAAGATGGATCAGAGGTATAAGGGCATCGTCCTTACCACAGCTCATTCATCCAAGGGACTCGAGTGGCCGGTAGTCTTCAACACTGTTTCCGAGTACGACTCACCCAAGTGCCACGGCAGAAACCGCGACGACGAGGTTGAGGAGACCAGACGTCTTCTGTTCGTTTCAGTTACCCGTGCCCGTGATATACTCTACGTAACAGGACAGTATGTCGCATACGGTAAGAAGGATGACAGGACCTACAATCAGTTCCTCCACGATGTGTATGAAGACCTCAATGAGTCCGACAGGTACTCTGCAGAGCTTTTCAACATCGCGGCAGCTGAGGCTAGGAAAGAGCAGGAGGCAAAGGACCGCCGTAATGCCCGTGCACGTGAGCAGCGCGCTAAGAAGAAGGCAGCCGGAGTGCTTAGTAACTATAAGTGCGACGGACAGATGTCCTTCGTCTGATTCAATAAATCAATAAACCAAAGGTCTTCCTCCCCGCAAGGGAGGAGGGCCTTTTTTATTTGCCCGTCTTTAGAAACGTGCCTGCAGCTCATATTAAAGCCAAGCTATGATAAAGGAGGAAAATAAGATGATATTTAATGGTTACAAAGGGCTCACGCTCTTAGATTATCCGGAGAAGACCGCTGCACTTGTATATACAGGCGGATGCAACTTCCGCTGCCCGTTCTGCCACAATGCTGTATTAGTGGAAGACCCCAAGTCGCAGCCCGTGATAACGGAGGAGGAAGTCCTCGAGAAGCTTTCGAAGAGGAAAGGGATGCTTGACGGACTGGTAA
>Ga0310696_10005632_pt1 | contig 15068 bp, 13 predicted proteins | sample AusTroGonzalo_MG_4_FD_203885 | JGI IMG/M metagenome (GOLD analysis project Ga0310696, IMG submission 203885) | Bovine rumen microbial communities from tropical cattle in Woodstock, Queensland, Australia - Gonzalo_02 (v2) (version 2) | ecosystem: Host-associated > Mammals > Digestive system >...
AAGCGCATCTCCATCAAGGACACGCGCGGAATCATCGACGCCATCCTGGACGGCAGCATCGACAAGGCTCCGACCAAGCAGATCCCTTACTTCAACTTCGAAGTTCCCACCGAGCTCAAGGGTGTCGACACCGGCATCCTCGATCCTCGCGACACCTACGCCGACGCGAAGGTCTGGGACGAGAAGGCCAAGGATCTCGCCGGCCGCTTCATCAAGAACTTCCACAAGTACGAGAGCAACGAGGCCGGAAAGGCCCTGGTTGCCGCAGGTCCGCAGCTGTAGCGCTGGCGCGCTCCAGCTGGGACAGAGTCCCCTATCACTGAGGGGCGTTCCCCTCAGACTCCCCCAGTCGCTTCGCTCCGACTGCCAGGGCTAACAAAAAAAACCGCTCCGATGGGGCGGTTTTTTTGTTTTATTTGTTATCTTTACGTGCTTTTAACTATATAACTCAAAAAAACTAGCAACAATGGGAATTATTATCGCCATCGTCATCGTCGCCCTCCTCGTCGTGTGGGTGATTTCCGTTCAGCGTAAACTGGTTGGCCAGGATGAGCTCTGCCAGAATGCCATGAGCACCATCGGCGTGCAGCAGGAAAGCCGCTGGGACGCCCTCACCGGCATGGTCGAGCTCGTCAAGTCCTACAACGAGCATGAGTACAACACGCTGCGCGACGTGATCGCCCAGCGCCGCCCGATCGACGGCAACAGCAGCGCCGCCGAGGCCGAGGCCCAGGAGAACCTCATGACCCAGGTCGCCACCGGCCTCAATGTCGTGGTCGAGAAATATCCTGAACTCAAGGCGAACGAGAACTACGCCAAGGCGATGGACGCCGTCGACAAATACACCAACATGGTCCGTACCAGCAAGATGGTGTACAACGACACGGCCACCAAGTACAACAAGCTCATCCGTCAGATCCCTGACTCCATCGTGGCCGCCCTCTTCGGCTTCAAGGTCCGCGACTACCTCAAGACCGAGGACCAGAAGACCCAGATGCCTTCCCTCAAGATCTAGGAATGAAACGTTGGATCACCCTGATAGCGGCATTGGTTTCGACCTTTGCCGTTTTTGCCCGTGAACAGCGGGTGCGCGACCTCGATATCAACGTGACGCTCTACCCGTCCGGCGCCGCCCTCATCCACGAGAAATGGGACGTCAACACGGGCGACGAGATTACGGAGTGGTACCTACCCCGGGAGAACCTCGGCGACATCGAGATCCGGAGTTTCTCCGTCGTCAGCGATGGCTTCGACCTTACGGACGACGGCGAGTGGGACGTGGACCGCAGCCGCAAGCAGAAGGCCGGCAAATACGGCATCGTCCATAAGCACAACGGCGTGGAGCTCTGCTGGGGCGTCGGGGAATACGGCGACCATGTCTATGATGTCTACTACATCATGACCAACGCCGTCAAGTCCCTGAACGACTACGACATGCTCCACCTTCAGCTGGTCAACGACGAGCTCAAGGCCCCGCCGCAGCACGTGCGCGTGACCTTCGACACGGACGAGAAACTGGGTGCGCAGCTGGACACCAGCTGGGTCCGCACCTGGGGTTTCGGCTTCAACGGCACGGTCGCCTTCCTCGAAGGGGGCGGCGTGGTCTACGAGTCCTCGGAGCCCTTCGGCTACTACAGTTCCGTGATCGCCCTGCTGCGCTTCAACAAGGGTGTCTTCGACTCCCCGAGCGTGCAGGAGCGTGATTTCCAGGCGGTGCTGGACCGCGCCATGGAAGGCGCCGACTTCGGCTCCGACGGGAACTATGACGACGAAGACGACACGGCAGGCGGCATTGCCGGACTGATCATGATGATTCTGTCCTGGCTCGGCATCCGGAAGGGCTTCCGGAAAGCGACCGGCAAGGTCTCCAAGCGGGAGAAGAAGAAGCTCCTCGGCATCGCCGAGAGCGAGATCAACTGGTACCGCGAGATTCCGATGGGCGGCGACCTGATCGCCGCCGACTACGCCCTCTCCCGCCTCGGCGAAGACCGCAAGCAGAACGCCCTCGCGTCGGCGGAGATCCTGAAGATGATCTATATGGGCTACCTCGACGTGCAGAAGGACGCCTCCGGCAAGATCGAGATCACTTTCTCGAAGGGCAAGACGGGCGAAGCGCCCATCGATTCCATTGCCAGCGACCTCTGGACCATGATGCTCGAGGCCTCCGGCGAGGACCGTGTCCTCCAGGACAAGGAGTTCTCCTCCTGGTCTTCGAAGAACAAGAAGCGCCTCTACAACTGGACGGAGAAGATGACCCTGATGGGCAAGCAGATCTTCCGGGGCAAGGGCTGGATGCGCGCGGCCGACACCAAGTTCACGCCCGAGGGGCAGCTGGAGGCCCAGCACCTGGTCGGCTTCCGCAAGTACCTCGAGGACTTCACCCTCACCGGTGTACGCGAGACTGTCGAGGTGCACCTGTGGCAGGATTATCTGGTGTACGGCGCGCTGTTCGGCATCGCCGACAAGGTGGCCAAGCAGCTCCAGGACATCGATCCGGTGCTCTTCGAGCGCACCGTCGGCTATGACTACAGCACCTTCAACGGCGCCCTCTACTCCCTGAACAACCTGTCCCGCGCCATCACCAGCGCCAACCGCGCCTACGCGTCCTCCACGTATTCGAGCGGCGGCAGCTGGGGCGGCTACGGCGGACACAGCTCCTTCGGCGGTGGCGGCGGCTTCAGCGGCGGCGGCCACGGCGGCGGCGGACGATAGAAAGAAAGCGGCAGCAATTTGCCGCTTTTTTGTATATTTGTAAGTATGTCAAAGGAATTGGACAGCAGTATTCAGTATCTGAGCGGGGTGGGCCCGAAACGGGCCGTCCTGCTGCAGCGCGAGCTGGGCATCGAAACCCTCTCCGACCTGATCCACCTGTATCCGTTCCGCTACATCGACCGCAGCGGCGTCGTGCCCATCGCCCAGGTGGCGCCCGACCTCGCTTACGTCCAGCTACAGGCCACCGTCATTTCCCGGACCCTGCTGGGGCCGGGCGGCGCGCTCGTCTCGCAGGACACGAATCCCATTCACTGGGGCGCCGTCAAGCGCCTGTCCGTGGTCGTCGAGGACGCCTCCGGCCGCATGGAGATGGTCTTCTTCAAGGGGATCAAGTGGAACTACCAGCGGCTCATGCCGGGGAGCACTTTCCTGTTCTTCGGCAAACCGCAGGAGTTCGGCGGCCGCCTCAACATCGTCCACCCCGAGGTGGACGTGCCGCAGGACGGTGCCATGGCGCAGGGCGCGCTGACGGGCGTCTACCCGAGCACGGAAAAGCTCAAGACGGGCGGCATCACCGGCAAGGTGATGTGCAAGCTGCAGCAGGCCGCCCTCGCGCTCTGCCTGCCGGAGATCCAGGAGACGCTGCCTGAGTACGTGCTGCGCGACCGCGGCCTTGTGTCGCTGCAGTACGCGATCAAGAATATCCATTTCCCGAAGGACTCCTACGCCCTCCAGAAGGCTTCCTACCGCCTCAAGTTCGAGGAGCTCTTTTTCCTGCAGCTGTCGCTGCTGAAGCAGAAATTCGTCCGCTCGCGCGGCGAGCGCGGCCTGATGATGCCCAAGGTGGGACCGGACTTCCACGCGTGCTACAACGCGCTCCCCTACACCCTCACGGGCGCCCAGCAGCGCGTGATCAAGGAGATCCGCGCCGACCTCACCAGCGGCCACCAGATGAACCGCCTGCTGCAGGGCGACGTCGGCTCCGGCAAGACCATGGTCGCCGTGCTCAGCTGCCTGATGGCCATCGGCAACGGCTTCCAGACCTGCATCATGGCGCCGACCGAGGTCCTTGCGCAGCAGCATTACAGCAATATCCAGAAATACCTCAAGCCCACCGCCGTGCAGTGCGCGCTGCTGACCGGCAGCACGCCGCAGAAGGAGCGGCGCGCCATCCATGCCGCCCTCGAGGACGGCAGTCTCGGCATTCTCGTCGGCACGCACGCCTTGCTGGAGGACAATGTCGTCTTCCGCGACCTGGGCCTGGCGGTCATCGACGAGCAGCACCGCTTCGGTGTGGAGCAACGGGCCCGTCTCTGGTCCAAGGGCCCTCTGTTGCCTCCTGGCAGTGGTGCGTGGGCGCCGCAAGCGAAGCGATCTGCGGCCATCCCCCTTGAGGGGGCGCAGGGGGTGAAAGAACCGTTAGGCCAGAATGTGCCACCGCACATTCTGGTTATGACGGCGACGCCGATTCCGCGCACGCTCGCGATGACGCTCTACGGCGACCTGGACGTTTCCGTCATCGACGAGATGCCGCCGGGCCGCAAGCCCGTCCAGACGATGTGCATCGGGCAGAACCGGCGTTCGGCGATGTACAAGTTCATGCGGGACGAGATTGCCCGCGGGCGGCAGGTCTTCGTCGTCTTCCCGCTGATCTTCGAAAGCGAGAAGATGGATCTGCAGAACCTGGAGCAGGGCTACGAGGAGATTGTCAAGGCTTTCCCGCTGCCGGACTACAAGGTCGCCATCGTCCACGGGCAGCAGAGCAACGAGGAGAAGAATTTCAACATGGCCGCCTTCGTGGCGGGCCGCGCGAACATTCTTGTTTCAACAACTGTGATTGAGGTGGGTGTGGACGTTCCCAACGCTTCCGTGATGGTCATCGAGAGCGCCCAGCGTTTCGGTCTGAGCCAGCTGCACCAGCTGCGCGGCCGGGTGGGGCGCGGCGCGGAGAAGTCCTACTGCATCCTCGTCAAGGACGTCAAGACGACCAAGGAGGCCCAGCAGCGCCTGGACCTGATGTGCCAGACCGAGGACGGTTTCGAGATTGCCGAGCAGGATATGAAGATGCGCGGCCCCGGCGACCTGGAGGGCACGCAGCAGAGCGGCCTGCCTATCAGCCTCAACATCGCCTCCCTGGCCAAGGACGGCGCCCTCCTCTCCGAGGCCCGCGCCTATGCCAACCGGATCCTCGACGCGGACCCGACCCTCTCGGCTCCCCAGAACGCCCCCCTCCTGCGCGAACTTCGCAAGGACAAATACGAAATCAAGGACTACAGCAAGATTTCTTAGAGATTATGGCAAGCAATGCAGATTTTGTCCAGTATATCGTGGACCAGTGCTCCGGCGCCGGAGAGATTGCCGGTCTCACCTTCCGTGACGCTGTCGACGCCTACCCCCACTTAGGTCATTCCAATATCTGAGAGGCGGCGTTTTTGGTGTCGACCTTCTCGATAATACGCTCGAGGATGCCGCTTTCGTCGAAGATGAAGGTGCGCCGGAGCGTGCCCATCGTGGACTTGCCGTACATCTTCTTCTCACCCCAGGCGCCGAAATCCTGCAGCATCTGCGTTGTCGTATCGGCAAGCAGCCGGAACGGCAGTTCATACTTCGCCCGGAAGCCGGTATGGGACTTTGCACTGTCTCTGCTCACCCCCACGACGTTGTAGCCCGCGGCCGTAAGTTCCGCATAATTGTCTCGGAACGAACAGGCCTCCGCCGTACAACCGGAGGTATTATCCTTCGGGTAGAAATAGATGATGGTCTTGCGGCCGTTACCGATGAAATCCTCCGATCTCACCGTCACCCCGTCCTGGTCCACGACCTCGAAGGACGGCATTTTATCTCCAACTTTAAGCATAAATAATTAATGTCAACGGATTTCTTTTCCAAACGGGAAAAGGGCGTTGAGCGCCATTTTGAAGTGCTGATAGCCCCAGGGGATGCCGACAATGGTGATGCAGCACAGCAGGCCGAACACCAGATGCAGGATGGCAACCTCCCAGAAACCGAGAATGATCCAGATGAGGTTCATCGCCGTGGACAGGCAACCCGGCTCCGTAGGCCGGAAGACAAGCTCATGACCGAACGGCCACAGTGCATACGTACCCAGCTTGAACAGCTGCACCCCGAACGGAATGCCGATGATCATCACACACATCAGCAGCCCCACGAAATAGTAGATCAGCGCGATGATGAATCCACCGAGCACCAGCCAAAGTATATTACCAAGCAGTTTCATATGCATCTTATTCTTGATTCACGCTCTGCAGCAGATCATACAAGCCATCTTCGGAGAGCACACCCCGCTTCAGTCCAGCAGGAATCTCCCCTGCCTCATCGGCTTCGAAGTCGGCTTTCCACTGGCCGGAATCCATGTATTCCTTGAGGATTTCATAATGCGTCTCCATCTCGCGGACACGCTTCAACAATTGATTTTCTTCCTGTGAACTGCCGTCATCCTCCAGGAAAAGAACCGCTTTCCCTGTGCTCCGCGCATACTCGATCTCCGAACGCGTGCTGGAGCCGATATAGCCGCCCACGTTGATCACGTAGATGGCGTCCGCCATGTCGATCTTCCGCTTGTGCATGTCGTCCAGCATCTCCTTCGTCCCCTCCGTCCAAACCTCCGCATCCCCGGAATGCCCGAAAAGCCCGACGCTGATGACGATATTCCCCTCCAGCGTCAGCCGCTTCTGCGCCTCCAGGAACTGCTCCTTGAAGCGCGTACTGCCGCAGAGGGTAATAACTTTATACTTGCCGACCATAATTGCTGTGTTTAGATAGGTACAAAGGTACATAATTATTCCATCGGCGCCATATGTAATCATTATTGCGCAAAAAACATTAAATTTGTCTCAGCACTACCAATAACTATTTCTTTTTCCAATACCGGACTGCGCGATGATTGTCTATAATGGGACCAAGAGCGTGTTCGTCGATGATGTCCGACATGGCGTCATCGACACGAAGATTCTGGAACTGATCCGTTCCAAGGGACTGCTTGGCGGACATGAACGGGAGGTGGAATCCTGGCATAACTCCATGCAGTTCATGCGGAACATCGTGGATGATCCGGAGATTGCCGATGATGTGCAGATTGCCATCGAGTACAATATCCCGCAAACCTCCAAGCGGGTGGATTTCATCATCATCGGCGCGAATGGGGATGGCCGGGACAGCATCGTGATTGTGGAATTGAAGCAGTGGAGCCAGGCGGAAAAGGTGGATGACGAGATGCATTATAGCGTGCGCACGTATGTGGCCAATGACAACAGAATCGTGTGCCATCCATCCTACCAGGCATACTCTTATTCCCGCTTCCTCTTCAATTATTCCCAGGAGATCCAGGACCGGCAGATTGAACTGGTGCCCTGTGCCTACCTGCACAACTATCGTCCTGAGTACAAGACCGTTTTGTCGGACAGCATTTACAAAGAATGGTATAGCGCAGCGCCGTTCTTCGTCCGGAATGAAACGGATGAGTTCTCAGCGTTCGTCAAGAAATATGTGACAAAGAAATCCTCCAGCGGGGACCTGCTTTACCTGATTGAGAACGGCCGGATTCGACCCACGAAATCCTTGCAGGACGCTCTCTCGTCTATGGTTATGGGGGTCCCGGAGTTCATGCTGCTGGACGAGCAGGCAGTTTGCTATGACATGTGTCTGAGAACCATGCTGCAGTGCCTGAAGGACAGGAAAAAGCGAACCATCGTCATCCAGGGCGGACCGGGGACTGGGAAATCGGTCCTGGCCGTGAATCTGCTCGTGAGGCTCATCAACGACAGCTTGAATTCCGCCTACGTCACCAAGAACAGTGCGCCCCGCCAGGCATTCCTGACACTGCTCACAAAGGGTCAGGCGAACAAGGCGGTTGATATCGGGCATTTGTTCCGATCCCCTTTCGGCCTCAACCAGTGCAAAGGAGATGATTACGACTGCCTGATTGTCGATGAAGCGCATCGTCTGGTAAAGAAAATGTATGGGGACTGGGGTGGCGTTAACCAGGTCAAGGAATGTATTCACGCCTCGCTGCTATCCATCTTCCTGATTGATGAAGATCAGGCTGTTACATCAAGCGATATCGGCTCCGTCGAGGAGATTCGGAAATGGTGTGAAGCCGAAGGATCACGCCTGATCATTAATCAAGACACCAAACTTGTCTCCCAGTTCAGGTGTAATGGAAGCGACGCCTATATTCAGTTTATTGACAATCTTTTACAGCGCACGGAAGAGCGTGTCCCGATAGACCTCTCAGAGCTAAACTATGACTTCCGCGTGTTCGACAGTCCCGTGGAGATGCGTGACGCCCTGCGGGAAATCAATCAGGTCAACAACAAGGCGCGCATGGTGGCCGGTTATTGCTATGACTGGAACGTCAAGAACAACCGCGGTGATTACGATATTGAACTCCCGGACGGCTTCCGTGCCAGGTGGAATCTGGCGAATGACAAGATTTGGGCGATCAATCCCAAATCGTTCGAAGAGGTAGGATGCATCCACACAGCCCAGGGGCTGGAATTCGACTATGTCGGCGTGCTGATTGGAAAAGATCTGTACTATGATGCCGCGGACGGGAAAGTAAAATCAAACAAAATGGCGATTTCTCGGGACGACCATTCTTCTGGCATCCGTTCAGCGTCTGATGCAGATGCCCACAGGTTAATCCTGAACACCTATAAAACGCTATTGACCCGTGGTCAGAAAGGTTGTTTCGTCTATTGCGAAGACCCTGCTCTTCGCAACTATCTTCGAGAACTCCTGAATAAATAAACCTATCTCGCGCCAGCCGGCGCGTGGGGCGCGCGGGGGCCTGTGGCCGTTTGCCTGCGCGGTCGGGGGCCGTGCGCGGGCGTGGGAGGGGCGGTTGGCGCTATAGGCTGGAAGGCGAAATGGCCCGGGGTGCGTCCGAGCGGACGTTTTGTGTCCGCACGGGCGCGGCCCCGTGGCCATCGCCGGACGGAAGGAGATTCGCCGGTCAAGCCGGCGAATGACGGAAAAGGGTGCCGGCGAATGACGGAGAGAGGGGCCGGCGAAAGACGGAGAGGGATCGGCAAATGACGAATTATTTGCGATTTGCGGTAATATTTCTACCTTTGCATCGGAAGGGGGGATAGGCAACCGGTTCCTCCGGCCCTGTCCCCTAAAACCTTCAAATTTTAATACCACTCCGCCGATGGAGTGGTTGTTTTTTTAGATGACCCACTATCCGCTCTCCAACGATTACGAAACAATCAGTAATTGTCGTGCCAGCCGGCGCGTGGGGCGTGCGGGGGCCTGTGGCCGTTTGCCTGCGCGGTCGGGGGCCGTGCGCGGGCGTGGGAGGGGCGGTTGGCGCTATAGGCTTGGAAGGCGGAATGGCCCGGGGTGCGTCCGGGCGGACGTTTTGTGTCCGCACGGGCGCAGCCCCGTGGCCATCGCCGGACGGAAGGAGATTCGCCGGTCAAGCCGGCGAATGACGGAAAAGGGTGCCGGCGAATGACGGTATAGTGTCCGGAATTAGTTGTCGGAGGGACGGGAGGTGGTGATGAGTTCGAGGTCGAGGTCTTCGATGAGGGCGAGGATTTCGGCGGTGACGGCGGGGGTGAAGTTAAGCTGTTCCATATCTTTGTTGTTTTGTTTTCTGATGCAAAGATATGGGTACGTTGTGTCAACTATTGACACGATAAAAATATTTCTGCTTTTTCTTTAAGATGTTCTTTGAGGGGTTCGCCGTCGAGGACACGGATGTGGTCGGAGAGGCCGAGGACGAAGCGGCCGACACCCTCGAGGCGATAGATATCGCCCTCCCAGAGCCAGCTGCCGTCCTTCTGCGGCGTCAGCCCCTGCTCCGCGAGCGGATACTCCTCCACCAGGAGGTTCTTCGCGACATAGTCCAGCTGCAGCCGCACATGGACGGGCTCGCCGCCATGCATGCGGAAGACGTCCGTCGGATCGGCGGCGTGCGCATCCTCGCACTGCCAGGACTCCTCCAGCGGCACCACATCCTCGATACGCGACACCTTGAAACACTTGTTCATCCCGGCGGCAAGGTCGTACGCCCAGAAATCGATATAATTCGTATTGAACTTGAACGGCTCCACGCGATAATTCTTCGTCGTGCCGGAATGCGACGAAGAATAATCCTTCAGCAGCACCACCCGTTTCTCCCGGATGGCCTCCGCCAGCGCCTCGATATTGGCGGAATTCGACTTCCGGTCCACGTAATTGCCGATATTGGTCGCGTCATAGACGGCAGTCAGTTTGCGCTTCAGACCCTGCTTCATCGTATTCGTATCGTCCAGCCGGTCGATCAGCCGGTTCACCACATACGCCTCCTCGTCGGAAAAATACACGATCTTCGACAGATCCATCTGCGAACTCTTGAGCGTAGCCAGCTTGTAGACCGTGCCGCTGGAGCCCACCTTCTGCACGGCAAAGCCCGCCTCCTTGAAGGTATCGATATAGCGGTAGATCGTCCGCCGGGACATCTCCAGCTTGTCCATCAGCTCGTCGATGCTGTAATTCACATTGCTCGCGAGCAGCTGCATCAGGCGCAGCATCCGCGCCACTTTAGGTTGGTCCATGATCATCCGGATTGATTCATCGCAAAGATAATGAAAAATGCCAATTATTGACATTAGTCGGCGACACTTCCTGTGCCAAGAAAAAATATTATCTTTGTCAGCTAAAACGAATGATCGCATGAAACGCACCATTATCGCAATTACCTGTCTTATCATGGCTATAAGTTGTGCAAAGAAAGAGGACAGCGGCTATGTCGGGCCGTCTGACATCCAGATCGAGAACGGCGTGATGACCCCCGAGACGCTCCTCGCGCTCGGCCGCGTGTCCGACCCCCAGCTCTCCCCCGACGGCACCCGTATCCTCTACGGCGTCTCCTATAACTCCGTCGCGGACAACCGCAGCTGCCGCAACCTGTTCCTCTGCAACCCGGACGGCAGCGACAAGGTCCAGCTGACCCGCTACGCGAAAAGCGTGAACGGCGCCCGCTGGTCGCTGGACGGCAAGAGCATCTACTTCCTGCAGGGCGGACAGCTCTGGAAGGCCGCCCTGAAGGGCAACCAGCTCGGCAAACGCGAGCAGCTGAGCGACGTCCCGAACGGCATCGCCGACTTCAAGCTCTCCCCCGACCAGAGCCAGGTCATCTACGTGAGCAGCATCAAGAACACAGCCCTGCAGCAGCCCACGGACGCCTACGACGACCTCGACAAGGCCCAGGCCTACGCCACCGAGGACCTGATGTACCGCCACTGGGACCACTGGGTGACCGAAGTGCCGCGCAGCTACGTGGCCCCGCTGGGAAAAGATAAGATCACCCCGGAGAACTCCGTCGACATCCTCGGCACGGAAGAACTCTTCGAACTGCCCACCGAGCCCTTCGGCGGCGTGGAGCAGCTGGACTGGGCCCCGGACGGCCGCTACATCGTCTACTCCTGCCGCAAGAAAGTCGGCAAGCAATACGCGTTCAGCACCAACACGAGCATCTACATCTATGACGTCCAGACCGGCGAGACGCTCGACGTGAAGACGGACGGCGGCTACGACACCGACCCCGTCTGGAGCGCCGACGGCCGCCACATCGCCTGGATCTCCATGGCCCGCGACGGCTACGAAGCGGACCGCCAGAGATTGTTCGTCGCTGACGTACAACTCCCTGAAAATGAAAGCGCTAGTATTCTCGTTCAGGGCATCCGCGAGCTGCTGCCCGACTTCGACCACGACGTGGCCGGCCTGGTCTGGCACAACGACGAACTCTTCTTCAACGCCCTCGTGGGCGAAGGCATCCAGGCCCTGTTCTGCGCCGACCTGACGGGCGACGTACAGCGCATCACCGCCCCGGACTGGAACTTCGACTTTTTCTCCCCCTTCGCGGTCCTCGACCGCGCGAATGGCGTGGAGCTGCTGGCGTCCTACTACTGCCTGAAATTCCCCACGGAACTGGTGTCCGTGAAGATCACCGCCTCGGGCGTGACCTACGCCCAGATCACCGACGAGAACAAGCACATCCTCGACCAGCTGTCCGACGTCAAGGACGAGCGCGTGTGGGTGGAGACCGTGGACTACAAGAAGATGCTCTGCTGGGTGCTCTATCCCCCGCAGTTCGACCCGAACAAGCAGTATCCGGCCATCGAAATCGTGCTCGGAGGCCCGCAGGGCAGCAATTCCCAGGACTGGAGCTACCGCTGGTGCTACCGCCTGATGGCGCAGCAGGGCTACATCGTGATCCTGCCGAACCGCCGCGGCACCACCGCCTTCGGCCAGGCCTGGAAGGAGCAGATCTCCGGCGACTACCCGGGCCTCAACATGCAGGACTACCTGAGCGCGGGCCGCTACATCAAGAGCCAGCCCTACGTGAACAAGCTCGCCTGCGTGGGCGCTTCCTACGGCGGCTACTCCGCCTACATGCTGGAAGGCCTGCACGGCGACCTCTATGATTGCTTCATCGCGCACGCCGGCATCTTCGACGAGAAACAGCTCTGGTACACCACCGAAGAGATGTGGTTCGCCAACTGGGACAACGGCGGCCTGACGGAATACGCCTACGAGCCCGGCAAGATGGGCCCTGCGGGCGACGGCGTCACCTTCGGCGGCATGCAGCAGGCCGGTGCGCCCTACGCCTACACGCCCAAGGCCCAGCGCCACTATGCCAACTCCCCTTCCACCATGGTCACCAAGTGGCACACCCCTATCCTCTGCATCCACGGCATGATGGACTACCGCATCCCCTACGAGCAGGGCATGGCGGCCTTCAACGCCGCCCAGATGATGGGTGTCCCGTCCAAGCTGGTGATCTTCCCGGAAGAGAACCACTGGATCCTCCAGCCGCAGAACTCCCTCTACTGGCACCGCGTCTTCTACGACTGGCTCGACCGCTGGATGAAATAATCCATGAAACTGAGAGAAATCATCGCCGCGCTGGAGCGGCTCGCCCCGCTGCGGCTGCAGGAAGAGTGGGATAATTCGGGCCTGCAGGTCGGCTTCCCTGAAGCGGAAGTCGGTCGCGTGCTGGTCTGCCTGGACATTACAGAAGCCATTGTAGACGAGGCGGTTGTGAAAGGATGTAACATGATCGTTTCGCACCATCCGCTGCTCTTCAAGGCCCTTCGCCAGGTCTCCGACGCCACCTACCAGCAGCGCTGCGTGGTGCGTGCGCTGTCGGCCGGCATCTCCATCTACTCCGCGCACACCAGCCTGGACAACGCCCCCGGCGGCGTCAACCATAAGATCGCCGAATTACTGGGCTTGCAGCAGCTCCGCTGGCTCGCGCCGATGGACGGCGAAGACGCGGGGTCCGGCCTGGTGGGCGAACTTCCCCGGCCGGAGAAGGACGCCGACTTCCTGGCGCGCGTGAAGCGCAGTTTCGGCGTGCAGTGCCTGCGGCATTCCGCCCTCGACGGGCGGGAAATCCGCCGCGTGGCCCTGTGCGGCGGCGCCGGCGCCTTCCTGCTGGGCGACGCCGTCCGTGCCGGTGCCGACTGCTTCCTGTCCGGCGAATTCCATTATCACGATTATTTCGAGAACGGCGGCGTGCTGCTTGCGGAACTCGGACACTACCAGAGCGAACAGTTCACGCAGGACCTCCTGCAGGCCTACCTGACGGCCAGCTGCCCCGGCCTGGATGTCATCAAGACCGCGATCGACACGAACCCCATCCATTATGACAGATAAATATTTCGAAGATAAGTTCTACGAGGATTTCGTGGCGGCATGCTACCAGGTGGACCGCCGGAAGATCCTCCGTCCCTCCGCATTCCTCGACCTGGCCCAGCACATGGCCGTTTTCGGCGCCGACAAGCTCTCGTTCGGCGACGCCCAGCTCGGCCCCTACGGCTGCACCTGGGTGCTGGCGCGGCAGCATGTCCGCTTCGAGCGCCCCGTGATGCACAAGGAGCCCTGCCGGGTCCTGACCTGGCACAAGGGCATGCAGGGCATCTATTTCATCCGTGACTACCAGATCCTGGGCGCGGACGGCCAGCCGGCCATCAATTCCACCAGTTCGTGGGTGGTGATGAACATCGCCGAGCGCCGCCTGGTCCGCGGGGATTTCCTGTCGGAGATCGTCTCGACGGAGCCGCAGAGCCGGGACTTCGCCATCGAGGAACAGGCCGGCAAGGTGGCGGTGCCGCGCGGGACGGAACTCTCCCTGATCGGCACGCACAAGGTGCTCTATTCCGACGTGGATTACAACCAGCACGCGAACAATGTCAAGTATACCGTCTGGGCGATGGACGCCCTGCCGGAGGAGCTGGTCAACGAGAAGATGGTCAAGGAGTTGACGATCAACTTCACCCGCGAGGCGCGGCCCGGCGAGACCGTCGAGCTATGGCATGTCATGGACGCCGACGGCGCCCACGTCATCGAGGGTCGTGTGGAAGACCACCAGGTGTTTATCGAAAAATTATTGTTCGAGGCTTAATCCGCCGGACGGATCTTGGCATATTTGAGGAGCAGGAGCTTCTCGCCGTGGTCGTCGAAGCGGATCTTGGCTTTCATCTCGGGCGCGCGGCCGGAGAGTTCCAGGATGGTTCCGAAGCCGAATCGGTTATGTTCGATGCGCTGCCCCTCCCGCAATTCCGTCATCGGCACCCCTACGAAATTCACATCTGAAAGTGCAGCGGCGGCGGTACTTCTTTGGCCCGCAGAGCCGGCTGCCTCCGACGAGCGTAGCCACCCATGGCTTCGTAAATGGGAGGGGCCCGCAGCCGCAGGCTGTGGGAAGGATGAGGCCGCAGGCCGAACTCGCTCGGAGGCAGGCCGGCTCTGGGGCGAAGTACCGCGACGCTCGTACTGAATGCCGGAGGACTGGCCATAGGAGCCATTGCCCGTACCGAAGCGGTTCAGCCGACCGCCGGTAAATCTCGAACCGAAGCCACCCCACTCGTGGGTAACACCGGAGTTATCGAAATCGGCGTCCTCCAGCGGATTCTCGATATAGCGCGGATCGATCTCCTTCAGGAAACGCGACGGCGCGTTGGACTCGTGCTTGCCGTTCCGCATGCGCGTCCCGGCATACGACAGCCGCACGGCCTTCTTGGCCCGCGTCATCGCCACGTAGAAGAGCCGCCGCTCCTCCTCGATCTCCGGCTTGGCGGCCAGCATCGACGCGCTCGGGAAGAGATTCTCCTCCATGCCCGCCACGAAGACATACGGGAACTCGAGACCCTTGGAAGAGTGCGCCGTCATCAGCGCCACCTTGTTGTTCGTATCCTCGTCCTCGGAGACGTCCACATTGCTCAGCAGGGAGACGTTCTCCAGGAAGTCGTCCAGGGTGAAAACCCCCACCTCGCCGCCCTCGGCGGCATAATCCTCGGCCTCCTCGCGCCGCTCCTCGACGAACTGCGCCACGCTGTTGATGA
>Ga0310696_10005634_pt1 | contig 15064 bp, 16 predicted proteins | sample AusTroGonzalo_MG_4_FD_203885 | JGI IMG/M metagenome (GOLD analysis project Ga0310696, IMG submission 203885) | Bovine rumen microbial communities from tropical cattle in Woodstock, Queensland, Australia - Gonzalo_02 (v2) (version 2) | ecosystem: Host-associated > Mammals > Digestive system >...
TAGCTTTCTTAACGGAGTGAGATGCAACTTTGAGGAATAAACTTCCTAATTGCTTAATTGGAAATGGGAAGTCCCTTAAGATATCTGTGCTTGTTAAACCTGGTTCCACTAAATAGAAAGATAAGTTCTTTAATCCTAATGAGCGGTAGTGGTTGTAGATTTCTTCCACACCCGCTTTAGACATACAGTATTGTTGAAAACTGCTGACTTTATATTTATATAAATCACTAGGCTTTTTGAAGTAATAGCCAGCGGCTAATGAACCTTGAAAGATAATGCGATGCTTATTATTTAATTTAGGTATTAATAGATTAAGGAAATAGGCAAGTCCCACAAAGTTGGTCTTGATAGTTAACGACATATCTCCTTCAATTTTCTGTGTTTTATAGGTAGTAAAACATCCGGCATTTAGTATCAAAGCATAGAAGTCGTTATGTTCTTTTAAAATCACGTCAGTAGCGGCTTCAATGCTCTTATAATCACTCTGATCATAACTAATAAAATCAAGGTGGCAATCAGGATACTTTTCTAAAATCCTATCTTTAACCTCTTTTGACTTATGTGGATTCCTTGCTAAAACAACCACATCAGCGTGTTTATAGAGCAGTTGATCAACAATGCTTAGACCGATACCAGAAGTACCACCAGTAATAAGGATTTTCTTTCCTAAAAGATCATCTAAATTATCGAGATATTTTTGCAACGACATACTTTAATATTTTAGAATAAATTTAAATAAGTTAAATGTTTTTACTAATTTTAAGGTTCAAAGTGTTATAATAAACCCCCAGTGTTAAATACACTGCTAACCAGGAACTCTGTTATATGAACAAGAAGAAATTATTACTTTTTACAATCTCGTTGACTATGGTGACTGCTATTAGTGGCTGTCAGTGGTCCTTTACCTTTGGTGGTGATCCTAGCTATATTCCAAGTAGTACAAGCACATCTACTAATACATCGACCACAAGTGATACATCTAGTGATAGCACATCCTCTATAAGTGATACTTCTTCAAATTCATCCTCTAGTGATTCCAATACATCTAGTAGTTCCTCAAGTAGTTCTTCTTCTAGTAGCAGTTCATCCTCTTCATCCTCTTCCTCTTCCAATCCAGAGACAAATACAATAGAAGCGAAGAAGGCGTCATATAATTATATGGATTATACGAAGTATAATGCTTCTCCTATCTCATCTGCACCTTGCGTGGGAGCCGCTCATATTTTAGTTATCCCTGTTTGGTTCACAGATTCTGGTAGTTACATCTCTGATAGTGGCAAAAACAATGTTAGATCAGATATTGAAAAAGCTTATTTCGGCACCAATGAAGATACAGGTTGGAGAAGTGTTAAGACCTTCTATGAAGAAGAAAGTCATGGTGCTTTAACATTTACTGGTACAGTTTCTGAATGGTACTCATGTAATCAATCTTCATCGTATTATGCAACTTCATCAGCTCGTACAGCATCGTTAGTGACAACCGCTTCAAACTGGTATTTTAGCAATCACTCTGATGCTAGAACCAATTACGATAAAGATGGCGATGGCTATCTAGATAGTGTCATGCTCATTTATGGTGCTCCTGATCATAGTAGCGCTGAAAACAGCAATACCAATTTATGGGCGTACTGTTTCTGGATTCAAAATTCAAGCGTTCAAAACACCAGTAATCCAGGTGCTAACGTTTTCTTCTGGGCCAGCTATGACTTTATGTATAGCAGTACAAAAGCTTATCAACGCACTGGTAAAAGTAATTACGGTGGTGGTGATACATCATATTGTTCACTCGACACCCATACATATATCCATGAAATGGGTCACGTCTTTGGCTTAGAAGATTATTACGATTATTCTGAAACACACAATCCTGCCGCTGGTTTCTCCATGCAAGATAGTAACGTTGGTGGTCATGACCCATTTAGTTCTTATGCTTTAGGTTGGGGCAAAGCCTATATTCCTACATCAACAACCACAATTTATTTGAAACCATTCCAAGATACAGGTGAAATGATTCTCCTTTCACCAAATCCAGATAGTAATAATTCACCTTTTGCGGAATATCTTCTTTTAGAATATTACACACCAACTGGATTAAATAAATTCGATTGCGATCGTCAATATAACTACCCTTATGATTACCCACAAGGTCCAAATGCACGCGGTATTAGATTATGGCACGTTGATGCGCGCTTAGTTAAGTATGATAACTACACTGGCCAATATTCATTAACATCTAATCCCCCAAGCCGATTCAACAAAGTATCAATGGCGATGAGCAACACTTATGATGATGGCTCAGTTGATGAAGATTATTTATCGCCATTAGGTAGTAGCTACTATAATTACAACATCTTGCAATTAATTAGAAATAATACCTCTACTAATGTTAATTCAATCCTAAGTAACAATCTTAAGAGTAGTGACTTATTTAAAGCGAGCGCCACATTCTCAATGTCAACCTACAGTAATCAATTTGTCAATAGTGGAAAGCTTAATAGCAACACTAACCTTGGATATACATTCACTGTTAACTCAATAGATCAATATCGCGCTTCAATCACAGTCACTAAATTATAATTTACTTGATAAGTGGCAATAAAATTGCTAATGTATTTAATGCTGTTTATCAGCAATGGGTCCGTAGCTCACCTGGGAGAGCGCCTGATTTGCATTCAGGAGGTAGCGAGTTCGATTCTCGTCGGATCCACCAATTTGTTTATAATCACTTTGTGATTAAATATAAATAATGGGAGGTAATACTCATGTTACAATACCGCTATGACACTCAATTATTAATTGAAGGTACAGGCCTTGATGAAGATGAAATCACTGATTGGATTTTAGAAAACATGAAAGGCGATTCCCTCATCTGCGTTGGTGATGATGAAATGATTAAAATTCATTTCCACACAAATGAACCATGGGATTTACTCTCACATTGTGCCACTTTAGGCGAAATCTTCGATATCGTTGTCGAAGATATGGATCGTCAATCAAGAGGTTTAAAGGGCTAATCCAATAAACTTCGACGCACATGGACCATTAACTCAATCGGTTAGAGTGGACGGCCCATAACCGTTATGTTCCGGGTTCAAGTCCTGGATGGTCCACCATATGGAGAATTACCCAAGCGGTTGAAGGGGTCGGTCTTGAAAACCGATAGAGGATGCAAGTCCTGCTAGGGTTCGAATCCCTAATTCTCCGCCACTAGATTGATACACGCATTACTAAGTGCGTGTTTTTTCTTTCCTTTATAGAATAAAGTGCTATCATACTTGTTATTATGAAAGTCAAATTAATCAAACTCACAAAAGAATACGAAAAACAACTAGGGGAAATGATTGATGAATGGAAATTAGATCAACAAGTCAATCACACTGATGGCTCACCTTGGGTAATCTTTAAAAACGATTATCGTGATTTTGATTATTATCTAGAACATTTAGAAACTAAAGATACTTCACAAGGTTTTGTCCCTGATTCTGTTTTCTTTTTATTAGATGAAGAAAGAAATAGATTATTAGGGGCAGTTAACATTCGTCATTATTTAAATGAACATTTACTCAAATGTGGCGGTCATATCGGTGATGGTATTAGACCTAGTGAAAGAAGAAAAGGCTACGCTACTGAGATGATTCGATTAGCGTTACTCGAATGTAAGAAGCTTGGTATTGATAGAGTGTTAATTTGTTGTAACTCTTCTAACATTGGTTCAAGAAAATCAATTCTCAATAACGGTGGTGTCCTTGAGAACATCGTCATGGATGACGGTGAACCAACGGAAAGATATTGGATAGATATTAAGTAATATGACTTGGCAAATCTTATTAACAATCTTCTTCTTAGGCTTAGGTTTAGCAATGGACGCTTTTTCTGTGGCCCTAACAGATGGCTTAACTTATACCGATATTAATAAAAAGAAATCATTCTTTATTGCGGGAACCTTTGGTTTTATGCAAGCTTTAATGCCTTTAATTGGCTTCTGGCTCGTTGAAATCGTTGAAACCATAGCAGGAGACCTTGCGGGTGAACAAGCCGGTCACATCGCCTCAATCGTAGTGAAGTGGGTAGCCTTCGGCTTATTACTCTTCATCGGTGGCAAGATGATTATCGAATCTATTATTGAATTAAGAAAACCCGCTGAAGAAAAAGCTTCAAAGAAGTTCTCTTTCAAAGAAGTTATATTCTATGGCTTTGTGACTGCGATTGATGCTTTAGCCGCAGGCGTTACACTTCATGCAGGCTTATCAAATACCGCGACAGTGTGGTTACATGTCTCTATTATCTTAATAGTGACATTCATTATGTCTTTAATCGGTTTGTTCTTAGGTAAACAAATCTTGAAATTATTAAAAGGCCGCTACGAGATATCAGGTATCATCGGCGGCGCTATCTTAGTTATTCTTGCAGTTGTAGTGGTTCTCTTCTAATAGAATCATCTAGTTTCTTTAAATCCTTTGGAAGAGTAACTGCGATTGCTATGACGTTACATGTCGTAGCAATAACCCATGTGATTGGGAATAAAGCATAGAGCCAGAAGACTGTATGGAACATTTCAACGTTGTTGAAAACGGTTAAAATCAAAAGAATTCTTAGACCGGTACAACACACTAAAGTGGTGACCATTGGGAACGTGGATCTTTTCATACCACGTAACGTTGCAGCAGTGAACGCCATTGTAAAGTCAAAGAAATATAAATAGCCCATCAAGCTAAGTCTCGTATAACCAGCGGCAATAGATTCTTCGTTATCAACGAATAGTGATAGAAGTGGTCTATGTAATAGAAGGGTTATTAAAGCGATGATTAAGCAGAATATTGCACCCCACGTTAAACCAAAGAGAATACTCTTCTTGATATTCTCTTTTTTCTTTGCACCAGTGTTCGCAGCGATATAAGTCATCGTGGATACAGCAATTGCATCACAAACTGCAAAGAAATAGCCTTCGATATTACCAGAAGCAGTGGCCCCGTTTTCTAAATTAACGTTACCTGGATCAATTGTATATAACGATGATTGAATAAAGACATTTGGTAAAGAGAAGAAGAAACCTTGTAGACCCGCTGGTAAACCAATCTTAAGTACTTCAAGAAGTACTGGTCCATCAATTCTTAATTCTTTTATATTTAAACTTACGTAGTTTCTCTTTCCCTTAATTAAGACATGAACACAGATAATCGCAGAGATAGCTTCCGCGATAATAGTAGCTAAGGCCACACCTGCGACGCCCATATGCATTGGGAAGACAAATAAACAGTCAGCACCAACGTTGATAACACCAGCAATCATCAATGCCAAGAATGGTGATAACGAATCACCTTGCGCTCTTAATAATTGGGCGGCATAGTTATAAACCATCAAAAATGGTAAACCACAGAAATATATCTTTAAGTACAAAGCTGCTTTAGTGAAATAGAGGGCTTCAGTACCCATTAGCTCTAATAAATTATCACTAATAAAGAAGCCAAGAACACCCACAAAGATACCAGTGATAATAGCAAAAATAAGTGATGAGTGTAGTACTTTGCTTGCTTTTTCTTGATTGCCAGCGCCCTTAGCTTCAGATAAGACAACATTCGCGCCAAGAGAGACACCAGTGAACACCACAATGATTAAATTGATAAGAGCGGTGTTAGAGGCAATCGCACCCATAGAGTCAGCAGAGTCACCATAATGGACAGTAGTTAAGTCAATTGTGGTGTACAAAAGTTGCATGATAGTGGTGAGCATCGCAGGAATAGCAAAAAGAATAATCTTTCTGAAGATGTTTCCGCTTGTCATGTCTCTTGGCTTAAAAATGTTTGTCATACTGCTAATATGGCAAAAATTATATGCTTTATATTAATTAAAGCAAGCGATTTGCTTTTAAAAGAAAAAGAGAATCTTTTCATTCCCTTTTCTATTTGAAGATTTGATCTAAGGATTTCTCTCTTTTTGTTAGCCAATCAGTCAAGTAATCAACTGCGTCTTGATGTGTCTTAAAGTTCCTTGCTGAATCAGGAGTGTACTTAGGGGTAATCTTTCCTAAATTATCCCATCTTTCGTAGTTCTTTGCGTAGTCCTCTTTAAACGCAGCAGCGAAGTAATTAGCCTGCGCGATTGCGCCTTCTAAAATATCAGAATTCTTGAAGACACTATAGTATTTCTTCATCATGCTTCTAAAGAAGTCGGTTCTAGAGAACATAAAGAACCATGGATTGAAATAACCTTGATTTTTAGAACAGTATTCCCCTGAAGTGCCAATGCATTCACTAGTGTTGACGTTACCGCTGCTCCAGTCAAAATCCCAAGGAGCGCCAAAGGTGAGACGTTTATATTTACTTGTAGAGGAAAAGTCCACGAACATATAGAAACTACCAAAACCAACATCAACGTTCTTCATATATTCGTGTAAGAGATACATCTTAAAGACTGATTCTAAATCGATAATGGAATTAAGTGTTTCATATTGGCTAGTGTACGGAGAAGCCACTAATTTGTTGTTTTCATCTAGTACAAATAAGCCATCACCATGTACCGCTTTATATAAAGCGTAATAGACATTAGAGAGATAGTTTTTAATGTAGTTAACTTGGTCTTGGGAGAAGACATCAGTTTTAATCGCATAGTCTTTCTTATAGAGAGAAGCACCGTCAAGCCTATCAGGTTGTTCGCCAGGTTGACCACCCCAGCCACCAGACCATTCTGTGCCTTTGCCAACAGAGAAATAATAGTCTTCTTCGGAGGCACGGCTATCTAGTTCGATTAAATAACCAACATCTGTGCCAGTATAGTTCTTAGCGGCTTCGTTAATTTGAATGCGGTTAGAATTAGCTTGTTGTTGCTCCGCTAAAACGTAAACGCCATTATATTTACCATTAAGGTAAACCTGGACAGGCATATAGTCTGAACTATAGTTATTTGAATAATTGAATAATGAGTTACCTAAGTAGAACGCAGTGGAGTTTCTGACCATTGATTGATCAGCGTATTCCGCGAGTAAAACCCAACTCTTAGCTTTTGCGCCATGATTTAAACCAAGCATATTAGTTTTGCTACTAAACTTGATACGATATGGTTTCTTATCATATGTCATTGTGCCATTGCCACGGCATCTAATTTCACCAGGTACATCAGTCAGTTTATAAGCATCAAGACAGTTATCTGTAGACAAAGTCATCGCGACATAAGTTTCTTTAGATTCTACTGGTTTGTTATCAGTGTCAATTCTTATATTAGGCATACCAGTATTATCAATTATATTGATATTAGCTTTCTTTTGATCTATCAATTGATGCTTTTCATCATAGACTCTCGCGATAGCTTCTTGACTGCCTTTTTCTTTACGAGTGTTATTCTCGTATTCGACTGTGCAACCATAAGGAATCATACCTTTAATAGTTAAGTAGTGGTCCTTATCATCAAACATAAAAGATTGATCAGCGAATGCGTATTCATTCAAATCATAACTAGCGTTTTCATATTTTTCGTATCCACACTTAGAACAGACATATTTTGCGCCTTGGCTTTGAATAATAGTGGGTTTTTCATTCTCATCACTTGCGTAAACAAAATCGTGCTGACAGGTAGAGACACCGCTTATAGAGGAAGAACTACTTGTAGTGGAGGAGCCACTATTAAAGGACGAGTCACTAGAAGCAGAAGAATTAACTATGTTACATCCAGTAATCATTCCTACTAAAGATAAAAGCATCAGGCTCTTTTTCACGAATGTTCTCATAAAAACGTTTTCTCTAGATATTTACTATTATAAATATAAATCACAAAACCTTAAATAAAACAAAAAAGAGGTTCATACCTGACCCTCTTAGTAAACAATTTGGTAGCTGGAGGCGGATTCGAACCGTCGACCGACCGGGTATGAACCGATTGCTCTAGCCAGCTGAGCTATCCAGCCAAATCGCTTGTCGTGCAAGCAAGTAGTAATTATATAGAAAAGAGTGGCACATAGCAAGTCAAGTTTTTAAAATTTTTATATTCTTGTTGAGTTATGAATTGTCTAACCAGTAAAATATAATCCCAAGCACCTAAATATAGTGCTTTTTATATTAATAAATACTAGAATGTAGAAAGAGCCAAAAATTATGCCAAATTGTCGTAACTGTGGGGCACGTTTATCCAAATTTGACACAGATCTCTGCCCCGTCTGTGGAATCAAAAATCCTTTAGAAGGCACTAGTAGTGAGACTGTCGAAATCACTTCACAAATAGATTTAAGTGAAATGAAAGAAGGACAAAAAGTCCTTAGACGTCGCAAAAAGATGATTGCCTATTTTTATGCTTTTGGTTTTACAGGTTTGGCTTATTTCTACATCAAGAAATATGTTTTAGGTTTAATTTGGCTTATTGCCAACCTCGCGGTTATCGGTGGTTTATTCGCGGTATTTTATTTCGCGGCCCACGCTCATATTGCTGTAGCTATTATTATCCCTATTTTAATTGCTTACGCTATTAACGCTGTTGTAGCGACTGTATATAACTTCATGCCTGATATTAAAGATGGTGAAGGAGAGTTCATTGTTTAATGCAACGTTACTTTGCTTTTTTGTTAGACACTGAACACGTTCAATTAACTAAAAACGATGAACATCACCTTTTGCATGTTATGCGCATGAAGAAGGATGATGAAATTGAAGCTGTCGCTGATAATAAACTCTATCTATGCAAAATCAAGAGTGTCAATCCTCTTGATATTTATATTGTTCACGAACTTAAAAGTGATGTTGAACTACCAGTGGATGTCACTTTATTATTTGCTCTCACCAAAGGTGATAAAATTGATTTAGTGGTGCAAAAGGCCACTGAATTAGGCGTTAAGAATATCGCTTTAATCCAAAGTGAAAGAACAGTGGTGAAATATGATAACAAAGATATCGATAAGAAGATTCAACGCTTCCAAAAGATTATGAAAGAAGCTAGTGAACAATCTCATCGACTAGTGGTGCCAAATCTTATTGGAATCTACAATTTAAAACAATTGCCAAAAGAAGCCTTTAGTGATCTTAACTATATCGCTTATGAAAAAGAAGCGGGTGACACTAAAGAAGCATTCGCCGATGTCGATAAGAACAAATCAGTTTCTGTCCTCGTTGGTCCAGAAGGTGGTTTTTCTGAAGAAGAAGTTAATAACCTTGTAAAACAAGGTTTCATTAGAACATCATTAGGCAAACGCATCTTACGCGCGGAAACCGCCGCTATCTATGCCTTAAGTGTGTTAGGATATCTATTAGAGAAATGAAAAAGTTATTAAGATACATTGCTAGCAAAGCTAAAAGGAGAACAGAATTCGAACAAAGTGAAGAATATCTCTTCTTTTTAGAGAACCGTCATTACTTAACTAGAATTCCACGTTTCGTTTCGTTCTATGAACCAGGTGATGAACCATTTAATGTCATTAGAGCAAACGTCATCCTTTATGGCTATATCAATAAGATGGCAATGGAAAACGAAACTGAAAGTCTTAAGGGTTATATCAACACTAAAAATAAAAACAACCACGCCAATTTCGTGAAATCATTCCATGAAATCATTTCTGAACAACCATATTACCAAGAAGGTCAAAAGAAGATTTATATCCCATTCTTTTCTCGTTCATTAAATCAAATCTACTTTGATGAACCAGAAAAATTGTTAACCTCTCCTTACGCTGGCCTTAAGGATAAGTTCCAAGATACAGTCGTGGATCCATTTGATACTTATGGTAGTGAGTTATATAACTCCCATTTCTCTAGACTAGTTAAAGTCAGACAAGATGATAAAGAAACCGCTTTCTTCCATTACGACACTAATACAATTTACTTTGTTAACGAACAAGGTAGATTAGATGGTACCGTAGTGTTATTTGACCGTTATTTACGTCGTCCTTCCTATTCGCACATGCTAGAAAGAATTAGACCAGTCGTGGATGCTTATTTCAATTTTGATAGAGAAGGCTTTATCAGTGCTTTATATGATAATGGTTTCATTTCAAACCACTTATTACACTTAATTAGATTCCACGATTGGGCCAAATTATGAAAACATTTTCCGTGTACAATTTAGGCTGCAAAGTTAACGCTTATGAATTAAGCGCTATTTCGTCATTACTCATAAAAGAGGGTTTTAAAGAAGATAATGAAAACCCAGATGTGGTTATTATTAATACTTGTTCGGTAACTGCGACCGCAGATCAAAAGAGCCGTCAACATATCCGTAAAATGCAAAAGCTATATCCTAATGCTGTCGTCGCGGTAATGGGCTGCTATGCACAAGGAAACTACAAGTTTATCGAAGAAGAGATTAAACCTACAATTCTTTTAGGCACCTCTCATCGTAAAGATGTGGTGGAATTCATAAAGCAAGCTTTAAATGACCATGAATATAAAACTCTTATTGAAGAAAACACTAGACAATTTGAATACGAAGAATTAGGTATCACATCTTATAGTGAAAACGTTAGAGCGTTCCTTAAGATTCAAGATGGCTGTAATAACTTCTGCACATACTGCATCGTCCCTTATAGACGCGGTAAAATGCGTTCTAGACAAAAAGAAAACGTTATTAACGAAGCTAAATATCTTGTGGAGCAGGGCTATCAAGAAATCGTTCTATCTGGTATCCATGTCGGTGGTTATGGTCAAGACTTAAAAGATTGTTCCTTCTCAGATCTCGTAGAGGAACTTAGCAATATTCCAAACCTTAAGAGTTTAAGAATCTCCTCGATTGAGGAAAGTGAAATTGATGATAAGTTAATCAGTTTGATTAAAACAAAAGATAACTTAGCCAAACACTTACATATCCCACTTCAAAGTGGTTCCACTCGTGTGTTGAAGATGATGAACCGTAAATATACTAGAGATCAGTTTATTAATCGCATTAAACAAATTAAGGAACAAGTTCCTAATGTCATGATTTCTGGTGATGCCATTGTCGGCTTCCCTCAAGAAAGCGAAGAAGATTTCATGGATACGTACAATCTCTGCAAAGAATGCTTCGATATGCTACACGTGTTCCCGTATAGTCAACGCCCAGGCACAGTCGCAGCCAGGATGGAAGGTCAAATCTCTCCGGAAGTGAAGAAGGATAGAAGTAGACGCCTTCTCGCACTAGGCGAAGAACTATACGCTACATACGCAAATAAGTTCGTTGGCCAAGAAGTGACTGTTTTAATTGAAAAATACGATGAAAAACAACAAGCATATATTGGTCATACAAGTAATTATTTAGAGGTGAAGATTCCTTTGGAATCTAAAGTCGGTGAATATAAGACAATAAAACTACAAAAAGATATGATATAATCTAAATAAATTACGATAATTTAGAAGATGTCTAAAAACGTATTGACTAAATAGTACTATTTATATATACTAATTCCCGTTGCTAAGGAGGAAGACACTATGGCCGTCCCACAAAGAAGAATTAGTAAAACAAGAAAAAGATTAAGAAGAACACATTTCAAGTTAAACGTTACAGGTTTAGTTACATGCCCACAATGTGGTGCTATGATCAAAGCTCACCATGTTTGCCCAAAATGTGGTTACTACGCTGGTAAAGCCGTTCTCGTTAACGGTAAACTCGTTAAAGAAGAAAAACCAGCTCCAGCTAAAAAGCCAGCCAAAAAAGCCGCTAAGAAAGCTGAAAAGTAATTATTCTTACTAATTTATAAGATAAGTCCTTAACTGGACTTTTTCTTTTTGTGTTATAATAAATTGCTTACAAAAGGAGCATATAGACAATGCAATACAATAAACTTATTGATCATACTTTACTAAAGCAAGATGCCCAGCCAGAACAAATCGTTAAACTTTGTGAAGAAGCTAAACAATTTGAATTTATGTCTGTTTGTGTTAATCCTGCTTATGTCCCATTAGCGGCTTCTTGCTTAGAAACAAGTGATGTTAAGGTTTGTACCGTTATCGGTTTCCCTCTTGGCATGAACTTAACCAAGACCAAAGTGGAAGAAGCCGTTTTAGCGGTCAAGCAAGGTGCTGATGAAGTTGATATGGTTATCAACGTTGGCATGTTAAAAGCCGGTAATGATGACTATGTCAGAGAAGAAATTAGAGAAATCAAACAAGCAGTCGGTCATAACATCATCTTAAAAGTTATTATCGAAACATGCTTATTAACTAACGATGAAATCGTTCGTGCTTGTAAAGCCGCGAAAGAAGCGGGTGCAGACTTCGTTAAGACAAGTACAGGTTTCTCAACTGGTGGTGCCACTGTTGAAGCAGTGAGACTCATGAGAGAAACAGTTGGCCCAGAAATGGGTGTCAAAGCCAGTGGTGGTGTTCGTACACACGAAGACCTCATTGCCATGGTGGAAGCGGGTGCTAACCGCATCGGCACTTCTAGTGGTGCGAGAATTATTTAATAATAATACTTGCATTAATTAGACTACTTTGTAATAATAGACACGTTGCGAATAGCTTCAAGGAGGTGAATATACATGCCAAAGACTTCAGTTCGTGAAAACGAAACCTTAGATGATGCTCTTCGTAGATTCAAAAGACAAGTCAATAAAGCTGGTACCATCCAAGAAGCTCGTAAGAGAGAGTTCTTCTTAAAGAAATCCCTTAAGAGAAAAGTGAAGAGCGAAAACGCTCGTCGCAAAAACCGCAAGTAATTAATTGCCTGGACTAAACTCCGGGCGAGATCGCGGAGTAGAGCAGTGGTAGCTCGTCAGGCCCATAACCTGGAGGTCGCAGTGTTCAAATCCTGCCTCCGCAACCAGATGTAAACTACAGTTCTGATACATTCAGGACTGTTTTTTTTATCTTTTTTTGAATTTGATTTAACGCAACAACGTGTTGCTTAGCACTCCTTACAGTAAATGTTATTATTTTAGTGACTTGAGGTGATTTTTATGGAAACAAGATTAGTACTACGGGAACTTAGAATTAAAAATGGTTATTCGCAAAAGGAATTAGCGGAGAAGGTTTTTGTTACTAGACAAGCTGTGTCACGCTGGGAAGCGGGTGAAACAATGCCAAACACAGAAACTTTAAAACTACTTTCAAAATTATATAACGTGTCAATCAATACACTTTTGGGTTCGCCTAATAAATTAATCTGCCAATGCTGTGGGATGCCACTTGAAGATGAAATCATCGGAAGAAATAAAGATGGTTCAATGAATGAAGAGTATTGCAAGTGGTGTTATGCAGATGGCACTTATACATATAACGATATGGATGATTTGATTAATGTTTGTATTCCTCATATGGTTGCTCAAGGTTTTCCTGAAGAACAAGCAAAAGAGTATATGAGAGGTATGCTTCCAAATCTCAATTATTGGAAAAATCATAAAGAACTAAGCGATCATGGAAAATTCGATGCCTTTAAAAAACAATTAATCGAAGAAATAAATAATTTAAACATTGAAGGCATGCCAAAATTAGAAAGTCTAAGTGCACTTGTTGGAGCATATGTTAATCTCGAATATCACTTGCCCTCAGGCATGAAAGTTAAATTTTTAGATGATAATGTGACTTATTTAGGCAATCAACTTGAAGTAGATAATAATAGGTGCTTTGGAATAGTGGCAAATGCCGAAATAATATTGATTTGCACATATGGTGTTGAAGGTGCGGATCCAGAATTAGTATTGTTTAAAAGAAGACAGTAAGTGTGGGTGGTCCACAATTAGACAAAGTGGTCCATTGTATCGTTTCCGGCCATTGCAACCAATCACATATTACAGTATCGATAAAAATCGGTACTGTTTTTTTGTTTATTATTGTAAAATAACTACATGAAGTCTCATATTTTTGTTCCTCTTGTGATTACCGCTCTTTCCGTAACTTCATGTTTTCACGCTAATGAAGGAATTAGTGAGCATCACGGTATTGTATATACAAACGAGATCATCGATAAAAGGGCTCTAGATGAGTACTTTTTAAATAATAATGATTTATATCCATCTTATGAAAAATTAAAAGAAAATTGCCCTGATTTATTAGACCATGTCAAATGCATTGAATCGGCAGGAGGCTTTTACGTTTCTGGTTTATCAATGTTTCGCTTTTCATCAACCGGCAATGGCTTTTTAGATGGAGAAACTTTTTTGCTAGATAAATGTTATGATGGTGATTATTACTTCCAATTAGGAGGAGCTTTTGGTGGCCACGGAGTTACTGATTTTGTAAGAAGACAAGGAGATGCTGGTTTCTGGATTTTCTTCTTATATTCCTCTGGAAGTGGAATTCATCAAACTCGTGTCGGCGCTTATGAAATAGGACACCACCGATTATATTCTTTTGATACTGTAAAATTAGAATACAATAAGGATTTCACATTAGTGGTGGACGAGCAGAGGAACATTGATGTTTATGAAGCCACAATTGATGTGCAATATGATGAAAACAACTTTGAGACATTTAATATTGTTAAGGGCAAACTAGCTGTTGATAATATTGATGATTATGAAAAGCAATTGATTTCAAAGTAACGCATTATGATAACTACAGTATCGAGAAATCGGTACTGTTTTTTGTTGACTTTTACAACGTAATGGCTATGATTAAGTAAGAAAGGTAAGAAAAGTAAGAATATGAACAATAATAATCAAGACCGTTTCATTGTCAGTGTGAAAGTGGGACCTAAAGGTCAAATCACAATACCAAAAGAAGCCAGGGAAATGTTTGATATCAAAGAAGGAGAAACATTAATGGTTTTAGGTGATAAACAAAGAGGTATCGCTATATTAAAAGCGGATGCCTTCTATCATATCGCGGAGGACCAAATTAAATGAGTGACATATTAAGATTAGAAAATGTTAGAAAAACATATCCTTCTTTTACATTAAAAGACGTTTCTTTTAGCGTAAAACCAGGACAAATTATGGGTTTTATCGGCCGTAATGGTGCGGGTAAAACCACAACTTTAAAATGCATTATGAATCTCATCCATTATGAAAGTGGAAAGATTTCCGCTTTTGAAACGGACATGAGTAAAAACGAACTAGAAAATAAGCAACGCATCGGTTTTGCTTTAAGCGAACTCAATTACTATCCAAATAAGACTATTCGCCAATTAATGAACGTTACTAAAAGGTTCTATAAGAAGTTCGATGAGAAGAAATTTA
>Ga0310696_10005635_pt1 | contig 15064 bp, 12 predicted proteins | sample AusTroGonzalo_MG_4_FD_203885 | JGI IMG/M metagenome (GOLD analysis project Ga0310696, IMG submission 203885) | Bovine rumen microbial communities from tropical cattle in Woodstock, Queensland, Australia - Gonzalo_02 (v2) (version 2) | ecosystem: Host-associated > Mammals > Digestive system >...
TGTTGCCGCAACCAAAAAAGGCGAAATTGCTTTGCTTGAAAATTTACGCTTCCACCCCGAAGAAGAAGCCAATGATAAAGAATTTGCCAAGCAACTTGCAAAACACGGCGAAGTTTTTATTCAAGAAGCCTTTGGTACCGTTCACAGAGCGCATGCTTCAACAAGTGCTATAACTGAATTTTTACCTTCCGCAGCGGGTTATCTTATTCAAAAAGAAGTTGAATTTTTAGGCGGTGCTTTAGAAAATCCTAAAAGACCTTTTGCCGCAATTATCGGCGGTGCAAAAGTATCCGATAAGATTATGCTTCTTAATAATTTGCTTGATAAAGTTGATGTTTTAATTATCGGCGGTGCAATGGGTTATACTTTTAATAAAGCCCTTGGTTATGAAGTTGGCACATCTCTTGTTGATAATGAAAAAATTGAAGAAGCAAAACAAGTTATGGCTAAAGCAAAAGCAAAAGGTGTAGAGTTCTTGCTTCCGCAAGATGCTATCTGTGCAAAAGAATTTAAAGACGGCATTGAAACAATTACCACCAAAGACCAAAATATTCCAGAAGGTTATATGGGGCTTGATATCGGTCCTAAAACAATTGAATATTTTAAGAATGCTTTAAATAAATGTAAAACGATTTTTTGGAACGGCCCTGTCGGCGTTTTTGAAATGCAAAGTTATAATAAAGGCAGTTTTGCCATTGCCCAAATGTTGGCTGATTTAACAACAAAAGGCATAATAACTATTATCGGCGGCGGGGATAGTTTAAATGTTCTTAAAAAAGCAAAAATTGCAAGTAGTGCAGTTTCCCATGCTTCTACCGGTGGCGGTGCAAGTATGGAATTTGTGGAAGGTAAAGAACTTCCCGGTATTACGGCTTTATTAAAAAAATAAGAGGAGAAAAGAATGTACACATTAGTTTTTATAATCCATATTCTTGCTTGTTTGTTCTTGATTTTGCTGGTACTTTTGCAAAGCGGTAAAGGCTCTGTTGCCGGTATTTTCGGCAATTCTAACAGCGATAGTATTTTTGCCGCACCCAGTTCAGCAACTACAATAACAAAACTTACGGCAATTGTTGCAGCAGTGATTATGATTACATCTATCATCTTGACGATAAATGTTGCTAAACGCGGCGAATCATCTGTCATAGATAATGTAAAAATTCCTGTTTCACAAACAAAATAGTTTTAGCAAAACTGAAAAACATTTAGCCCCTGATAATTTTATATCGGGGGCTTTTTATTTTATTTTTCAGAAGATAAAAAATAAAAAGAAATAAAATACTTGACAATAAGTTAATTTTTTGTTTATACTATAAAATAGTTAGATTTAATAACTAAAAATAATTATATAATTTATAGCAGAATATAAAACCTATGCCAGCCTAAATACTACCTAACGGAAGGGGATAAGAATAATCAAAACTACATTAGACTTATCCCCTTCTTCCAAGTAAAAAATATTCTGATATAAATTTTATAAAATAAGAAAAAGGAGGTTTTATGCTTGAAGCAAAATATATAGACGCAAAAAAAGTTGAAATAAGGGTTAATAATCAACTTCTTCACACTGATATGCCCGTTGAAGCCGGTGGCAATAACAGCGCGCCCAATCCTTTTGAAATGTTCTTGGCATCTTTTATAGCCTGTCAGGCGGTATTTGCCATGGCTTTTATAGAAAAAAATTCTTTAAATAAAAAGGAATTTTCCTTTAGAGCCGAGCCTGTTTACGATGATAAAGGGTTAATTTCAAAAATTACAACAATTGTAAAAGTGCCTGCTGATTTTCCTAAGGAAAAAGAAGCACATTTTATCAATGTTTTAAAAACCTGCAAGGTGGGCAAACACGTTACTTTTGAAAAAGAAATTTTGCTTGAAAAATCTTTATAAAAAACAAAAACTCAGAAGAAAAAAGCAAATAAAATCTTTGTAAATCTCCTCTATTTATTCTAAAATATATAGAGGAGATTTTTTTGTGAATATTGCTTGGTATCTATATTTTATTTTACCTTTGATTGGTTTTGTCGGTATGTTTGCAGGCGGCTACTGGGGGGTAGGTTGCGGTTGGCTTATTGTGCCGGTGATGTTAATTTTTGGTTTTTCTCCGGCGGAAGCAGTGGGGGTAAGTCTTTTGCAGATGGTGCCTTCAACAATGCCTTTGGTGGTAAGGGATTTTCCCAAAGTAAACTGGGGCAAACGCTCTTTTGGCCGTCGTATGATTTTGCCTTTGGGGCTTGGATGTTTTATAACGGCATTTAGCGGCAGATTTATAAACGATTATCTTTATAATCTTTTCGGTTCTACGGCACTAATGATAATTTTCTGTTTGGTTAATCTTTTTATCGGCTATCAAACTTTATTTTCAAAACCTATTAAGAATGAAAATAGCCTACCCTCTTTTTCTCGTAAACAAAGTTTTATTGCTTTTTTAGGAGGACTTGGAACCGGCATTTTCAGTTCGCTTCTTGGTATTGGCGGCGCAATGATAATAAGGCCGATTTTGGTTAATATTTTTAAAGTACCGGAACAATGGACGGCCAGAGCCGTACGCATTTTACTTTTACTTACAACTTCTACGGGGGGGCTTTTTTATGTAGTTAGCAGCGGGCGGCAAATCGGGCTTGAAATTTTTGTTTTAACTTTAATTATTGCAGCAGGCGGAATGATGGGCTTTCCTTTAGGCGTAAAATGTAATAATATTGTTTGCGAAAACGGGCACTCCGTAACTTTGCAAAAAAGTTTTGTTGTTATACCGATAATTGTTTTAACTAATACAATTTTAAAATTGCTTGGTCTTAGTTTTTTAAGCAGAATTATTGCTTTAATGTTTTCGGTTTTGCTGTTTATATATATTGTTTCTTTTACTTTCTACACAAAAAAGAATAAAAAGAAATAATCTTTTCCTTATTTATCTGGCCTCTTATTTTGGCGCTATATTTAATTTCTTATTCGTTATTTCCGACGATAAAATAACTTTATAAGATTTTATTTAAATTTTTTTATAAAAAAGGCTAAAATCTTTTCTGAAAAATAAACCCTTGACTAAATTGAAAAGATAGGTTATACTTATATTAGCAGAGTGTGTTTTTATATAAATGCTAAATATTTAATACAGATTTTTTTTAATGGAGGCAAATAAAATGCTTAATTTCTTTAAAAGGAAGAGAAACAAAAAGGGTTTTACCCTTGTGGAAGTTTTAACGGTAATGTTCGTTGTCGCGGCAATTGCGGCAGTGGCTTTACCCAGTTATAAACGCGCTGTTGAAAAGAGCAGAGCAACCCAAGGTATGGCGACATTGGAAAGTATTGCTAAAGCGCAAATGAGCCATAATGTTTTGAGAGGAAGTTTCTCGCCTACTTTTAACGGCTTACCGATTGAAATAAGGGATAGTAATTCCGCATTGGTTACCGGTTCTGAATTTAGTGATGATTATTTTAACTTTACTTTATCTAATACGGATGCAATTGCTATTGCCACACGTCAAAACGGGGAATATGAATTATCCGTAGATTATATTACAGGCAAGATTTATTGCTCTCCTGGAACACATTCAGTTTGTATGCGTTTTGGCCTAGAAGAAAGAGGTGCATCCGTAGGTCAAGGCGGTATGGGGACTTCTGTCACAACTCCTGAAATTCCCGACGGGCGCGTTTGCGAAGGCGGCTATTGTTATGATTATTTAGACGGCCAACAGGTTGCTTATTGTGTTGCAGATAGCAGCGGCAAAGAGTGTATAAAAGACGGCACTTATTGTGATAAAGAATCTCAAACATGTAAATCTTATCAAGACGGCAAATTAGTTAAAACCTGCCGCTCTAATGCAGAATTTTCAGGTTGTTTGGAAGGTGAAGAAGGCGATGATGTAATGATTGACCCCGAAACCGGCAATCCTCTTGACGGCCTTATCTGCACGGAAAGGAAATGTACTTATTACCAAAACGGGAAAGAAGTTGGCACTTGTGATGCTATTAGAGGAGAGCCTTCTTCTAAATGTTATGAAACATTTGGTTTAAACGGCATTGCCTGCGAAAAAGATAAATGCATCACTTATGAAAACGGCAAAGCAGTCTTAGTTTGCAATAAACAAGAAGGCTACTGCGAAAGTGATCAAGGCGAAAGATGTATAATCAATGACTTAGGAACCGGCTGTAAGAGAACATTAGACGGGCAAGACGGCCTTGTTTGTAATGAAAAAGAATGTGTTTTCTACGATAAAGATGGCAATATTATAGGTTCTTGCTCTGCAGAAAATGAAGGCCAAAATAAAGAATGTTATGCTCGCTTTAAATTAAGCGGTCAGTTCTGCGATAAAGAAAAATGCTATGAATTTGATAATGGTGAAATAAAAGGGGAATGTTCTTCTAAAAACGACGGCGAAAATAGAGAATGTTATGAAGCATTTGGTTTAAGCGGATTTATTTGCGACGATGAAGAATGTGTTACCTTTGAAAAAGGAAAAGCAGTTTTTTCCTGTAATAAAAAAGAAAATACTTGTTTTGATCCTTTAACAGGTGAATACTGCAATGCCAATGAAGATTTCAGCGGCTGTGCAAAAGAGGAAATAAAAACAGGTATTGTTTGTGATAAAAAAGGTTGCACATATTATGATGAAAATGGTGACCTTGTAGGTACTTGTGAAAGTGAACTTATTTGCTACGAGAAGTATAAGTTAAGTGGTGAAGCTTGTAAAGAAGGAACTTCTGAATGCTTCACTTTTGAAAACGGGACATGGACTTCTTACTGCAATAAATCCGAAGGCAAGTGTTATGATAAAGAGTTTAAAGAATGTACGCCGAATGAAAACTGGACTGGATGCTCAAAAGAGGAAATAAAAACAGGTTTTGTTTGTAACAAAGAAGGTTGCACCTATTATGATGAAAACGGCAAAGAATTAGGTATTTGCGAAGTGCTTTCCAATGGCGACCCCTCACCTAAATGTTATGAAGTGTTTAAATTAACAGGTGAAGTTTGCGATGGCAGTGGAAAGTGTGCGACCTATGAGAATGGCCGAATGGTTGCCTATTGCAATCAAATAGACAAGATATGTTTTGACAAAGTTACAGGCACAGAATGTACACCGAATGAAAACTGGACTGGATGCGCAAAAAAACAAACCGGACTTGTTTGCAATGAAGAAGGTTGTATCTATTATGATGGCGACGGCAAAGAAGTTGGCAGATGCGATAACCCTAATCCGTATAAATGCTATGAATACTTAAAATTGACAGGACCCGTTTGTATGGGAGACAAGGAATGTGCTACATTTGAAAATGGGCAAATGACTTCTTGGTGTTATCCTCAAGATAAAGTATGCTTTGATAAGAACGGCGAAAGATGCACCCCTAATGATACTTATACCGGTTGTGCACAAAAGACAGGACTTGTTTGCGAAAAAGAAGGCTGCACTTATTATGACGAATACGGCAATAAAGTTGACTCTTGCGGAATTAATCGCAATGGTCAAGCATCCGCCGAGTGTTATGAAATGTTTGGGTTAACCGGACAATCCTGTGACGGCGTGGATATGTGTTATAACTTTGAAAATGGAAAACCAACTTTAATTTGTTCTATTTCAGCAAATGAATGTACTAATAAATTAACAGGTGAAAAGTGTACTGCCAATGCAGACTTTACCGGCTGTTCTTATAACACAGGCAATGCGCCCAATGTAGAAAACGGCATTGCCTGCGATGAAAAGACAGGCATTTGCTATTACTTTAACAACGGAGAAATTGTTGGACAATGCACGCTTGGTAAAGATTGCGATGTCATCAAAGAGGGTATTTTGTGTAATCAAGATTACTGCTCTGTAATTAGAGACGGCAAAGAGTTAATGCAGTGTGATAGAAGCGCTCATATCTGCTTTAACAAAGAAGGTGAAAAATGTAAAGCGAATCCAACATTTACGGCGTGTTCTGATGGTTCAATTCTTGGTGGCCAGATTCAGAGAGGGCTTGTTTGCGATGAAGAAAGATGCATCTATTATGATGATGACGGCAATCCCATAAAAGATTGTGGTTTATACAATGGTCAACCAGGCAGAGCTTGTTATGAATCATTTGGTTTAAGCGGAACTGCTTGCGATAGCAAAGGTTGTTATACCTATGTGAATGGCGAAATGACTTCTTATTGTGAGATAAATAGTAAGACCGGGGCGGCGAGATGTTTTGATAGAGGAACAGGTCAACAATGCGAACCTAATGACAACTATACCGGTTGCAAAGAAAAGGGCGGAGAAACAGGCCTTGTTTGCAATGATTCCGGTTGTATCTATTATGATGATGACGGCAATAAAATTGGTGCATGTGCAAATGAGTCTGTTTGTTATAAGGAATTTGGTTTAAGCGGAGAGGCTTGCGATAACGAAGGAAATTGTTATACCTATGATAAAGGTACTTGGACTTCTTATTGCGATAAAAACAAGCAATGTTTCTATGCAGATGGTGAAAAATGCGAACCTAATGATAATTATTCGGGCTGCTTAAAACTAAAAGAAGAGTTAAAGGATGGTTGGGTTTGTGACGGCTTCTCTTGCCAATATTATGAAGGCGGAAAACCAACCGGCGACTCTTGCAATAGTAATGGTGCCGGCGGTTGTATAAAAGGTGAAGGCGAGGAAATGGTTTGTATTAACGGAACATGTAACATTTATCAAGATGGCAATGTAGCATATTCTTGCAAAAAAGGTTCTTCTGCTGCTGGCGGTTGCGATAGAAAGGGCCTTGTTTGCGATTATGATATGTGTTATGAATATATCTACGGCACGAAAGTTAGTGACGGCTGTTACAGCAATGGCAGTGGCGGCTGTATTAAAGGCGAAGGTGCCGAAATGGGCTATTGCGACGGCAAAAAATGTAATATTTATGTAGATGGCAAATATGCCTATACTTGTAAACCTAAGTCTTCTGCTGCTGGCGGTTGCGATAAAAACGGCTTTGTTTGTGATGAAGATAGTACAGAATGTTATAATTATGCATTTGGGAAGCAAACAAAAGAAACTTGCTACAACAACGGCAATGGTGGTTGTATAGAAGGTAGCGGCGATGAAATGGCCTGTATCGGAACTACTTGCTATATGTATAAAGACGGCGAACTGGTTAATACTTGCGCTGCCAATGATTTAGGCACAGGCTGCGCCGGCGGCGGCGTTCAAAACGGCGTTGTTTGCTCCGGCGATATTTGCAGAACCTATGAGAACGGGGAAGTTGTTTCTTCCTGCTATAGCAATAACGATGGCGGTTGTATAGAAGGTAAAAATGAAGAATTTGTTTGCTACGGCGAACAATGCAATTATTATATAGATGGTAAAAAACAATATTCCTGCGTTAAAGGTTATTCCGGCGAAGGCGGCTGCGAACTTAACGGCGTTTCTTGCAGCGGGGATAAATGTTATGACTATAAATACGGCACAGCAACCGACGATGGTTGTTATAGCAATAGTACCGGCGATGGCTGCATAAAAGGTACAGGAACAGAAATGGGTTATTGCAGTGGGTCTAAAGTAACGAACTGCCAAATTTATGTTGACGGCGAACCTAAATATACTTGCCAACAAGGCTCTAGCACTTCTGGCGGTTGCGATAGAAACGGACGCGTTTGCGACGGCAACAAATGCTATGAATATGAATACGGACAAGCAGATAAAAACTCGGTATGTTATAGTAATAATGCCGGAGATGGCTGCATAAACGGCGCAGGAACGGAAATGGGTTATTGCAGTCCTAAAGGCGCCTGCGAAGTTTATATCAACGGCAAACCGCAATATACTTGTAGAGCAGGCTCTTCCTCTGCCGGCGGTTGTGACTTAAACGGCTTTGCTTGCACCGGTGATAAATGCTATGACTTTAAATACGGCGCGGAAATAAATGATGGTTGTTATAGCAATAACAGCGGCAATAATTGTATAAAGGGTAAAGGTACGGAACTTGGCTTCTGCTCGGATGGTAATGACTGCCCCGTTTATGTAAACGGCGAACCGCAATATAATTGCCAATGGGGTTCTTCCGATGAGGGCGGTTGCCAAAGAAACGGCTATGTTTGCAATGAAAACGAAATCCAATGTAGTAATTACGTTTATGGCGAAGCCACCGGCGCCACCTGCTATAACGACGGCAACGGCAAATGTATTTCAGGTAAAGACAGAGAAGTCGTCTGTATGGGAGAAGGCGTGTGCTACATTTATAATAACGGCAAACCTAGCGGAACCTGCAAGCCTAATGATGCCGGCACCGGTTGCCAAGAAGACGGCGGCAGCGGCACTAATGGTGTCGTTTGTAACGCTGGAACTTGCATAGAATATAAAGACGGCAAGAAAACCGGCAGAACACTCGTAGCCTTTAAAGAAAAAGGTTATTGCATAGAATATATGGATGGTAAAGAAACAGGCAATACCTTTGAACTAAATAAAGAAGGCGATGGCTGTATGGTATAAACACCATTGATTGAAATTTAAACAACCCCGATTCTTAAAAATCGGGGTTGTTTTTTTTCTATCGTAAATTTGATCTATGGCCATACTTATTTTAGAATATATAATAGCAAGTTTAAAAAAATATTTGCAAATAATAATTAAGTTTTATAGCATTTAGTTATATGTTTTTATTATGCTTTTAATGCTGTTAATTAGCAATATTTTCGTGTGGTAAACAATGTTAAAAAATAAAAAAGGTTTTACTTTTACCGAATTGCTTACGGCAGTTTTGATACTGGGCATTTTGACTGCAATCGGTATTCCTTTATATACTTCTGCCGTAGATAAAACGCGTTTTAACACAATGCTTCCTTATTACCGCGCAATTAAAAATGCCGAAGAACATTTCTTTGTTGATAAAGGTTTTTATAGCGCAGACCAAGAAGATTTGTATATATCTTATTCCGAAGAAGATTTTTCTTGCGATTTTCAAACCTTGCAAAACGGCGATACTGCTAATGTCGTAAAAATAACACATAATAAATTGCCGAATGTAAGACTTGCCGGGTTCTTTGATAATAATTTAAAATTCGCCGGGCAATTATATTGCGAAGCAAAAAATGATAATAACCGCGCTAATAAACTTTGTTCAAAATCTCTTGGCGGGGCAGAGTTGTATAATACTTCAGATGGTTATACGGGCTTTCTTTTAAACGAAGAAATGAGCGCTTACGTTTGTTCTAAATCCGGCGGTTCCTGGGCTGAAAGTCAAACAAAATGTTATGAAGATGTTTTTAAAAAATGCGATGCCCTTGGCCTTAATGCAATTATAAATACAAATCAATGCGGATAGGAAAACTCTACCGGCAAAACAATCGGAGCAGATGAAATTTGCCTTTCTACCAGAAATAACGGCTGCAATAACAGCATTATAGAATCAGGCGGGAAATGTTTGTCCGATAACGGCGGCAACGGCTGCAAAGATGTTACTATTGAATCAGGCGGAGTTTGTTTGGTGGAAGGTTCTTTGTGGGGTTGCACTAAAGCAACTAACGGAATAAATGTAAAACCCGGCGGAAAATGTATCGCAAACGATGCTTGGGGTTCAAGCGGCGGTTATTCTTGTGAGGGTAATTACGACGGCGCCGAAGCAATATGCAATAATAGCCGCTATTGCGGTTGGCGAAGCACTTTTGATAACGGCAGCGTATGTGTGGGAACAGGCGGAACAGGGGCTTGTTATGGTTCTTATTTTAAAAATGGTTCTATTTGTTATGCTAACGGACCGGGCGCTTGCAGCGGATATGTAAGCGCGGATCAGTATTATGACGAAACTTCTTGTTGTTGCGGGCCTAATTGTCCTAAAAAAGCCCCTAAATGCTCGGACAGAGGGATTACCTGCGATCCAAAATATCTTTCATAATTTTGTGAAAGTATATTGTTTATTTTGAATAGTTTTTATAAGATATAATTATGAAAAAAATAATTTTTATTTTGGCTTTTTTATTTCTTTTTGTTTATGGCTCTTTTGCGATAGAAAACCAAGAATTAAAAGAAATTGTTTCCGGCGAATTAAAGAACACCACTTTTAAACCTTATATTGAACAAAACTCAGACGGACTTGTGCGTTTGATGGTTTTTAATCCTTCCAGTGCAAATTCTTCAAAAGAAGTTAATTTAATTAAGCAGGCTCTTAATTATGCCTCAAGCGTGGCTGCACCTTATGGCAAAAATTTAATGGATATTAAAAAAAGTTCTTATCCCAAAGTTAAAAATTTTGCCATATATGTTTTGCGCAAAAGCCAAACCGAACCTTATGTTTTAAATATGATTGGTGCCGCTTCAAATGAAGTTGGGGCAATTGCCTCTTTTCCGCCTAGCGCAAATAGTTTTAGAGTTTTTGTTTTTATTGATGATTCGCCTTATAATCCCTCAAATTATAAAACAATTTCCGAGGGGGAATTCTTGCTTGAAACAACTATAAATTTTATTCACGAAGTTTACGGACATGCTTTTGAGGTTATTAAAAAACCTTCACTTGCAACAAAAAGTAATGCCGAACAGGAAATTGCCGCTTACTCCGTGCAACTTGAAGGCCTTAAAAAATTAAAACAAAATTATTCTAATGCATTTGACGCACAAACGCAAAAACTGCTTGATATTCATATCAAAGATACTCAAGCCAAAATTGATTATTTTAAAAGTTTTTAGTAGTTTTTTTCTTCTTTAGAAAAAGTTGTTTTATTTTTAAAAAATTATCTTTATCTAAGACGAAACTGATAATGCAGGGATATAAAATAAGCAAAATAATTTGCATATTTAAAGCGTTTTTAAACAGATTATTTAAAGCAAGAAAAACTAATACCACACCTGCAATAAAAGTAACTTTTTTATATTCATATTTAATCGGATAATTCTTCTGCAGGAAAATAAATAAACTGCCAGCCATAATAATATAACTTACAAAAATTGCCCAACCTGCCCCGATTATTCCAAACATGGGAACAAGTGTTAAATTCGTCAAAATACTGCCGGCTGCGCCAAGCAACGTTATCCACATTAAAATATGCGTCTTTTTGGTTATAAACGGCGCCACCATAAAGTTAATATAAAATCCGTAAAATAAATATCCAGCCAAAACAAGAGGAATAATTTTAATACCTTCCCAATAAGCCGGCGCAATTAAATAATGATTAAAAAACGGCGTCTTTATTATCAAAGGCATAAGAAAAGTTAAGCCCAAAAATATCCAAGTCGTTACCGCCGTAAAATAAGTAAATATCTGGGCAAAAAGTTCCTTTGCGTTTTCTTCATAAGAGTATTGGTTAAAGAACGGGCGCCATGCTTGGTCAAACATAGAAACAACCAACATCATAAAAACGCCGATTTTAAAATTAGCCTGATAAATACCTACTGCTTTTAATCCGACTAAATGTGTCAAAAGCGGTTTGTCAATAACATTAACTAAAATACTTGCCATACCGGCCGGAATAAAAGGCCATGAAAATAAAAACATTTTTTTGAAAAGGTCTTTATCAAAATGCAAAACAAAGTTCTTTAAAGTCATCGGCAAAAGCAAAAGGAGCGATGTCAGCGAGGCAAATATCCCTGCAATAAAAATGCCCTCTACGCCGCTTTTAAAATAAGCCAGCACCAAAATATTACCGATAACATTTACCACGATAGAAGCCGTTCTTGTAAGCATGAATTGCCATGCTTTATGATCAAAACGGAGTTTAGCAAAAGGAACAATATTTAAAGCATCCAAAGCCATTACAAAACAGGCAAGTTTTATAAGGTTAGCATATTTTGAGCCAATACCTAAAAAAGCGGCAATCGGAGCACTTATTAAGCATAAAATGACGGATAGGAAAATTCCACTTGTAAAAATTGCTATTAAAGGCGTTGCAAAAAGTTCTTTTGTTTTGTTTTCTTTTGCATAGCGGAAATAAGCCTGATCCATTCCATATTGATAGACAATATTTATAAAAGCCATAAAAGCAAAAACCGTTGCTACTACGCCGTAATCTTGCGGTGCAAGATAGTAAGTATAAAGCGGAACCAAAAAGAAATTTAACAGGCGCGCAACTATGGTTGAAGTGCCGTAAATTAAAGTTTCTTTACCGAGGGTTTTTACTTTGTCTATCATTTTATTTTAAGGCAATAATAAAGTCTTTTAAAACTTTTGCAAATTTACCTTCAATGGTTTTAATTACATCTAAAGTTTCTTTGTGAGAAAGAGGGACTTTTGTCATACCGCTGGCAAGATTGCTGACCCATGCTACACCGGCAACTTTTAAATCAAGTTGGCGTGCAACGATAGTTTCCGGCACAACAGACATACCCACAATATCAGCACCGAGAGTTTTATATGCTTTAATTTCGGCAGGGGTTTCAAAGCAAGGACCGCTGACAGCAAAATATACACCTTTTTTATGTTTTATTTTATGTTTTTTTGCAATTTTAACTAAAACATTTTGCAAATCTACATCATAAGCGCAAGTCATATCTTTAAACATGGGGCCAAAAGCTGGATCCCAGTTGCCGATTAAAGGGTTTGTCCCCATAAAATTAACATGGTCTTTTAAAACAACCATACTGCCGGGGGGAAGATTTCTATCCAAAGAACCTACTGCCGCAGATAAGAATAAAATTTGCACTCCTAAAAATTTTAAAGTGCGTATAGCAATTGAAATATCTTTTATGGAGTGGCCTTCATAATAGTGAAATCTGCCTTGCATAACAACAATTTTTTTGTTTTTATATATACCGAAAATTAAGTTGCCGCTATGGCCCGGCACCGTGCTGTGAAGAAAACCCGGAATATCTACATAAGGAATTTTTATAACTTTTTCTAAAGGCGGAATAGCATTTGCCAGCCCGCTACCGGTTATTATTGCAAGTTCCGGTTTAAAATTTTTTGTTCTTTTGTTAATATAGTTTACGGCTTTTTGTATCGTTTGTAATTGGCTCATAAGGCCTCCCTAAATAAAAAATCTATCCGAACTAAATGCATTTTGGATATGTTTTATATCGTCCCCCGATATTGCTATTATATCAAACATTAAGGCATCATAGGATGGCTTTTTGTTTTTTATATAACTTAAGGCCGCTTTTATCACGCGTTCTTGTTTGGCTTTAGTAACTGCGGCAACAGCACCGCCGAAATCTTCATTATTAGTGCGGTATTTAACTTCCACAAAAACTAAAGTTTTTTCCTTTTTGGCAATGATATCAACTTCTCCGCAAGGTAAATTATAGTTGCGCTCAATAATTTTATAACCTTGTTTTGTAAGATATTTTACTGCTTTATCTTCTGCTTTATTACCGATTTTTCTAAGAAAACTAAACATATTTTACCTTGTTTTTATTATAAAAAATCTTTGCCAAAAAGCCCGCCGTAAAGGCTGGAAATAGGTTCAAAAGTTTTTCTGTGTTGGGGGCAAGGTCCGTATTTTTTTATAGCGTCAACATGGCTTTGCGTGCCGTAACCTTTATGTCCGTCAAAATTATATTGAGGATATTTTTTTGCGACAATATCCATAAATCTGTCCCTGCTGACTTTGGCTATAATACTTGCCGCTGCTATGCAAAGAGAAGTTCCGTCTCCTTTAATTATCGGCTGCTGAGGTGCTTTTAAATTGGAAATATAGCGGTTTCCGTCAACAAGAACAAAAATATCTTGACCGGCAAATTTTGTCAAAGCGTGGCGCATAGCAAAAAAGGTTGCCTGTAAAATATTCATTTTATCTATTTGCTCACTTGAAGCAAAACCGGTGCAAAAAATTATCGGCAAAGTTATAAGTTCTTTAAAAATTTCTTCTCTTTTTTTGGGGGATAATTTTTTGCTGTCATTGATTTGTTGCATCAGAGGGTGGGAATATAAACCTGGTTCAATATAACAAGCGGCCGCGCAAACCGGCCCTGCTAATGGGCCGCGCCCGGCTTCGTCAACACCTATAAGTTTTTTGCCTAAGTGTTGCTGTTGCATTTTTAAATCAAAATCAATTAAGGCCATAATTTATTTTAGCAATTTAACACGGGAAATGGTAAAATATAAATATACCTTATAAAAGATTACCGAAAAACTTTTACAAGGGATTTTATTTTCGGAGGAATTTTTTTATGCCTTTATGGATATTCAGACTTTCGGCATTACTGGGAATACCTTTCTTGGTATATGTCTTTTGGGCAAAAGATTTATATAGTCTCTTGCTTGCCTTTTTATGCGGTGTGGTAATTGTTTGTGCGGAAACATTTTTAAGAAGTTTCCGTTTTAGTGCAGTAATGATTGCTATTTTCGGCGGTCTTTGCGGCTATTTAATTTATATGGCTTGCGATTATGCCGTATTAAAAACAAATGTAATAGATATTATTAGTGCTTGGAATTCTTATAAGACAGCCTTTGCAGGTTCTTTTGTTTTGATTGCCGGCTTTTTAAGTATTATAAAATCTTCGGAACTGGAAGGTATTTCTAAAAAAGGACGACATTTGAAAGTTGCCGATATTTCAGCCTTGATTGACGGCCGTATTATAGATGTGTGTGAAACCGGCTTTTTATCAGGTACAATAGTTATACCGCAATTTGTTATTGCCGAGTTAAATAAAATTGCTTCTTCAAAAGATTTACTTGAAAAAGCAAGAGGTATCAGAGGGCTTGATATTATTACTCGCTTAAAAGAATTAAAAATAATACCTGTAAAAATCACTTCAAAAAGTTTTGAATCGACATCTATACAAGAAAATGTCGTTTTACTTGCCAAGAGTTTAAATGCGGAAGTTGTTACCATTGATTTTAATATCAATAAAATTGCTATTTTAAAAGGTGTAAATGTTTTGAATATCAGCGATTTAACAACTGCTTTAAAACCTGTTGTTTTACCCGGCGAAACAATGTCTGTGTTTGTTATGAAGGAAGGTAAAGAACGAGAACAGGGGATTGCTTATCTTGATGACGGCACTATGGTTGTTGTAGAAGAAGGCCGTAAATTTATCAATAAAAGGGCAGAAGTCTCTGTCTATTCCATTTTGCAAAATTCTACCGGCCGTATGATTTTTGCAAGAGTAAAATCTCAGGAAGATAAATGAAAGATACTTGCGCTATAATTTTAGCCGGCGGACAAGGCACGCGTATGGGCAGGCCTAAGCAAATGTTG
>Ga0310696_10005637_pt1 | contig 15060 bp, 17 predicted proteins | sample AusTroGonzalo_MG_4_FD_203885 | JGI IMG/M metagenome (GOLD analysis project Ga0310696, IMG submission 203885) | Bovine rumen microbial communities from tropical cattle in Woodstock, Queensland, Australia - Gonzalo_02 (v2) (version 2) | ecosystem: Host-associated > Mammals > Digestive system >...
TTGCCAACCACGCCTGGAACAGGTGGCTTCCCGGCTCCAAAGAGCCCTGATAGGTGGCTGCCACGAGGCCGTTCAGGTCGCAGATTTCGAGCGTCACCGTCGATGCCTCGGGAAGATAAAGCGCGAAGTCAGTCATGCCGTCAAAGGGGTTCGGCGTGTTTTGGAACAGCCGCACGCCATCCCCGCCCCAGCCGATTTCCTCGATGCCGGTGGTTCCCATAATGAGGGTGGTGTCGGGGTAATGGAGCACCTCCTGCCAATGCTTGGTGACATTCTCCACGGTGACGGTGCTCAACGGCACGTGCTGGCCGTACTGGTCTTGTCCGGTGAATTGCAGGGTGATACTTTCCTGCGCCCGGCTGGTGAGGGCGTTGGCCAACAATAGGACTAAAAAGGAGTAAATATATCCTGAATGCTTCATGTTTACTTGATAATCTAAAATCTTAACCGTTGCTCGTCGGGTTCGGAGAAGGCGTTACATTTATATAAGTACTGCAACATGTCATCGGTGGATCGACCATAGAGCGATGCGGTGAAACGATGCAGCATATCCATAACTTTCAGGTATGCAGATGGATCTTTTTGACGGCTTAACTTCCTTAAAGCGAGCAAATAATCCTCCCGGCAGACTGTAGGAACGATGATTTTCGCCTCTCCCGCGTGGAAAAGCTCCGCGTTCATCATCATCCGTGCCACCCTGCCGTTGCCGTCGTCAAAGGGATGGGTCTCACTGATGAGAAACATCATATAGACAGCTCTTGCCATCGGAGAGGAAAGGGCGGCATAATAGCTGAATCCCACGTCCAATGTGCCAGGAACTAACTTAAAATCAACAAACTCCGTGTTTCCAGCCCGATTGTTTCGCTCCTTGAACTGTCCGGGATGCAAGTCGGGCCTTCCCGACAGCAGGATGGCATGGCGGCGTTGGAGAATATCCTTTAGATCTTGGATGGACTCGGGGCATTGCTGCATCTCACTGCGGTTGGAAACCACATTGAATGTCCCTAAAATGTCATGGGAGTCTTCAGAACGATGGGCGGCGGGCAGACCAGTCTCCACAATTCTCCGGGCTTCGTCCACCTCGAACTCCGTTCCTTCAATATAGTTTGAAAAGTAACTTTCGTAAAACGCAACATTCCGGTACTCCAACTCGGAGGAGACCACCGGATATGAAAGAAAATGATGACTTTGCAGGGCATCGAACAGTGTCTCAAAGAGATCCTTCCGGTTCTCGTCGTAGGGCGCTCCAGCGGCCATAGCCTTGATTGTAGGCGATGTCAGAATATCTGCGGAATGCGTGGCCAAAATCGCCGAAATCAGAATGTTGATTCGTTTGAACTCCCGATCCATGCCGAGACGCTGTGCCGTGGCACGCAATTGGTCCCGATAATCGTTTAGCGCATCCTCGCCGCCGGCAATCATCACGCTTCCCAATTTCTTTTCCACAACTTCCTGCGGCAGGACCTTGGAACTTTCCCCTTCTTTCTTGGTTTGCTGCATGTTTTCCAACATCCATCTGTATTCGCTGGAAATGAACATGTTGCCGTATTTCATGTCCTTTTCGTCCGGTTCGGGGCCTTTGAGAATATGGATGGTCACCCCTGGCAAATCCTTGACGTTCCGGTTGGAATTTCCGGTCAGAAAAAAGTCACCGGAAGGGGTGATGCGCATTTCGTGGGCGCTTCGGTGACTGATGACTGTCCCGGGAAAACGCCACATCAGAATATGGAGGATGTTGCGACGGACAATGTTCTCCGGACTGTCTACGAGGTTGGAGGAATAGATTTTAGGGGCTATTTTCCGCAATTTTCCTTCAGAAAGCAATCGAGAAATAGCCCTTGACACCTCCGGATTCGAAGATGCGAATACAATTTCTTTATTCAAGTCAAGCTGGACCATACAAATTTTCGCGAATAAAGCGTGCAAAAATACAAATTTTCGCGAATAAACACGGCTCGTACACAAATTTTCGCGAAAATAGGGTCGGCGGTGCGGCCTACGGAAGGCGTCCCATCGCCACTCTGAAACCGACGGAGACGCTGGCGGCATCGCCGTCGTAGGCATCCCGGCAGGTGGTGCGACAGTAGGTGGGCAGGTACGCCCATGCGCCGCCGCGCAGCACGAACGGGCTTCCGGAATCGGCAAGCGGGTCGGTCTGTGGTGTGGAGGGGTACGGTCCGTAGGTATCCAGGCACCACTCCCACAGACTGCCACTCATGTCGTGGAGACCCAATTCGTTGGGGCGTTTCCCGCCCACAGGGTGCAGCGTCCCGTTGGCATTCTCCTTGTGCCAGGCAACCTCATCTACATCGTTGCTGCCGCTGTAACGGTAATGTTGGGAATTGTTCCCGCCCCGTGCGGCATACTCCCACTGCGCCTCGGTGGGCAGCCGGAAGGGCAGTCGGGTCATCGCACCCAGCTTCTCCAAAAACCGCAGCGCATCGTTCCTCGATACATTGTAGGCGGGGAAGTCGTCGCCTTTGCCGTATTGTTCCGACCAGTTCAATTCATCGCCCATGATTGCGCGCCACTCACGCTGGGTGACTTCGAACCTGCCGAGGTAGAAGTCGCTCAGGGTTACTTTATGCACGGGACTCTCGTTGTCGCGCGCCTCAGGGTCATAGTTGTCGCCTTGAGGCATGCCACTTTGCGCCCCCATACGGAAAGTGCCGCCCTCCACGCGCACCAGATTCGCGACCAAGTTCCGCACCACGGTTTTCTGCTCCTCGCTGAGCTCCATCGTGTCCGACCAGTGGATGAGGATCCCGTTGATGTTTTCCATCTTTGTGAAATCGTCATGCTCATAAAGGTAGTCCCCCTGCTCAAAAACAGGATCTTTCCCGCAAAAGGTAAAGAGAAGCCCCATCGTAAAAAAGAGAGCTACCCATGTACTTTTATACCAATATCTTTTCACCCCTTCCATTGTCTATTCTTCATTCTTCATTCTTCATTCTTCATTCTTCATTCTTCATTCTTCATTCTTAATTGGAAAGCTAACCCCCACCCCCATCCGTACGCCCCAAGCGCATCTCACGTCGTTGATCGGGTTCAGGTTGTACATCATTCCGGTGGCTTCGGCAGAGAAGACGAGGTGCCAGACGTGGAACATCACGCCGAGCGAGGCGGTGGGACCGTGATAGTTCCGCTTCGGGTAATAATGCCAGCCCTGGTCGCTCTCGAAGTTGAGGGTGCGGTAGCCGAAACCGGCGCCGGCGTGGACGGAAAGCAGCATGCAGAGGCGTGCCACAAACCCGACTTGTCCGCCGAGGTAGGTGGTTTTGGATTTGCCGGTGAGGACGTAATGCCCGTTCTCCTCGAAGGGAGAGAATGCCCCTCGGTAGTTGAAGTTGGTCATGGCGCTGAGGTACCAGCCGAAGCGTTTCACCGTGCCAATCTTGAACCCGAAGGACCATTGCGGCATGGAGGTGTAGGCGGCATTGAGGGTGAAGAAGATGTTCGGCGGGTAGGTGTTGAGGAATGCCTTCCGTTTGGCCGCTCTTTCCTGTCGTTCGGCAGCCTTCTCGGCGGCGAGGAGGGCCCGTATGGAGACCTTCGTCGTGTCATTGGCGGTCGTACGGGAGGGTGGGGGAGTGTTCCCCGCCATCTTGAGGCTATCCTCCTTGCTCCACACAAATTCAACATCGTTGCCTAAGTCTAAGTGATCGTCCTCGTCCCCGCCGTCGTAATCCATCGCCAGTCGGAATCCCGTGGAAGCGTTGTTACCACCGAGGTAGAAAGAGGGGGTCACGTCCGGAAGGAAGCCCGTCTGGACGGCGCACGTCCATTCCGATTCCGTGGGGAGGCGGTAGTGCATCTTCGTCTTTTGGTTGAGCCAGAAGATGAAAAGCTGCACCTCGTCGCGGGAGACATTGGTCACGGGCAGGTAGTCGTCGGCCTCTCCGTCCGTGCGGGTGCCCATGACCTCGTTCCAAAGTCGTCGTGTGACCTTGTGCTTGGCGATGTAGAATCCCTTGACGGGTCCGGCGCCCGTTTGCGTGGCTGAAGCGTCGGTCGAGGGCGTGCAGGACGGCACAAAGCGCATTTCGACGAGGGGGTTGTTTTTTGGGGAAATGTCATTTTGGGAATAAATGTGTAACGGTAAAATGGTTGTCAAAAGGCACATTGCCAATATCGCCCACAGTATTTGCCGTGATGTTGGAACGCCTTTTGCCATGATGAATCGCCTTTTAGTTGTTTGGGAATAGCAGGCTGCAAATGTACATAAATTTCAAATATACACAAACATAATGTATTTGCTGCATGTAGAGACGGGGCATGCCCCGTCTCTACGAATAACAGGAAAAAGGTACGTTTTTTTTCGGTTTATTGTTTTTCAGCGTTAAACCATCGTCGCTTCATCGCTCATTGTCTGATTTTCTGCGAAATCACGACCTTAAAATTTACAATTGAAAGACTAATAGTTAACGATATATTTGTAAAATATTGATTTCCAGCGAGAAAGAAATTTTACAAAACCCTTGACAAACGAAGGTTTTTGTTGTATCTTTGCCATCGGAAATATGGTTGCCCGTTGGGAGCTTTTGTGCTTCCGTTGTAAAGACGTGCCATGGCGCGTCTCTACAGACGACCGTCAGACCGGAACGAACAAAATATTAACCTAAACAAAAGAAAAAATGACGAAAAAGAAAGGATACGTGACGAGTGTATTGGAATACGATGATGTGAAGGAGTCTTTGCTTTGCGAGCGTGAAGTTGGCCGCGAGGAAGGCCGTGAAGAAGGCCGTGAAGAAGGTCGTGAAGAAGGCCGTGAAGAAGGTCGTGAAGAAGGTCGTGAAGAAGGCCGTGAAGAAGAAAGGCGTATGTTAGCGTTGAATATGCTGCTAAAAGGTTTCGACTCAGCCTTGATCGCTGAAATTACCAGCCTGTCAGAGGAGGAGGTTTTCGCTTTGACGAAAAGATAAATGTAAGATGATAGGCAATGGGCGTTAATTTTTAGCTCGCCAGTGAACCGCTCATCGTGTCATCGCCTCGTCGACACCTCCGTGAGCCCTCCTTTGTTGCCGACCACGAAGAGCGTGGGGGCGTTGTTGCCGCGCACGAAGTTGTCAAGATAGAGCGGTTCTCCTAGAATGAGGCAGGAGCAGTGGAAACTGTCGCCGGGTTTGAGTTTGGAGTTCTCGCTCTCCATCACCAGGAAGTGCCCGTCGCCGAGGTGGCGCAGCAGCACGCGACGGTTGGGCGACCATGCGATGCGCACGAAGCCATCCTGCGGGATGTCGGTGGGGTAGAGGGCGCGGCCGAGCACCATGTTCGACGATTCCCCTGTTTGGTTGTGGTTAGCCAGAAAGTCGTCCCAGTCGCGGAAACCCACGCAGCGGGCGAGAATGGAGAGGGTGGAATAGCGGGTGGTGTCGTAGCCGTCCACATAACCCCAGATGCGCTTGAGGGTGGTGACGCCGAGGGTCTCTTTGCAGCGTTCTTGGATGACTCCGGAGAGGAATTGGAAATCGGCAGGGGTCTTCATCTTGCGGGAAACGGATTCCTCTACCATTTCGCGGAGCTGTAGGATTTCGGTTTCGTTGGAGGTCATAATGGTTATTGCTTTTTTAGGGGACAAAGATAGTGATTTTAGGAATAAAGAGTGCTTTTTAGATTTTGTCAGAAATTTCACGCCGCAAAAATAACAACTAGACAGACAGATTGTTTAGTCCGAATTGGTCCTTTGTATCACGTCAATGGCCATACGCACCGCTTTCTCCATATCGGCTAGGGGCATGGATGACGGGTCGTCGCTCAAGGCGGGCAGATGGATGAAACAGGCTTTCGCGAGCAACTTCCTGTGCCGGAGATAATGGAGACATTCGTACATTGTATGGTTGCAGACGTAGGTGCCCGCTGAATTCGACACTTTTGCTTCTATACCAATGGCCAAAGTGGCATCAAGCATGGCCTTGACGGGCAGTGTCGAGATATAGGCCATAGCTCCGTTGTTTCGGATGACGCTATCCGTGCGCACGGTGTTCTCATTGTCGGCTGACGCGGAATCGTCGAGGTTGAGTGCCACTCGCTCAAAGTTGATGCCGGTGCGTTTTGAGGCAACTCCCATCATCAGCACCACATCCGGCTGATAATCCCGAATGGCGGCCTTCAACATCGGCCATGCAGAGGTGTAGGACACAGGCAACTGTTTCGCCTGAACATCAACACCTTTTGGTGGCTGCGCAGCTATACGTTGTGCCACTTCCCACGACGGGTTCACGGAATGAATTCCAAATGGTTCAAAACCGGAAAGAAGCAACTTCATCACTATATTGTTTTGAGAATTTGGTGCACAAAAGCGTGACAATTCAGCAAATCTTTCACTACGGTGTATTCTTCAGCTTTGTGGGCATTATAGTAGCCGCAGCTGATGTTGCAGCATGGGATGGAAAGCCCCCTGAGTTTTAACGCCACCACATCGGTCTTGCCACCGTGGACAGGCATATAGCCATATTTTTCACATAGTTCGGCAGGGATGAAATCATCCTCACACAGGCGGACGGCCGCTTTTTCCGAATAGGTGACGATGTCGCTGTTTCCTTTCCGGTCACACTGCAGGATATACCGCACGTCATCAAACCATGACAAATCGCAAGCGTTGGATCCTCGGCAACCGCTCAGTTCCCCGTCTTTTTCCTCTTGCACGAAAAAAGCAACCTTGAGCACCTCCATCTCCCGCAAAAGCTTCAAAGCCACCCACACACCGTTCTTGTCGTCGGCACCGATGCCGACACGTTCTCCTTTTTCGTCGATGGCGAAAATCATACCGTCGGTTTCCTGCAAGTTGCGCACACCGGGTTGATGCACTTCGTCAAGATGGGCCGCCACGCAGGGGTATGTTTCAGCACGACCTTTGGTAATCAATACATTACCAAAAAAATCCTGATCTATTTGAAGAGATAAGTCTGCAAGTTGCTGCAATACAAGATGTTTAATTTTCGCTTCGTGGCCCGATTTGCTATTGATTCTATACAATTGTTTCAAAAGTTCCATATTCTTCCTGCTATTATTCCTCATAAAAATCATACCCATAGTCCTTGCCGGGAACGCGTGTCGTCAGTTCTTTGGAAACGTCAGGTGGATTTATGCCTGCCAAGTGCAAATTGAGTGCATCCGCCATTGTCTTGCTGATTTGCAGGGAGCGGAAGTCCCAGCATGTCACACTCCAAGCAATGCGAATCGTAAAAGCATTGGGAGCATTCTCTTTGTTCAAATGGCGGGCAATGTTTTTCGGAGAGGTTCCTGTATGATATTTTTGTCGGTCACTGTCCAAATCGTATTGCTCCTTGATCTGCTGGGCCAAATCTTGGTACAGACTGTCAAAGCGCGGAATATCATGAATGGTTATGTTGGGATCGTCATACGTTTCATCGCCTTTTTTGCTGCCGATGATGTAGTGGAACTGTGTAGGATAAACGGGTTCCTGTCCACCGCTGGCCGAAAGAATAAAGATTACCCAACTGTTTTCTTTGCTTGACAAGCGGTTTATGTCATCCAGAAAAAGTGGAAGATTGGGACAGGCATTCTCATCCGAGATATTATAGTAGGTGACTGGCTTCTCTGGATACAACTCAATCTCTTTGCTTACATAGTTGAAACCGCCAATTTTGGCCAAATAATAGGCGAAATGGCCTGTTGCGGCTTCAGAATAACTCGAGGTGGAAACGATGGTGATATGGGAACCACGGTCAATGCAGCATCCGTACGGACGGTTGAGATAGAACATTTCTACCACAAGCCGGTCTTCCGGGCGTTCTTCGATAGAGCGTGTGGTGGCCAAGTTGCGCAATCGGAAAATATCGGATGCATCAATGGCTTCCAGAATATCACCCTCATTCATACGAAATTTTGCTTTGATGTCATCGAGGGAAACAAAAGCGGGAACTCGAATATATTTGGTGTAGCGGCATTGGACATAACGGAAGGCGAATTTCAAGCGTTCGATATTTTTTTTGATGATCTCCTCTTTCTGTTCCTCTTCCATCACCTCGGTGAATCCCGAGCCGATGAGGCCGGCGGGCACGGCGAAGATGGCGATGCCGAGCACACCCACCAGCACGGCAATGACCTGTCCGGCTATCGTCACTGGCGGGTAGTCGGCGAAACCGCCCGGGTCGCCTACATATTGCAGGAACGCCCACACCACCGAGTCCCAACCGTTGGTGTAAACATCAGGCTGCGCGGCATGTTCAACAAAATAGAGAATAAATGAAAGAATAACAGTGACTATGGTTAAAAACTGCAACGACACCCATAGCTCACTCTTTTTCGATTTGATGGCGGAGGTGAGCAGGCGGAAAGAGTGCATGTAGCGAAACACGCGCAACAGTCGGGCTACACGAAGCACCTTCAGCGCGGTATAGGGTAACGGGAATATCAAGCTGACATAGAACGGGTAGGTTGAGAGAATGTCAATTAGCCCGTAGAAGCTGAAACAATAGCGCACCCTGCCCCAAAACCCTTTGTACTTGGGATCGAGCATGTCCGCGTTCCAGATACGGAGCGTCACCTCAATGGTGAAGACAATGGTGGTGAAGATGTCGATGAATTTCAGCAGTCCCCCGAACTGCTGCTCCGCGCCGGGGAACGTGGAGGCGAATACCTCCAATGTGCTGATGATAATCAGCCCGATGATGGCATAATCCACCCAATTATGCCACTGTTTGGTGTGCAGGTCGTCGTCGAAGACCCGGTTAAGTTCCTGTTTGAATTGGTAAAGTTTATCGTTCATGTCGTTTATTTATTTTTTTTGTAGAGACGCAAAATTTTGCGTCTCTACACATCACAAATCACTGTTCACTGATCACTAATTAATCAACCACGCCACACCGAGTCCCATTCCGTTGAAATTCCGTGGATTTTGGCAGTTGAACATGCCGTAGAGGTCGAGTTGCACACGCGGATGCACCACGTAGGTGAAACCGAAATCCAGGTCGCATTCCACCTCGGTGTTTTTCTTTCCGTAGCGGGTGAAGTAGTTGTAGCTTTCCACAAATGCACCGAAATTGTCGGTGATGTTGAAGCCAAGACAAAGGGCCAGGAAGGTGGACGGGATGTGCGACACGCCCGACCACTCCGCACCGACGTTGTAGCCGATGTTGAACCAGTCGGTGATATCGTTTTGGAAGAGCAGGTAGAGCGACGGGGCTACATGCGGCTGCACTTCCCCTTTAGGCACGCGGGTGAGCGGGATGGCGAGGTTGGCCATCAAAGAAATCTTGGGTATCCATTTGTAACCCTCGAAGATTTTGACCTTGGTGCCGATGACGAGCGGCTGCACCTCGTAGGACCAGTGGCGGTCAATGTGCCGGCTGTAGTTGCCGTCGAATTCCAAGCGGAGTTCGGCGAACTTTGTGACACCGAAGCGCAGCATCGTGGTGGGCAGCAGGAAGGAAGGATTACCATTCCAACTGCCCTCAAAGCCGGTCTCCCACTGCACTTTGAGGAAGGGTATGATGTCCGGGCCAGTGGCCATGCCGGGTCGGTCGGCAGCGATTGCGGGGGCCTCCGTTTGCGCGTTGGCGGCGACGAGGCACGCCAGGAGGAGGATAATGGGGAATAGTTTTTTCATAATTATGAACGAATTGGTTTTAAAAATCAATACAGGAATCCGAACAGCCAAAGCGGTATTTTGTTTCCGAAGCCAGTCTCAATCCCATCGGCGACCACATAGCTGTCGGGAATTATCCTTATCTGGCCGAAACCTTTGTTTTGGCCTCCTATTTCAAAAAGGAATTTTTCATCAACCAGAATGTCACCATGTGGCGGGTAATGCAAACTGTGTTGTGGGGCCAGCATAGCGGCAAAGAATGATTCCCTGACGGTTCCGGTGTCGGCGGGTTGTGCCAGTACCATCATCAAATCAGGGTTGTCGAACAGGATTTTATTGGGCTTCCCAAGGGTCTTCAGTTTTTTCCCTTCGGCGAAGAGCTGTCTGATGAGAGCCGATCTTTCCAACAGGGAGAGCAGGCGGATAATCTGGTTACGTGTGGTGGAAAGGGTGGCGCACAGCGTGGAAATGTTTGGCGTGAACGGTACGGTCTGCGCCAATATCATCAGTAACCTCTTGGCTTTGACGAGGGTCTCATAATTGATATCCTTCTCCACAGCTGGAATATCGTAAGCAATGACCGTGTTTATCACCTGACGCAGCCTTTCGTTGTAGCTGTCTGCGGATGTGGCCTCCAAATGAAATGGATAATATCCTTTCTGGATATATTTTTCAAAATGCGGCAGCAATTTCAATTTTGATACAAGCGATGCGGTGATTTGCATGTGTGACGTCAGGATGTCGTCGAGTGCAAAAACGGGAAGTTCTGCAATCCCGTTAATGGCCAGATATTCCCGGAAGGAGAGCCCTCGCAGCTCATACGTGCGCAGACGCCTTGACAGGTCTGCCTCCGCTTGGCCTATTTCAAGGAGAGAGGAACCTGTGAATACAATATGCATATCTGGGTAGCTGTCGTAAATGTTTTTGATTTCCCGCACCCAAGTCAGATAGCGGTGTACCTCGTCCAAGAAGAGGTGGGTCACGCCGTGGGTATAGAGATATTCGACGAGTTCCAGCAACGTGTGATTGCTGAACCAGATATGATCAAGGGAGGCGTAGAAGGCAGAAGACAGATCCTTGAACGAAAGTTTGATATGTTGCAGGAGCATGGTGGTCTTGCCTACTCCGCGCGCCCCTTTGATGCCGATGAGTCGTTCCTGCCAATCTATTTCAGTATATAGATAGCGCTGGTAACGGCAGTCAGTTCCCTCAACAAGGCGGCTATATGTCGAATAGAGTGCTTGCATCAGTATTCTCAATTTATCGTGCCGCAAAGATATAAATTTTTTCCTTATAAGGAAAAATATTTCTACTTTTTTTTCTTTATAGAGTATAAAATTTGGTTTGCGTGATGCAAAAACAAGCAGTATTCCCGTCTACTTTCTTCCGGATTTTCGGCATCCTCCGTTGTCGTTTTATTTGATTGTCATGCAGAACACGATTTTTTTTTCGACAATACGTATAATACAATAAAATTTTATGTAATTTTGCAATCAAATTGCAGGATTGCATAAAATTTATGTAACAATATGATTAATAGAGAGTTAGAGATAGCCATACGGGAGAACCTTAAGTATTTTTCCGTTGTAACAGTGACTGGGCCGCGTCAGTCTGGCAAAACCACACTCATTAAAAATATGTTTCCGGAAAAACCCTATTTCTCTTTGGAAAATCCCGACACAAGGGAAATGGCGATGACCGATCCGGTGGCTTTTCTTGCACAGGGAATCGAAGGAATGATTCTCGATGAGGTGCAGAACACCCCTTTCTTGTTGTCCTATCTCCAGGGGATTGTGGATGAGCATCCACAAAGGAAGTTCATCCTTTCCGGAAGTTCGCAGTTCAGTTTGCAGAGCAGGATCACGCAGTCGCTTGCAGGACGAACGGCCGTTCTGGAATTGCTTCCGCTGTCGTTGCAGGAATTGGCTGGGAATGCCTCCGACATTGCCGATGCTGACCGGCTGATGTACACCGGCTTTTATCCCTCTGTGCATGCCGGGGTGAATATCCCTCGGCTGTTCTATCCTGCATACGTCCGCACCTACTTGGAACGGGATGTGCGCGGATTCTTGCAGGTCAGCGACCTTTATCGGTTCCAAACCTTTCTCAAGCTCTGTGCCGGGCGTGCGGGTAGTCTTTTCAATGCCAGCGAGTTATCAAACGAGGTCGGCGTGGCGGCAAACACCATCCGTGCCTGGTTGTCAGTGCTGCAGGCCTCCTATATCGTCTTTATGTTGCATCCCTATTACGAGAACACGCGTAAACGACTGACTAAGACCCCCAAGATCTATTTCTATGACACAGGCCTGGCCTGCTACTTGATGGGCATTGAGAACGAGCGTCAGCTGCAAACCGACCGTATGCGGGGGCATCTGTTTGAGAATATGGTTGTCGCGGATATAATGAAGCGGCGCGCCAATGCTGGCCATGAAGCCGGTCTGATGTTCTATCGCGATTCCAATGGAAACGAAATCGACCTTCTTGTACCAGACGGCACAGGCCTTGAAGCCTATGAGATAAAGTCGGCGGCAACGTACAGCACATCGTTTGAGTCGGGTTTCCGACATCTGCCTGAGCAACTCTCCTCGCGTCTTACGCGTCGTGCCGTGATCTACAACGGTTCACAGGAGCGCCGTGACGCCAACATCGAAGTGTTGCACTACTCTTCTCTTCTTTCTGTATAAACTGTCAAAGAGCGCCAATAATAGTTTTTACCTGCTCTCTCTCGGATTTTCGGCATCCTCCGCGTAAGCAGCTGGCTTACTTCCTCGCGCGTTCGCGTGCCAGCGACTCCTTGGCGCTCTCCACCTGGCGCTTCAGGCTCTCGATCTGACGGTCGTGGTAGGCGGCCCGGTCAATTTTCTGCTTCCGATAGCTCGCCTTGCTGCTCGGCGTGGACGCATTCTTGATCAGGCGGGCGTAATTCTCGTTGTCTTTTTTCTTCTGCTCACGCTCCTTGGCGATGTCCGCGCGGAGGTCAATCAGTTTTTTTCTGTAATATTCTACACTCATTGCTTTATACTATTAATCACTAATTATTCAACAACAATAAATTCGGTTCTTCTGTTTTCAGGCGCTTTGGGGTCGTCGGCGTTCTTAAGTTGGGAGGAACCGAAGCCGACAGCCTCAAGGCGTTCAGGGGCAATGCCCTCTTGGTTGATGAGGAAGTCAACGGCGGCCTGCGCACGTTGCTCGCTCAGTTTCTGGTTGAACGCTTCTGTGCCTTCCGCGCTGGCGTGGCCTTCCAGACGAAGCTTGATCTCCGGGTGTTTCTCCATTACTTTGGCAAGGTCGTGGAGCACGAACTTGGCAGCCTCGGGCAGGTCGGCTTTGCCGGCTTTGAACTCGGCGGCGTTGTAGTTCTTTTCAATCTCCTCGATTTCCTGCACGTACACCGTGTCGTGCACCACCACGGTCTTTTCGACCTCTTTGGTGATCACTTCGGGCTCCTTGTTGCAACTGCGGGCAAGCAGGGCGAGCAGCACCCCGACGACCACCAATGCGCCGATCAGGATCCAGAGCCACGCTTTGGACTTCTTCGGGGCCTCCGGCACGGGCGGCACATAGCCGTTCAAATACTCTAAACGGTAGTTTCCACGTTTGCCGAAGCCTTTTTCGGCCTCCACGAACTCGGCGATTTCAATGTCGTACAACTTGGCTTGATTCACAATGTTGGGGAAGGTCTCCTTGGTCCAGATGACGTTGTTGAATCCCACTTTGGTGCCGTCCTGCAAGGTGACGTACCACTCTTTGCGGATCATGTCTTCCACCGCATCGTCGTCGAAAGTCTTCTCCGTGGCGGCAGCGGCTTTCTGGAGGTTCTCCACCGTCTCCAACAACATGCCGTTGAACCGGTTGTTGCCGACGAGCTGCTCGCGCGGGAAGGCCTTGTTGAGGTCTTCGAGGGTGGCGTGGGGATACATTTTCAAATAGGCGTCGATGATGCCTAACGCGGTCCAGCCCATGGCTTTTCCGTAAACTCTGACTTTGCTTGCCATAATTAATTATTTGATTTTTTAATTAGTTTCTTTCTTTATTAAGAACCGCAATATCATTTACGGTTTTTTATTACAAAAAAAACCAAGTATAGCACGTCCGATTTTGCGTTCCAATCCACCTTTGGTGGTTGGGACATTCGTCTTTCGGGCTATTTTGGTCTTGAGGCCTGAAATGCCGAGGGCGCGTCTCAGGGAAAATATTAATCCGCGGATTAAGGCCATGATGCAAGGGTGATAATGGTGTAAAGATAATGGTCGGGGTTCTGAAGCATAAAAACCGTGCGCTGCCGGGTTGACAGCGCACAGTTTTAGCGAATAAAGCCGTCGTACTATTTGCCGGCGGCAGCGAGGGTGATGTCGTTGTCGGCCAATGCGCTGTCGTCTTTGGTGGCGACTTGCACGGTGACACCGAACAACTCTTTCATCTTGTTCTCGAAATTGCCGACCTTGAGATTTCCGGCGCATTTGAGTTCGCCGCCTTTGACGTCGCCTACGCGGATGGACGCGAGCGTGGCGTCATCGTCAGCAAATTGTTTGCCTTTGTAAACTCTCAGCGTTGCACCGAAAGCTTCTTTGAACTGTTTTTTCAGACTTTTGACCGTTAAGCGGCCGCTAATGTTAAATTCTGCCATTTTTTTAAGATTTTAGTTGAATAATTGGTTTGATTGGACTTGCGATTTGTGAAAATTTATTAATTGTTAGTATTCCCCTCTTGCGGCCTGACCGATGGTGATTTCGTTAGGAACCAGTTTTTTACCGGTTTTGTCCTTGATTTGCACCGTCACGCCGAAATTCTTGTCGAACAACTTTTCGGCTTCGCCGACCTTCATGCTGCCTTTGATCTTAAGCTCGACATTGGCTTTTTTGACATCTTTTGTGGTGCGTGAGTCGAGGGCGGCGAGCGTCATTTCGCCGTCCGCAATCATAGAGCCTTTGTAAAAGATGAGCGAACAACCGAATGCCTCCAGGAATTCTTTAGAGAGGGTTTTCAGTTTCTTGTTCGGAGCGACCTTGAACTCCGCCGTGTTGAAATGGTCTTTGATGTTGTTGAGGATACCCATAACTTCGTTTTTTTAAGTTTCTCAAACTCACCCAGTGCACTTGGATGAGTAATGTTGATTAAAAGAAATGGCATAAAGGCTTGCATAATTAACTGAAATTCAATATTTTTGAAGTATCAATACTGCTAATATAAGCCAATCTTTATTCCATGCCGCAAACCTTAGATTTGCAGCCGCAAAAATAAACAAAAAAAGGATACATTAAACTGACTTAAAAATGGAAAGAAAAAGAAAGGGAGACAACAAGTTACAACACGCTCTAATCAACCCAGGCCGAGCAGATTGCGCTTGGAGCGTAGCGGAAAGCGCAATCTGCTCGAAACGGCCACCGTCGGCCACCTCCCATATCCCTTGTAAATTTTATCTTTGCGGACTACTATCACAAATAATATAAACAAGAGGACAATGGAGCCGGGCGGTTCACAAACACTGCAAATGGGAAAGACCCGTG
>Ga0310696_10005638_pt1 | contig 15060 bp, 10 predicted proteins | sample AusTroGonzalo_MG_4_FD_203885 | JGI IMG/M metagenome (GOLD analysis project Ga0310696, IMG submission 203885) | Bovine rumen microbial communities from tropical cattle in Woodstock, Queensland, Australia - Gonzalo_02 (v2) (version 2) | ecosystem: Host-associated > Mammals > Digestive system >...
CTATGAGACCAGCGGCAAGGATTATCCCGTGTTCTACCTGCTGCACGGCATCGGCGGCGACGAGAATGCCTGGAGCGAGCTGGGACGTGCTGCACAGATCATGGACAACCTCATCGCTCAGGGCAAAGCCGAGCCGATGATCCTGGTGATGACCAACGGCAACATCTCTGAGGAGGCTTGTCCCGGCGAGACGTCGAATGGTTTCCGCGTGCCCACGATGATGCTGCCGAAGACGATGGAGGGAAGCTTTGAGACGGCTTTCCCCGATGTGGTCAAGTTCATCGAGAAGACCTACCGTGTGAAGAAGGACAAGGCCCACCGCGCCATTGCCGGACTGTCGATGGGTGGTTTCCACAGCCTCTTCATCTCAATCAACAATCCTGACCTGTTCGACTACATAGGCTTGTTCTCTGCCGCCGTAGACCAGCAGCAGGCCGACCCCAACGGCTTCCCCAACATCTATGCCGACCGCAACGGAAAGATCGACCAGCTGTTCAGCAAGAAACCCAAGCTCTTCTGGATTGGCATCGGCAAGACCGACTTCCTCTTCAAGAACAACACCGACCTGCGTGCCTATCTCGACTCGAAGCACCACAAGTATACCTATCTGGAGACCGAAGGCGGCCATATCTGGCGCAACTGGCGCATCTACCTCAGCGAATTCACACCACTCCTATTCAAATAAAGCCTATGAAAACCTTATCATTTATCATTTGTACTTTATCCATTAGCGTAGCGCTGGTGGGTTGTAATTCTGCCGACAAAGTGACTCAGAACACCATTGATCAGGAAGAGGTGATAGCCAAGATGTCGCTCGAGGACAAGGCCCACTTCGTGATTGGCGTGGGTATGGCCGGATTCTCTGGCGACGATGCCGTGATAGGTGCCACGCAGAGCCTGGTGCCCGGTGCCGCCGGCACGACCTATCCGCTCGACTCGCTGGGTATTCCTGCAGTAGTGCTGGCCGACGGTCCTGCCGGACTGCGCATCGATGCCAAGCGCGAAGGCGACAATGCCACTTATTACTGCACCCACTTCCCCATCGGTACGCTGCTGGCCTCTACCTGGAACACGCAGCTGGTGGAAGAGGTAGGACAGGCCATCGGCGAGGAGGTGAAGGAGTATGGTGCCGACGTGCTGCTGGCTCCTGCCCTCAACATCATGCGCAACCCGCTGTGTGGCCGTAACTTCGAGTATTACTCCGAGGATCCCGTAGTGGCCGGCAAGACGGCTGCCGCCTACATCACCGGTGTGCAGAAGAACGATGTGGGCACGAGCATCAAGCATTTCGCCGCCAACAACCAGGAGACCAACCGCATGAATACCGATGCACACATCTCGCAGCGTGCCCTGCGCGAGATCTACCTGAAGGGCTTCGAGATTGCCATCAAGGAGGCAAAGCCCTGGACGGTGATGACCTCATACAACTATATTAATGGTGTCTATACCTCTGAGAGCAAGGATCTCGTCACCACCATCCTGCGCGACGAATGGGGCTATGAGGGCACGGTGATGACCGACTGGTTTGGCGGCAAGGACGGCGCCAAGCAGATGTGGGCCGGCAACGACATGCTGCAGCCGGGCAAAAACGAGCAGTTCGACAGCATCGTGGCTGGCGTCAAGAGCGGCAAGCTGGCCGAGGCCGACCTTGACCTTTGCGTCAAGCGTACTTTGAACCTTGTGGAGAAGAGTCCGCGATTCCAGGGCTACCAGTATAGCAATAAGCCCAACCTCGAGGCGCACGCTGCCGTCACCCGTCAGAGTGCTGCCGAGGGTATGGTTCTAATGAAAAATGGACAATTAACAATTGATAATGGACAATCGGTTGCGCCGGTATTGCCCTTTGGCGAGAATATCAAGAAGGTGGCGCTGTATGGCTGCACCTCTTACGACTTCATAGCTGGCGGCACGGGGTCGGGTAATGTGAACCATGCCTACGTGGTCTCTCTGCTCGACGGTCTGAAGAATGGCGGCTACACCGTGAGCGATGAGCTGAAGACTGCCTATGAGCAGTACATCGCCGAGGCCAAGGAAGCCCGTAAGAAGGAACTCGAGGAGATGGCCAAGAAAGACGAGCAGGCTGCCATGCTGGCCAGCTTCATGCCTGGCACGCTGCCCGCTGAGAAACAGTTCACGGCTGAGGAGCTGACGGCTCAGGCCAGCGAGGCCGACGTGGCCATCATCACCATCGGGCGCATCTCCGGCGAGTTCATCGACCGCAAGGTGGCCGACTTTAACCTCAACGACTCTGAGATGAAGCTCATCCAGCAGGTGTGCGACATCTACCACAAGGCCGGCAAGCAGGTCGTGGTGCTGCTCAACATTGGCGGCGTGATCGAAACGGCCACATGGAAGGAGCTGCCCGATGCCATCCTCTGCGCCTGGCAGGCCGGACAGGAAGGCGGCAACAGCGTGGTCGACGTGCTCAGTGGCAAGCAGTCGCCCTCGGGCAAGTTCACGATGACATGGCCCATCAAGTTCAGCGATGCCTACTCGTCGAAGAACTTCCCCATTGACGAGGATCCCCGCATCGACATGATGAATCAGGGGCAGAAAGGCAACGTGAAGAACGTCGACTACACCGACTACGAGGAGGACGTCTATGTGGGCTACCGCTACTTCGACTCCTTTGAGGTGCCCGTGAGCTATCCCTTCGGCTTCGGCCTGAGCTATACCACCTTCGACTATAGCGATGCCAAGTGTACTGTGGACGGCGACTCATTCGTCGTCAACGTAACCATCAAGAACACAGGCAACTATGACGGAAAGGAAGTGGTAGAGCTATATATCTCGGCTCCCGACAACAAGGCTGCTAATAAGCCCGCCAAGGAACTGAAGGCCTACGCCAAGACCAAGCTGCTGAAGCCTGGCGAGAGCGAGACGCTCACCCTGACCGTCAAGGCTGAAGACCTCGCCTCGTTCGACGAAGCCGCCTCTGCATGGGTGGTTGCCGAGGGCGAATACCAATTCCTCGTTGCCGCCTCGGCTCAAGACGTCAAGGCCACCCTTACAGCCAATGCTAAGGCTAGCGAGGTGAAGGCGCACGACGTGATGAAGCCTCAGGGACAGATGAACCTGCTTCGCAGATAATGTCGTAATGCCGAGATAACGTAATAACGAAATAACGTCATATCGAAAATGAGAAAGACAATAGTGACTTTTGGTTGCATCGCAGCCGCTATGTGCGCCTTTGCTCAGCCAAAATTGAACGTCAACAATATCGATGAGGTGGTAAATGCCATGACGCTGGAGGAGAAATGCCATCTGGTATTGGGTTGCGGCATGCACTTCAACGACGAAGCAAAGTTCCCAGGAACGGCAGGCAGCACCCTCGGCATTGAAAGGCTGGGGATACCCGAGACCTATTGTGCCGACTCGCAGCAGGGCCTGCGCATGGACAGCAAGCGCCAGTGGGACCACCGCGACTACTACCCCACGGACTTCGTAGCCTCGATGACGCTGGCCTCGACATGGGACCGTGAAGCTGCCTTCAAGGTGGGTCAGGGCATCGGCAACGAGGTGAAGGAGTTCGGCCTCGACTGGATTCTGTCGCCTGCCATGAACCTCATCCGTAACCCGCTGTGCGGCCGCAATCATGAGTATTACTCGGAAGACCCCTACCTCTCTGGCACCATCGCCGCAGGCTATGTGCGTGGTGTGCAGAGCGAGGGAACGGCTGCCTGTCCGAAGCACTTCGTGGCCAACAATCAAGAGACGAACCGCAGCAACAACATCTCGCAGATGTCGCAGCGTGCCCTGCGTGAGATCTACCTGAGGGCCTTCGAGATCATGGTGAAGGAGAGCGACCCGTGGACCATCATGACCTCGTATAACAAGCTGAACGGGCCGTATGCCGTACAAAACCATGAGCTGCTGACCACCATCGTCCGCGACGAGTGGGGCTGGAAGGGTATGTACGTCAGCGACTGGGGCGGCGGCGACAATGCCGTAGCCGCTATGCTGGCCGGCAACGACATGCTGCAGCCAGGCCAGGACAGGCAGTATGAGGCCATCCTCGCTGCCACCAAGAGCGGCGAGCTGCCGATGGAGGTGCTCGATGCCAACGTGAAGCGCATACTGGAATACATCGTGAAGACGCATAACTTCAAGGGCTACAAGGCTGGCAACGAGCCTGACTTGAAAGCACATGCGCAAGTAGTGCGTGAGGTGGGTGCCGATGGCATTGTCCTCCTTAAGAACAATGGCATTTTGCCTCTGACTGGCAAGCGCGTAGCTCTTTTCGGATGCACCTCCTACGACTGGATCTCCGGCGGCTCCGGCTTTGGTGGCACCAGCATTGGTCACTACACCGTATCGCTCGTCGAGGGTCTGCGTAGTGCCGGCTATGAGGTTTATAAGCCACTGATCAGTCTTTATACCAAACATATCGCTGACGAGGAGAAGCGGCTGTTCCCCAATGGTCGTCCGCAGTTCTCCCTCCAGCCGCCTGCACGTGCTGAGGAGAAGCAGCTGACGGCTGAGGAGATGGATGCCGCCATCGCAGGCAGCGACGTCGCCATCATCAGCCTGGGCCGTAAGAGTGGCGAGGCTGCCGACCGCAGCGAGACCGACTTCTACCTGAAAGAAGGCGAGAAGCAGCTCATCAAGTCCATCAGCGAGGCCTATCATGCCAAGGGCAAGCAGGTGGTCGTGCTGCTCGACATCTGCAGCCCCATCGATATCGCCTCATGGCAGGATCAGGTCGATGCCGTGGTATGCACTTGGCAGGGCGGTCAGGAGAGCGGCTTCAGCGTGGCCGACGTGCTCTCAGGCAAGGTGAATCCCAGCGGTAAGCTGCCCATGACCTTCCAGATCAACTACGGCGATGCCTACGCCGACAAGAACTTCCCCGCCAATGTCGACGACAAGACACTCGGCGCCATGTTTATGTGGGGCCGCAACAAGGACGACGACAAGAAACGCGAGCCCCAGGCAAAAATCGACTTCACCAACTACGAGGAGGATATCTACGTGGGCTACCGCTACTTCGACTCGTTCGGAAAGCCCGTGGCCTATCCCTTCGGCTTCGGTCTGAGCTACACCACCTTCGGCTATGAGAACCTGACTGTTAGCGAGGCCAATGGCGTCTATACCGTCAAGGTCGACGTCAGGAACACCGGCTCCCGTGCCGGCCGTAATGTCGTAGAACTCTTCGTGGCTGCTCCCAACAGCAAGAAGCTGAACAAGCCCGAGAAGGAGCTGCGCAACTATGCCAAGACCCGCCTGCTGCAGCCTGGCCAGACGGAGACCGTCACGATGACCGTCAAGACCGAAGGCCTCGCCTCGTTCAACGAGAAAGCTTCGGCCTGGAAGACCGACGCCGGCGTCTATACCTTCATGATCTGTTCGTCGGCCAACGATGTCGAGGCACAGGCCACCGCCAAGGTCAAGGCCTGGAGCCAGAAGGTGCACAACGTGATGAAGCCTAATGTCAAGCTCAATCTGCTGCGCAGATAATTTCGTCAAAACGAAAACGAAAACGAAAACGAAAACGATAACGAAAACGAAAATGATAACGAAAACGAAAATGAAAATGAAAATGAAAAAGTCAATAATAATGATGGCTCTGGCAATGGTTTGCCTCGGAGCCTCAGCACAGGAGAAGCTCTTCAACAGTGCCAGTGTGCAGTCGCCCGTTATCAACAATGACGGCACAGTAACCTTTAATATCTATGCCCCCAAGGCCGTGAAGGTGGAGGTGACCGGCGACTTCCTACCTACTCAGACCATCGAGGTCGAGGGTTACGGGAAATACGATGCCCCAGGAGTTGCCCAGCTTGTGGAGGACAAGAACGGTGTGTGGAGCTACACCAGCGACAAACTCGCTCCTGAGATGTACAGCTACACCTTCAACATCGACGGTATGACCGGCATCAAGGACCCTGCCAACATCTACGTCAACCGCGACATCGTGTCGTTCACCAACATCTTTATTATTAGCAACGAGAAGGGTGACAAGGGCGACCTGTACCGTGTGAACGAGGTGCCCCACGGCAACCTCTCGAAGGTGTGGTATCCCAGTCCCACGCTGAAGATGCAGCGTCGTATGACCATCTACACCCCGCCCGGCTACGACAAGGGAGGTCGCTATCCTGTCATGTATCTGCTGCACGGCTCCGGCGGTGACGAGAATGCCTGGAGCGAACTGGGACGTGCTGCCCAGATTCTCGACAACCTGATTGCTACAGGCAAGGCCAAGCCGATGATTGTGGTGATGCCCAACGGCAATCCCAACTGTCAGGCAGCCCCCGGCGAGTGGTCATTCGGCATGTACACCCCTGGTTTCCGCGATGGCGGCACAGGACCAAGGACACCAGCCGTTGCAACCATTCCCGAAAGTTTTATGGATATCGTGAACTATGTCGATGCCAACTATCGTACCATCAAGAAGCGTGAGGGGCGTGCCGTCTGTGGCCTGTCGATGGGTGGCGGCCATACCTTCCACATCAGCCTGCTTTACCCCAATACGTTCGACTATTACGGTCTCTTCTCTGCCGGTCTGCACTTAGCCAAGGGTGGGTATCAGGATTCGTTTGCTGAGCAGATCAAGGCTAATCCTGAGTTTGCAGATCAGTCAGCCAAATTGTTTGGCAGCAAGCCCAAGCTCTACTGGATGGGTATGGGCAGCACTGACTTCCTCTATCAGAGCACCGTCGACCTGCGTGCCTTCTGGGATTCAAAGGGTTACAAATATGAATATGTAGAGACCGACGGCGGCCACATCTGGCGCAACTGGCGCATCTATCTGACGATATTTGCCCAGAAGATCTTCAAATAAGATTATGTTCATATAGATAAAGCTGGTATCGCAATTCGTGATACCAGCTTTTGTATTGACACGGAACTCATAAGAACGGGTATACTAAAGCAGAAGATCGAGGCTTAGCACCTCATCGTCTGCTATACTGAGAGCATCGATAAAATTATAGACGTCCAGTACCTCCGCATTTTTTACACTTTCCCGTTCCATTACAATTTTGGCAACGACCATTTCCGCGACAGCTTGAACAAACCTGTTTCGTGTTGTTGTATGTATTAATCATAAGACCATCACCACCACAAATGGGGCATTTTCCAGAGCCGTGACAATATGTCCTAGAATTGTATGGAGAGCCAGGATTCGAGCAGCTGCCTGTTCCTGCACAAAGATTACAGCGCTGACCTGATGGCGTGTTGCTATATCCACCATTATTTCCATTTTGGGGTAACATGACGTTTCCACCACTAACTGCTCCTCCACCAAGATGGAGGTGTCTTGTATCTCCACGCTCAAAAAGCAGATATGAAGTTGTGGTTACATTACCTACATAGGGAAGAGAGGATGTCGAAGTCAGAAATAACATAACTGCACCTACATCCGAGACATAATAACCTGAATTTTGCTCCTTTAAATATTTTCTCCATTTTATATTGTACAGTATTTCATCGCCACTATATATACTAGGTTGTGGTTCATCATTATAAAACAATCTATTCTCATATATGTGGAAAGTACATAGGAATGGTGCCATTATGGTAGATGTCTGAATACCCGTAATACTTGTACCGGTACAAGTATATGTTTCGTCAAACAACAATTTACCATACTGAGATGATGAGGAAGGACCTGATGCAGACGATGTGGTTTGAGCGAATATGCTCATAGAAAACGAAACAAGCACAACGAGCACCAACACATGGAATAAAGATTTCGGTTTCATAAGCCAAACAATTAATAGTTAATAGTGTTACCAAGCGCCCTTGCCTTTACAACTAGGACAGGTCTTGTGCCAATGGTTGATGGGAACATACCTGCGGCAATCGTTACAATATTTCTGGCTGTTGCTGCCGTAGGTGGGCACGCCCTCTTCGGTGGGTACCCATCCCTTACCGTCACAAAGTCCACACCTGTGAGGTGTACGACCTGTAGTACCCGATGACCCAGAGTATGAGCCACCAGTACTCGGCACTGTCCCCGTTCCGGAGTTGTACATCGTCAGATTACCCCTATACAAAAACATGTCGTTGACCTGTAGTCCGAAGAACTCGAAATTGTAACGCCAACGCAGTTCTCCTGTCGAGATGTTGTATAGATAAACCGGATGGTTAGTGCCCACGGTGTTACGTCCGTACCACAGCCAATTCCCGTCTGTATGCCAGTACTGGTAGTTGGCACCGTCGATAATAAGGTGATCACGGTATATTTCAACCTGGTGTAGTGATGTGAGTCCCGTGTTAGAATACAGGCCTGTGTTGTAACTGTACGACGTACCGGTGTTGGTGTAATAACCTTTATAAATCAGACCGGAATCGTCGGGTGACTTGACTGCATAAGTCGAGAGGATGATGCTTGTTAACAGTACCATCATCAAAAATAGTCTTTTCTTCATAATTTTTAAGTTTTTAAGTTGGTAAAAAAGATAATTCTTCGAATGCAAAGATAAACAATTTCTTTTGAATTACCAAATAAAATACCAAAAAACTTAGTTAATTATCTATAGTTATTCCTGTTTTATCAATAATATGATCTTTATCATCGGCATCCTTGACATGAGCTATCCCATTGATGAAACTGCCAACCTCTTTCCATTGGCAGGGAATTACAAGCTCACCAGATTTGTCAATGAAGCCCCACTTTCCCTTCTTATTCTTGACTGCAGCCAGTCCCTCACTAAAATTCCATGCGTCTTTCCAATTACATTGTATTACCAGCTTGCCTGTAGTGTCGATATAGCCATAATCAAAAAAATCATCTGCAACATATGCCAAGCCCTCGTTAAAATTCCCCGCTATAAACCATTTGTAACGAATCACCAAATCGCCCGATTTATTAATATATCCAAACCTTATATTATTATTTTCAACAGCAGCCAGGCCATCACAGAAAGGATATGCATCATTCCACTGACAAGGGAGCACCACTTGGCCAGACTTATCAATATAGCCATACTTCCCTTTATCGTCCTTGACTACCGCCAAATCCTCACGGAACATCCATGTCTCTTTCCATTGGCAAGGAATCACCACCTCACCCGTCTCGTCAATGAAGCCCCATTTTTCGTTATCATCCATTACAGCAGCCAACCCCTCGTTAAAAAAACGTATGTCTTTCCACCGGCAAGGAATCGCCACATTGCCCGTCTCGTCTACAAAGCCGTACTTCCCCTTTTCATCTTGATATCCGGATAGTATGTGAGGTCTTTGTTCTGAAACAGGCTCACCTATAGTATTGGTAGGCATCATTATGGGGTCTGTAGGCTTAGTTTCGAGAAGCTTAAGCAAGAAAAAGAAACCTATGGCTATGACACCTGCAGCCACACCCCATACCCATAGTTTCTTGATTTTGTTAGAGAGGGAATTGTCGGCATCGTCTTCATCTAATTCTCCTATCTCAGCTAGATAAGTCTTATAGTCGGGCACCGTGTCTTCAGAGGAATCATCGTCTGAGATGACAGGATCGGGAGTGAGGACTTCAGGAACAACCTGCTCAGGAGTGTGAACTTCTGGAACGACCGGTTCAGGAGTGGAAACCTTGGGAATAGTCGGATTTTGGAGAGCCTCTTGGATGACTGGCCCAGGAGCAGGAGCTTGCATCTCAGCTATCTGCTGCTCTATATCCTTTACGCTTTGCGGACGTTGGCGATAGTCGGCCTGCATGAGCCAAAGCACCAGCTGGCGCATGTCGCCGCTTATGTAAGGTGGAAAGTGGAAAGCTGCTTCACCATCATATTTCACATCATCCACCTCTGGTGGTGCCTGATTCGTCAGCAGATTGTAGACGGTTGCACCCAAGGCATAGAAGTCTGTCCATGGACCTATTCGTTTAATACTACCGCTAATTTGTTCGCTTGGTGCATACCCTGGTGTATAGCAGAGGCCCGTCGAAGTGCTCAGCGTCTGACTTTCCTGTGCAGAGAGTTGCTTACTAGCACCAAAGTCAATGAGCCAACAGAATCCCTGGCCATTTTGCACGATGTTGCCGGGTTTGATATCCAAATGGTAGATGGTCTGCGCATGTACCGTTCTCAGGGCCAAAAGTACCTGGGGCAACACGTTCCGCACTTCATCTTCGCCAAAAGGATGTTCTGTGCGCTTCATCTTTGCCGCCAATGACTCGCCATCAATGAGCTTCATCACATAGTAGGCCGTCGCATTCTCTTCAAAGAAATCAGTCACATCTACAATATGCAGTTCCTCCAATCGTGCCAAGCGCTGTGCCTCCTTATAGAATTTCTCGCGCATCTGGCTAAAGGTCGAGCGGTTGTCCTCTAAGCTAACACTTACACGGGTACCCTCACGCATGTTGATACCTCGCATAAAGAACTCTTTCAAGGCCAAACGTTTCCCTAGCCTGACATGCTCCACCTCGTAGGTGTTGCCAAAACCGCCCGAAGCGATATAACGCACCACACGATACTCACCTTGTTTCAGTAGGGTTCCTATTGGCAACATTTGTCTATCATCTATGGTCATCTTGAGAAGTTTTTTGTTGATGTTGCAAATATAGATAATTTTTTCGAGATTACAAGCCATTCGAGATAAAAAAAGAAAAAATCTTTTTGTTTTTCACTTGTTTATTCGTACCTTTGGCTCCGCCGAAGGTACTTTCGCTCGGATGAGAAAAAGAAAATACGTTTTTCTTTTTGCTTTTCGCTCGCTTATTCGTACCTTTGCATTCAAATAGCAAAAATACAAGGAATATGATACAATCAATGACAGGCTACGGGAAAGCTGTCGTGGCCTTTAACAAAAAGAAGATTCACGCTGAAGTGAAGTCACTCAACTCGAAACAGCTGGACCTGCAGACACGCATCGCCCCACTCTATCGCGAGAAGGAGATGGAGATTCGCCAGCTGATTGCCACAAAGCTGGAGCGCGGCAAGGTGGACTTCGCCCTGTGGATTGAGCAGGAGACGGGCATAGAGGCAACTCCCGTGAACGGCGCGCTGATAGAGAACTACTATCGTCAGCTGAAGGCTATCTCACGAGAGACGGGCATCCCTGAGCCGGAGGACTGGATGTACACGCTGACAAGGATGCCCGACGTGCTGACACGCACGGACATGGAGCAGCTCACTGACGAGGAATGGGCTGCTGCACGTCAGGCTGTGGAACAGGCCGTCGAGGCACTAGTGAGTTTCCGTCGTCAGGAGGGCGCTGCGCTAGAGAAAAAGTTCGCAGAGAAGATTGATAACATCGAGCGCCTGATGGCTGAGATTGAGCCCTACGAGAAGAGTCGCGTGGAGAAAATACGTCAGCGCATCACAGAAGGGCTGCAGCAGATTCCTGGCGTAGAGTACGACAAGAACCGCTTGGAGCAGGAGCTGATCTACTACATCGAGAAGCTGGACATCAGCGAGGAAAAACAGCGTCTGGCCAACCATCTGGCCTATTTCCGCGAGACGATGGCCAACGGTCACGGGCAAGGCAAGAAGCTGGGCTTCATCGCCCAGGAGATGGGCCGCGAGATCAACACCACCGGCTCGAAGTCGAACCAGGCTGAGATGCAGAACATTGTCGTGCAGATGAAGGATGAGTTAGAGCAAATAAAGGAACAGGTGCTGAATGCCCTGTAATTTTTGATCACAATTTTTACGTATTACTCGAAGAAATGGATATACAGAAAGGAAAGATGTTGATTGTGTCTGCACCCAGCGGATCAGGGAAAAGCACCATTGTGAACTGGCTGATGCAGGAGCATCCGGAGCTGAAGCTGTATTTCTCCATCAGCTGCACCAGCAGGGCACCACGTGGCACGGAGCAGAACGGTGTGGAGTATTTTTTCCTCACGCCTGAGGAATTCAGGGAGAAGATTGAGAACGACGAGTTCCTGGAATACGAGGAGGTCTATGAAGGTCGTTTCTACGGCACGCTGAAGGCACAGGTGGAGCGACAGCTGGAGGCAGGACAGAACGTGGTGTTCGACGTCGACGTAAAAGGCGGCATCAACATCAAGAAGTTCTACGGCGACAGGGCCATGAGCCTCTTCATCCAGCCGCCATCGGTAGAAGAGCTGCGCCGTCGTCTCGAAGGACGTGGCACCGATACGCCCGAAGCCATCGAGAACCGTCTGGCAAAGGCTGAATACGAGATGACCTTCGCCCCACAGTTCGACCACATCGTGGTGAATGACGACCTGGATACAGCCAAACAAGAAACGCTACAGCTGGTAGAATCATTTCTCAGATGAGAATCGGTATCTTTGGCGGCAGCTTTAACCCCATCCATGTGGGACACATCAGCCTGGCACGGCAGCTGAGGAAGTTAGCCAGGCTTGATGAGGTGTGGCTGATGGTGTCGCCGCAGAACCCGCTGAAACAGGGTAGCAACGATCTGCTCGACGATAGGCTGCGCTACCAGCTGGCGCGCATCGCACTGCATGACGAGGAGGGTGTCAAGGCCTGCGACTACGAGCTGCACCTGCCCAAGCCCAGCTACACATGGAACACGCTGCAGCACCTGCACCAGGACTTTCCTGACGACACATTCGTCTTATTGATAGGCGGCGACAACTGGCAGCACTTCCACCGCTGGTACAAGGCCGACGACATTATGCGTGAATACCAGATTGTGGTCTATCCGCGTCGCGGCAGCGAGACAGGCAGCACTCCCCTACCCTCGTCCGTCAAAATTGTCAATACGGAGCTGATTGATATTTCAAGCACGGAGATACGAGAGCACGTACAACAAGGGGAGTCTATCAAGGGAATGGTGCCGTCTTCAATTGAGCCTCTGGTACAAAGACTTTACTGAAAGGACTCAGTCAATCTTTTTCTTTGTGACAAACAACACGGCTTCCTTGAAAATAGTGGAACCCAGCAGCCATAGTGCGGCACAATAGGTCACACCCACCAGCAACACTTTGATCACAAGTGACAGGTAGATATTGGTGATTCCAACTGTTGCGAAATACACTCCCACGACGATTGCCGCCGACAGCAAGGCATAGGGCGCTACGTCGCTGACAGCCTCACGGATGCTCAACCCTATCTTCTGATGGGCAAGCAAGAACCAAATGGCCAACCAGACGATGTTGACTCCTGCAAAGACCATCACCATGTACTTGATGCCAAGGGGTACGCAGATGCTAACACCCACCAGCTGCGCAACACACAACACAATGGAGCACCACATGTATTCGCCTGAGAAGCCGCGACTGATCAGCAGGTTGGAGAACAGATAGCTGATGGGCATCACCGCTCCAGCCAGACATAGCACACGCAAGATATGAGCGCTGGGCAGCCACTTTTCGGTAATCAGTACGACGATGAACTCCTCGCTGACCAATGCCAGCGTGAACATCAGCGGGAACGAGACAAAGGCCGTGAAACGCAGCAGTTTGCGGAACACGTGTTTCTGGCGAGCCTGGTCATCCTCCGTTTTCGTCAACACGGGCTGCGCGATGCTATAGAGCATATTCGTGATGAGTGAATGGCCCATCGTGTTCCATTTATTGGCCTGTGTAAAGTTTCCCACCTCTGGCGCCGTATAGAATTTGCCCAGCATCACCGCCAAGATATTCGTGTTGGCTGCTGTCACGATATTCGTCACGATGAGACGGCTACTGAAACCGATAATCTCCTTGATGGGACGCAGGTCGATATGGAAAGACGGGCGCCAGCCGGAGAACCAGTAGTTGAGCACGCTAACAGAGAGCGTGAAGACTATGTTCTGCGTGGCCAAGCCCCAATAGGCAAAGCCCTGATAGGCCATCACGATGCCCACCACTCCTGACAGTGCCATCGACACCAAGGCAATGATGCTGCTCTGACGCACCATCATATTCTTGAAGATGTAGGCACGCGGCGCGATGCTGAAGCTGACAAAGAGGAAACTAAGGAATGAATAGCGTGCCAATGACGTGAGGCGCGGCTCGCCATAGAAATCGGCAATGAGCGGCGCAGTGAAGAAGAACAACAGATAAAAGAAGACGCTAGTGAGGATACTCATCCAGAACACGGCATTGTAGTCACGCTGCGTCACTTCTTTCTTTCGATTCAGCGCAGCAATGAAGCCCCCCTCCTGCATACAGGCAGCAACGGCAGAGAAAATGGCCAACATACCCACGAGGCCGTAATCGGACTGCGACAGCTTGCGGGCAAGGATGATGCCGAATACAAGGCTCAATACCTGCTGCAAGCCTGTACTCGCACCCCCCCAAAGCAGTCCCTTTGCCGTTCGCTCCTTTAACGTCTCCATAAATTGCTAATTACGAATTACCCAATTCTAAACTCTCTACAATATCGTCTAACATATTCTGTGCCACACTCTTCCCACTTGGCGGCAACAGATAGTCACTGAAGAACTGCTCACGCTGTGGCCGCATGGGATCGTTGCCATCCAGCACCACGTCATCGATGAAACGACGAATGTCGGCCTCATCTTTTCCGATGTAGTGCAAGTCGTATGCCACCTTGCCAAACTCACTCTGCGTTTTGAGAATGGGTTTCAAATTCTTTGAGACAAACATGACTGGTTGCTTGGAGTAGTGATACTCCACAGCAAATGAGCCGCTGTCATGAATCATCGCGTCGCTGGTCATAAAGAGGTCGACAAACTCGCCCGCCTCCAACTGCGTATTGGGCATCGTGCGCCACGATTCATAGTATTCATCTGTGCGTTCCCTACCCCACTCCTCATGCTGATAGAGCTGCGAGAGCAAGGCAGGATGAGGCTTAAAGGCAATCTGCAGGTTGTCGGCATACTCTTTGGCGATGTTCACCATCAGGCTGGCCATCCAGAGGAAGTTGGCCCGTGGAGGCAGGGAGGAATTCTCAGCAATGATAGAATAATGCGGTGCCCACACAATACGCTTACGCCGCTTGCCGCCGGCCAGCTGTCGCCAGGGATTCTCGTGCTGAGGACGCAGGAAGTCGTCGGCATTGGCATATCCCACGACACGCACGTTGCGTCCATGATTAGTGGCCACTCGCTGCGCCTCCTTCAGGTGCAACTGAGTGGAATAGTAAAGCCTCCATGCCTGATTATGGAAATGGAGGTCGTAGGAGAGCTTGCCCGTGGAGGTCCAGAAGCCATAGGGCATATAGCACACCAGACGGTCGTAGAAACGGCGACAGTCGT
>Ga0310696_10005640_pt1 | contig 15059 bp, 15 predicted proteins | sample AusTroGonzalo_MG_4_FD_203885 | JGI IMG/M metagenome (GOLD analysis project Ga0310696, IMG submission 203885) | Bovine rumen microbial communities from tropical cattle in Woodstock, Queensland, Australia - Gonzalo_02 (v2) (version 2) | ecosystem: Host-associated > Mammals > Digestive system >...
TTCCGGCATGGACGATTCTATCCTCTTTGACATCTCCCTGATCTCATCACGCTGCAACTGGTTGCCGAGATCGACTATGTCGTGATAGCACTGATAGAATTCGCTCATGGTGATATCGATGCTCTCACACAGTGCGGATACCCTGATCTCCTTCCCGCTCTCGAAGAGCCCGATATAGCCGTCCTTTATGCGCTCGTAGATGTCATCTGTCATTATTTTCGGAAATCGAAATACAGTTAAAAATTGGTTGGGTCAGTACTTGGAGTATCTGAAGAACTCCCTCTCCTTCGAAGGAATATCCTGGCACAGTTCAGCTTGAATATCCTTGAGACCGGCAATCCTGCGGTCCATGATTACGGCCACGCCCCTGTCGGTCTCGGATCTGATCAGCCTTCCAATCGACTGCCTCATCTTACGAACGGTGGGAATCGTGGATGTGTATCTCATACCATCGCCGAATCTGATATCATAGTATCTCCTCATCGCCCTCATCTTGGCGGTTGGTTTCGGGTAGGGTATGCCGATTATGACCGCAAGTTCCAGAGCCTTGTCCGGAAAGTCCAGTCCTTCACTGATCCTGCCTCCGGTAACACAGAAGAGTACCCCTCCCTCGGACTCCTTGAACCTATTGAACATATTCATCAAATCCGGCTGGGCCATTCCTCTCTGCTCATAGCTGACATCGCGGCCGAGCTTGCGTACAAGTCCGTCATCCACCATTTTATCCATGAAGCTATAGGATGGGAAGAACACCGCCGTGTTAACCCTAACGGCATTGATTGAATCCACCACAAGTTCCATCAGAGCATTGTAGTTCTGCTCCAGCTCCCTCTCCTCATACTTCATGGAGACCTTGTCGGTATAGAGTGTGAGGAGATTCTCCTTGGGGAATATGCCGTCCAAACATAAGGTGTCGACACGCTCCAATCCCAATTCCGAAACGTAAGCGTCCAAAGGCTGAAGGGTGCCCGACATATGGATGGATGAGAAACAATCATTCAAAGGGTCCGCAGCACCGGAAGGATCCATGCAGTATGCCTGGAACATTGGATTATCGCCTTCTTTGACGATGAGTCTCACATAGTTATCCTCATCCCCGTCGATCCAGGTCCTGATGAACCGGGACATCGAATAGATGTAGGATCTGGGAAGCTTGCGGCGTTCCTTCTTCTTCTCCATTATGGCATCGCCAATCTCCTCCATGGATTTGCACATCCTGCTGATGGTGACCGAACTAACGCCCAAACGTGACATGAGCTCATCCTCTAGGAAGTAGGGCGGAAGCATCCCGTCCTCATCGATCAGATACTCCCTCTGGGCAGCTGCTAGGATCTCCTTCAGGACCGCCACCACATCGGTGACCGATATCCCCTCCTGCAGTTCGAAATCACCATGGTCCTTCGCCTCCTTTGCAGCGAGATCCATGGCATGTTCGCTGTACTCGAACGTCTGGACATCGCGAAGATAATCAGGAAGGTTATGGGCCTCGTCGACGATTAGTATGGTCCTTGAAAGAGGTACACCAATCCATTCCACGAAACGATCCAGCACCATAGGCATGAAAACGAATGGATACGGGACTGCGATGACGTCCGCATACGGCAATATGAGCTTCATGAGCTCATAGGGACACACCCCAGCGTTTTCGCACATGAGTGAGAAGTCCTCGGGATCAGGGTGCTCCCTCTTGATGAGATCGACCCACTCCTCCACATCTGTCGATTCGATGTTAGAATAGAAATTGCAATGGCATTGGCCGTTGGATTTGCGTTTGTACACTGAGCAGAGTTTCGAGATCTCCTCAGCATTACCGGCTGCGAGATCCGGATCGTCCCTCATGAGGGGGCATGATGCCGCGGAACGGCCCTGAACCGCCACGCAGAGGATATTGTTCCCAATGGCGGACGACTCCCTTATTACCTGTTTCTGCTGCGATTTGGTCCTTGTCAGATAAACGACCTTCATCCCGTGCTCCTTGGCGTAACCCAAAGTCCCGCACAACGATGTTATGGTCTTTCCTGTACCTGTGCCAGCCTCTATGACTGCACACCTACGGTCGCGTACCGTCCGGTCGATGAAGCCTATCAGCTCCTTCTGTCCCGGACGGTACTCGTAGGGAAAATAATCCATGGTTTTATGCGGCTTCGCCGCCTCTCTGCCAGATATCGTCAGGCAGATCAGAGTAGGAGAACTCCTCCTCTCCGTCGCTGACGCTCTTCCTGTCCGAGTTGACCATCAAGTCGGAGATCTTGTCCCTCTTGAACAGCCAGTAGTGGATCCTCCACTCCCTTCCATCATAAAGGGTTGTCTCTTCCCTCTCGGTCGTGAGGATGCCTGCATCCTCCAGCATATAGAACGCGTCACGGTCCTCAGGTTCGAGAACGTTATCGATGATCCTGTCCGAATATCCGAAGAAATTCAAGACATGGTGCGCAAGCTCATAGGCCTGCTCCTCGACCATCGCGTGCGAATCGTCGATACTGTTCTTGATCGCCTGCGTCAGATCCTCGACTGTAACTATTCCCATGCTATCACTGCTCGATCTTAATGTAATTGACCTCTTCCGCCTCAGGCACCTTCGCGGCGATGGTCTTCAGAACATCTTCCGGAACATCCTGGTCGATCGTGAGGAACATCGTGGCTTTTCCGTTGGCCCTTCCTACCGCCATGTGGGCGATGTTGATTCCGGCCTCTCCGATGGCGTTTCCGACACCTCCGATGACTCCGGGCGTGTCCTTGTACCTGAGAACGATCATTCTGTCCGCCAGCGTGATTTCCGTAGAGTACTCGTCGATGCTGAGGAGTCTGGGCGATCCGCCGATGACGGTTCCCCTGATAGAACGGGTCTTTCCGTTGTATGTGAACTTCATGTCGACGTAACTCGCGTAGTCCTTCGCTACATCGTTGTTGGATTCGAAGATCTCGATTCCCTTGGATTTTGCGATGGGGAGCGCGTTGATCGTGTTGGCGGTTCCGATGACACCCTCGAGATATCCGATGACGGTCGTGACTGTGAGCATCTTGGTCTGCTTCTTGGCAAGGTTGCCGCAGTATGAGATCTCGAGCTTGTTGAGCGGGTTGTTGCCGACGATCTGCTGGATCATCGAACCCATGTTCTTGACGAGCGGGATGTAAGGTTCTGTCTCCTCATCCAGGGATCCGCGGGGTGCGTTGATCGCGTTGGAGACGATTCCGTCCTTGAGGAACATTACTGCGTGCTCAGCAACTTCGATTGCCACCCTCTCCTGTGCCTCAACAGTTGATGCTCCGAGGTGAGGTGTGGTTACGAGGTTGTCGAGCTCGAGGAGCTTCTTCTCATCGTCCGTCAGAGGTTCGTTGCACCATACATCGAATGCTGCTCCTGCGATGATCTTCTCCTTCAGTGCCGTGTAGAGGTCGTCCTCGTTGACGATTCCACCACGGGCAACGTTGGCGATTCTCGCGTTGGGCTTCATCATCTTGAACTGAGGCAAGGAGATCATGTTCCTTGTCTCGGGCAAGAGAGGTGTGTGGATAGTCATGAAATCGGCTGTAGAGATGACTTCGTCCAGCGTTGTGAGCCTGACTCCGAGGGAGTCAGCGACCTCTTTGGGAAGGAAGGGATCATATCCGATCATGGTCATGTTGAACGCCTTCATGCGCTTGGCAACCTCTCCTCCGACACGTCCGACTCCGATGATTCCCAGGACCTTTCCATTGAGCTCTACACCGGTGTACTTGGACCTCTTCCACTCACCCTTGTGCATGGACTCGTGAGCGAAGGGGATGTTCCTTGCGACTGCAAGGAGCATAGCGCATGAGTGCTCTGCTGCTGAAAGGATGTTGGCGGAAGGTGTATTCATTACAAGGATTCCCTTGGATGTGGCGTAGGGAACGTCGATGTTGTCCACTCCGACACCGGCACGGCCGATGACACGGAGCTTGACTCCTGCATCGATAACTTTCTTGGTCACCTTGGTCCCTGACCTGATGATCAGTGCCTCATAATCTCCGATCTTCGCGCAAAGCTCGTCCTCTGTGAGTCCGGAAACCTCGTCCACGGGGAATCCTGAACTCCTGAGGATCTCAAGACCCTCTGTATCCAGGGGGTCCGATACCAGAATCTTGGTCGCCATCTTCATTCCTCCAGAATCTCATCCATCGCGGACAGGAGCTGTTTGACCATCTCGGGTGTGGTGTCTCCCATGTGTCCGATCCTGAATGTCTTCTCCTTTACATCGCCGTAGCCGTTAGAGATCTCGTATCCCTTAGCCTTCAGCTTTGAATTGAATGCTTCAAAGTCCATATCGCCCTTGTTGAGGACACCTATCGAGTTGGACTGGTATCCCACTTCAGGGAAGACTCCGAACAGTTTCTTGTCGGCCCAGTTCCTGACCATGTCGGCCATCTCCTGGTGCCTTCTGTACCTTGTCTGCATTCCCTCCGCCAGCGCCTTATCAAGCTGGTAGTCCAATGCATACATGAGGGATACAGGGGGTGTGGTCAATGCATAATCTACATCGGCCTGTTTCTTGATCTTGAGCAGATCTCCGTAGAACCCGCGGTTGGGCACGGTCTTCGCCTTCTCCAGAAGTCTCTCGGAACACAGTATGATTGCCATTCCGGGAGGAAGAGCGAGCGCTTTCTGGGTTCCGAACACGAGGGAGTCCGGATCCAGGTCCTTGACTTTGAGGTCCATGGCGAATGCAGATGTCACGGCATCGATCATGATGAGGGAATCGGGATTCTGCGCCCTTACCTCCTTCGCGATAGCGGTGGAATCGCTGAATACTCCTGTAGAGGACTCGTTGCTGACCCAGTGGACAGCCTCGATGTCCTTGGTGACCTTACCCGCGATGTGCTCGGGCTTCATGGCCTTTCCCCAGGGGACCTCGACCTTGGTGACGTTCTTTCCGTTCAACTCTCCCAATTCGATGGACCTGTTACCGAATGAACCGTTGGTGATACCAAGACTGTTCTTATCAACACCGTTCCTGATTGCTGCCTCGAGCATCACTGTAGCGGACCCACCTACCAGGAACACATCCATATCTGTGCCCAGGGCCTTCTGGATCTTCTCCACGATGCCAGCATGGAGTTCCTTGTACTCCTTGCAGCGGTGTGTGATCATCGGTTTTGTCATAGCTTGGAGAGTTGCGGCCTCTACGTGTACTGGACCGACTGTAAACAACGTCTTACTCAAGATTAATCCCTCGTTCGCGTAAGCGACATTGATTGGGTAACCTGAACGTCCTATAAAACATAGATGCACGCACGCGCATACGCACTGCGCGTGATACCAGTCCGATTGCGGAGTTCGTATCCCTAACGGTCACAGGGAGGACAATGTCTTCTTGATCCTTCCGATTCCCTCTTGGATCTGCTCCTCTGAAGTAGCGTAGGATATCCTGAAGAATCCCTCCCCACAGGGTCCGAATGCGGTACCAGGTGTGACTGCGACGTGACCTTCCTTGAGGAGGATCTCTGCGAGCTTTGCGGACGGGATGTCCTTGTTGTACTTGGGGAACAGGTAGAATGCCCCGTTGGGTGTGTTGCATTCCATACCGGGAATGTCCCTGATAAGATCAAGTGCCAGATCCCTTCTTTTACGGAATGCTTCGACCATCTTGTACTTGGATTCCTGAGGTCCTGTAAGAGCCTCGACCGCACCCTTCTGCGCGAAGGATGTACAGCATGAGATAGAATGCGACTGGAGCTTGTTGATGCTCTTGATGTTCTCTTCCGAAGCGATAGCCCATCCGATCCTCCATCCAGTCATGGCGAATGTCTTAGACAATCCGGAGATGAGGATGGTATTATCCAACATTCCGGGGAAGGATGCCATGGAAACGTGCTTGCCCTCGTATACGATGGCGCTGTAGATCTCATCTGACATGACCATGATATTGTGGGACATTGCGATGTCAGCGATCTGCTTCAGCTTGTCACCTGGGATGACGCATCCTGTGGGGTTGGTAGGGGTGTTCAGGATGATCATCTTCGTCTTGGGGGTGATGGCTGCTTCGATAAGAGCGGGGTCCACTATGAATCCCTCCTCGAATTTGGTGGGAATGTATACAGGGACTCCGCCAGCAAGACGGATGCATGCCTCATATGAAACCCAGGACGGATCGGGAAGGATGACCTCGTCGCCCGGATCGATATATGCCAGGCAGGTCATGAAAATAGCTTGTTTTGTAGGGGTCACCAGAACATTCTTGGCCTCGCAGGGGACGTCATCCACCTTCCTGGTGTAGTCGGCGATAGCCTTCCTTAACTCGGGAAGACCTGTAGAAGGGGTGTAATGGGTGAAACCCTGATGGAGCGAGTCGCAAGCGGCATCAATGATGTTCTCCGGTGTGGTGAAATCAGGCTCCCCCATTGAGAACGAGACTATGTCAACGCCTTCCGCTTTCATCTGACTTACTAAATTCGAAATCGCTATCGTCCCTGATGCGGGAATTGTCTGCAACCTCTGTGATACCATCCTGTATACCCCTTGGTTTAAGCGCGCATCTACTGAGGTTATAATAATAGTTACGCGAGCGCAGTCAAGCCTGATGGCTTCCTTTGATTAGACATCAGCGCGCGTATTAATCAGGAAACGATCTCTTTCAACGTGCCTGTCTCGGCGGCTTCCTTGATGTGCATGGCCATCCTGGCACCTGTGCTCATTCCGGGATAGATAAGATCTGCATAGGGCGAACCAGAAATGAATGGGTTGGTTCCTGCGACAATCCTTGTGGATATCTCGAACGCCTTGAACTGCAGTTTGTCATTGACAACAGTCTCCAGACAGAACGGACCCCACATACCTCCGAACAGCTCGTAGGACTTGTCGACGACCTTCTCGGCCATATCGAACGCCTTCGGCAGAAGGGATTCTCTCAGGACAACAGGCGTGTTTCCGGTCACGACGAACGACGGATACATTCCGACCTTCTTCAGATCGTCAATGTTTCCAAGCTTATACAGCTCATCGATGTTAGATTCGTCCCTACGGTCCATGGACATCAGTTCCAAGGAACCGCCCTGAGCACACTTGTACCCATCATGCTTGAGGGGATCGTAAAAGAAATGCATGTAGTACCTTGTTCCCATGCAGTACTCCTGGATGTTGTACGACTCGTCTGGATCCACGGCCAGCTTGAAACCGTTGTAGTCCATGGCGATGAAGTAACCCTTTCCTCCCTTGGCACCGTTGTACTTGACCATGACAGGCTTGTCGATGCTCTTCGGATCATTGATGATCTCGGGCATGGATACCCCTGCTCCGGAGATCCACTCCCTCTGCTTCTCCCTGCTGGACTCCCAGTTCAGGACCTCTCTGTTTCCGTAGGACGGGACAGGATAGTCTCCGAACCTCTCGGAACCCATGTACTCCACAAAGGAACCATGGGGGATGATGATGGTATTCTTGTCGTACAATTCGTCGACACGTGCTTCCATATCGTCGAAATCCTTGTACTTGATGATCTCATCGGGCTTTCCGAGGGGGAATGCATCGTAGTACTTGGTGCTGTGGGTTATGGTCAGACCCAAAGTCTTGAAACCGAGCTTCCTCGCACCATGGAAGATCTGCAATGAAGAATGTGAGCAGAGCGTTGCGATTGTGATGTCCTTAGGATCGTATTCGTCCAGGATTGCGTCGATCTTGCTTTTGGGTACCATTAACCGTTGATGTCGTTACTAAATATAAAGAAAGCGGGGGCCTCCAACTATCCAGCTTGACTATATCCTGTGACAAATACAGACATTTAGATGGCATCCATATCCATATCCGACCAACCTGAAATTCTCTGGACTTTCAATCTTGAATTTCTATATCTGGCTCATTGCGAATCTAAGGTCTACTTTCACTGACCCCCCTCAAAGCCTTTTATACATCATCATCGATTGGAAAAATACCTCTGAAAAGAGGAGTCGATAATATGGTAAATGAAGAACTAACACCCCATATACAGGAACTACAAAGGGTGCTCGGAGACAAGATCGACGAAGAACAGCTGGAAGCTGAACTCAACAAGTATCTCAACGAGTACCACGTTAACATAGATGCAGCCAAGAGAGGCATCATCAGAAAATACGGTGACACAGACACCTCAACTTTTGTCACCGGAAATTCCCTTGTGAAGAAAGTATCCGAACTCACCGGTTCTGAACAAAACGTGGACATCATAGCAAAAGTGGTCTTCGTAGATGAGAAGACAATCACTGCAAAAGGCATCCCTAAGAAGATCGTATCAGGAATAATCGGGGATGAGACTGGCACAGTATCGTTCACCGTATGGGAGCCTGGAGCGATAGTGCTCGCTAAAGGATCTGTCTACTCCTTCAGGAACTGCTACTGCAAATTATGGAACGATAAGGTTCAGGTCAACCTGGGCAACCGTGGAAGGATCGAATCCGCTGAAGGTATCAAGATGGATCTGCCCGAGAGACAGATCACCGCGGCCAGTTCGGAGATCAAGATCGGGAACATCAAGGACGGCCTTGGCAACGTGACCGTCACTGGAAGGGTGATATCGGTCGAGAAGAGGCAGATCACCGCCAGAGGCGAAGAGAAGACCGTGTTCTCCGGAATCATCGCGGATGAGACCGGCAAAATACAGTTCTCCGCCTGGAACGATTTCGGTATCAAGGAAGGGGAGTCGCTCTGCATCAAGAACGCATACATCAGGTCATGGAAAGGCATCCCACAGCTCAACATGGGCGACAGATGCGAGGTCAGCCGTGTAGATGCGATCACAGATGTCGTGGACACCACTAATAATAAGAGGACCATCGAGGAGATTGGAAGGATCGGCGGCGGTCTAGACATAACCGTTGAAGGAATGGTGGTGGATGTCAGGCAGGGGAGCGGTATCATCAGGAGATGCCCCCAATGCAACCGTTCAATGCTCAACGGTGCCTGTACCACCCACGGAATGGTCGAGGGCATAATGGACCTGAGACTCAAAGTCGTGATAGATGACGGAACCGGTGCCATCGGTGCAATAGTCAACCGTGACGATACCGAGAAACTGACAGGTGTCACACTCCAGGCGGCACAGGGACTCGCATCCATCAAAGGAGAATCGGTCGTCGGAAGGGAAATCACAGGAAAGATCCTCATGAAGAGAGTATCCGTAACAGGAAATGTCATGAGCGACGACTATGGCCCCAGCATGATAGTGAAATCCGCTGAAATTCTGAATGTGGATCTGGAGAAGGAAGCTTCTGCCCTCCTCGACGAAGTGGAGGCATCGCTATGAATGCGAGAGAGACCGCATGGAGAGTGTTCGCCACAGAACTAAACTCATCCACGCTAGAAATTAAAGCCACAGAGGAGAAGATGCCTTCGTACATCGTTTCCCCATTGGGTGCGAAGATCAACAGGATACTCATCACAGGAGTCCTCACCGAGAAAGAGAACGTTGGTAGCGAGGAGGAACCCATGTGGAGGGGAAGGATACAGGACGTATCAGGAAGCTTCTTCATCAACGTGGGCAAGTTCCAGCCCGAAGCCTCTGCCGCCATAGCGGATATCGAGGCCCCGTGCTTCGTTGCCGCCGTTGGAAGGGTCAGATCCTACACCACGGATGACGGTAGGACATTCATCACCGTAAGACCGGAACACATCGTGAAAATCGATGAGAAGCAGCGCAACGAATGGATCCTCGAGACCGCCAAATCCACCTGGAAGAGGCTCAAGGACACCAAGAGGGTGCTCAGTATGGGCGATGCCACCGAAAAGGACCTCGTGGACGCCGGAATGAGCCCAGTAGAGGCTTTCGGAATAACGTATGCACTGGACAATTATGGACAGATGCCTGATTCCGCACTCTACTTGAAGACCATTCAGGCCGCACTGAGGATGCTACTGCCTGACAGGAACGTGGACCTTGGATTCCCCGAGGACATGTCGGATGAACCGGATGAGATCGAACTGCCGGAGAACGGACAGCAGGGAAATAACGCTGCTCAGCTCGAAGACATGATCCTTGATCTGTTGGAAGAGCTCGATACCGACGGCAAGGGCGCTCCCAGAGAGGAGCTCGAGAGAAGGGCCGAGGATATGGGAATAAGCAGCATTGAGCTCGAAGAGGTATCCAACACCCTCATGGACAAGGGACTTGTCTACGAGCCTAATCTCAGATACCTCAAACGCATCTGAATACAATTAACCGGGGTCCCGTCCGGGATCCCGACCTTCAACCCCTTACACTTTTTTATCCCCATCATACGTTTTCATCATCATGGAAGGCTTCAGAGAACTTGTCAGGAAGAAGAAGGAACTCCCTATGGAGGAATGCATCGAGATCCTCAAACAGGAGAAGAGAGGAGTCCTTTCAGTCAACGGTGATAACGGTTACCCTTACGGCATGCCTATCAACCATTTCTACAACGAAGAGGACGGTCTGATTTACTTCCATACCGGCAAGACGGGTCATAGGACGGATTCCATCAAAAAGGACGATAAGGCATCATTCTGCGTCTACGACAGCGGCTACCGCGAGGGAGACGATTGGGCCCTGAACATCAGATCGGTCATAGTCTTCGGACGCATCGAGGAGGTCACTGATATCGACCACATTTACGACATAGCCAGAAGGCTCAGTCACAAGTTCACACTCGATGAGAAGTACATCGATGAAGAGATAGAGAAACACGGTCCGAAAACCATGATGTTCTATCTAAGACCCGAACACATATGCGGGAAACTCGTCAAGGAATCGTGAACATACAGTAACACGATTTTAGTTGATAATATGAAACCCCCGTGAGGGGGTGTTGAAGTTTTAGAAACTCAGATGAGCTTTGCTTCGAAGTCGTCGATGGACATCTGGAAGTCGTTGGGGTCCTTGAGGTCACCGCGCTTGGTGAGGACTTCCCTTGCGAGAATCCAGTAGACGCATGCGAGTGCACGCCTTCCCTTGTTGTTTGTGGGGATGACGAGGTCGACGTTCCTGGTCTCGTTGTTGGCGTCACAGAGTGCGACGATTGGGATTCCAAGGTTGAGTGCCTCGTTGAGTGCCTGCTTATCAGCTGCGGGGTCTGTTACTACAAGGACCTCGGGCTCGATGAAAGCGGGGTTCAAGGGGTTGGTCAGGGTTCCGGGGACGAAACGGCCTGCGAATGCGGGTGCTCCGATTGCCTTGGAGAACTCCCTTGCGGGCTTCTGTCCGTACTGCCTTGCTGAGACGACGAGGATCCTCTTGGAGTCGAACCTTGAAAGGAATGATGCTGCATCCCTAAGCCTGTCATCGGTCTTCTTGACATCGAGAACGTACAGTCCGTCCTGCCTAACTTTGTAGATGAAATCCTTCATGTCTGCAGACTTCTGCTGTGTTCCGATGTGTACTCCGGATGTCAGGTAAACGTCCTCTTCGACCAGGAGCTGTGTTCCCGGTGCTACAAATGTTTCCTCTTCGCTCATGTTAATACCTCAATATCAGTTCTTGACGACCGAGATCGGAATTAGATCCTGGTCAAACTCCAGCATGGCGATATCGATCGGGTCAAGCATATCCTCCGGATAGTCCGTGAGTACGGGCGCTCCGTATGAGATCTGCAGTGCCCTCGCTCCGATGATCCTTGCTTTCTCGAATCTTGTGTACTTACTGTTTGTCATATAAGTCACCATACAGGATAAAGGCGTGTACACTGGTCTTGTTTATAAAACTTCGCTCCGCCCTTATTTTTACTGTTAGTACATATATCAAAAAACGCGCGCGCGAAGGAAGCCTCCGAAAAGCCTAATACATCGCCTCCCGATTGGGGTCTCATGGCAGATGAAGCGACGGTATGTGCAGCTGCATTCTTCCGCAGCGTTGGAAAGGATGTCACCACTTCGGACGAGTTCGTGATGACATCTTCGCTAGAGCTCAAATGGATGTCCCCGTCGGATGCCAAACTGCTTCTGAAATTCCTTTTGAATTCAGGGATCCTGAACAAGAAGGGCGATTTCATAAGGTCGTCCTCGGATCTCAGCACCCTTGACGTTCCTTTAGCGTACAGGCCCTCTGCGGAGTTCCTCGGCCAGATACGTTCCGGTAAGGCTCCCGTAAAAGCTCCTGCACCGAAGAAAGAGGTCGGACCCGATATGTTCCACATGCTGATGGATGTCGCCCTCTCGAACGGTCTGCAGGCCAAGGATTTCGTTCCCACATGTTCGAAGATACAGAAAAGGCTGGGAATCGACATAGCCGTGGCTGCGCTCATAGTACTGAGGGACAACGGCGTAGACGTCTCACCCTACGCAGACGATGTTTATGCCTATGTGACCGAATCCTGATCATTCCTTCCTGATGAAGTTGCCCAGAGTCATCTTGTTAGAATTGTTACCTCCACCTACAGTAACTCCGGATTGGACAGTCTCGGTCAATTTGATACCGAGAGCCTTCTCGATCTTCTTGATCAGTTTGTCGTCGGGAACAAGGGCATTGGCCTCGATCTTGGAGATGGTACCCTTCTTCTCGAGGATGGATGCTGAGAACTGCTCGAGGTCCATCCCCTTGGCCTCACGGGCCTCCCTGATGGCTCCGCCATAATCATCGATGAGTTCCGTGGAGGAAGTACCGGAATAGATGTCCTTGGTCTTCATCCTCCTCTCTCTCTTCTCGAGCCTCTGCTCTATTACGGATGAGGACATGGGTGCTCCGCTCTGGTTGTTCCTGTAATCCTCGCCGAACCTGGCACAGTTGGGACAAACGTTCAGCCTACTTCCTTCCACGATGACGGTCTTCGTCACCGGGACCTCTTTTCCGCACATCTCGCAGATCATGACCATCCAATCACAGGGGTTGTAGATAAGCATAATGCATTTACATACGATAATTTCGTCCAAACGGGCAACGACCATCCCATAATTATAATATTACAAGCGCACCTTATGAGGTCTAATGAGCAATGACGAAACGATCATGGAAAGGAGTGAGCTCGACACAGGCCTCTCGGATGAGGTCTCAGAACTCAAAGCGAAGATCGTTACCCTCGAGGACAGAAATGTCAGGCTGGTAGAGGATCTGCGCAACGCAGAGAATGAGAAGCGTTACGCTGAAGGAGAACTTTTCAGACTCCAGAAGGACATAGCGAGGATCAGGGGCGAAATGGAAAGGCTGAAGACACCCCCTCTGATCGTGGGATCCCTCAGAGACGTGTTGCCCAACAACCGTGTCGTGGTGAAGAGCTCCACGGGACCGGACTTCGTTGTCGCTATCTCGGATTACATCGATCCGGCATCACTTGTTCCCGGATCCAGGGTTACCCTGAACAAGCAGACCCTTGCAGTAATGGAGGTCATCCCGTCCACAGTGGACCCGATTGTGTCGGGTGCAGAAGTGGTAGACAAGCCAGATGTCAAGTACAGCGACATCGGAGGACTTAAGCAGCAGATGCTGGAGCTCCGTGAAGCTGTTGAAGATCCACTGCTCAGGCCCGAACTGTATGAGAAAGTAGGAATCGAACCCCCCAAGGGAGTCCTCCTAGTAGGACCTCCGGGAACCGGTAAGACCCTTATGGCAAAGGCGGTCGCCAACGCGACCAATGCCACATTCATCAGGCTGGTGGGATCAGAATTGGTCCAGAAGTACATCGGAGAGGGAGCAAGGCTCGTCCGCGATTTGTTCGACCTCGCCAAACAGAAGGCACCCAGTATCATCTTCATCGATGAACTGGACTCCGTAGGAGCGAAGAGGCTGGATGTGGCAACATCGGGTGACAGGGAGGTCCAGAGGACCCTCATGCAGCTCCTGTCCGAACTTGACGGATTCACGAAGATCAAGAACGTCAAGATCATCGGAGCTACCAACAGACCCGATATCCTGGACGATGCGCTGCTCAGGCCCGGAAGATTCGACCGTATCATCGACGTCGGCCTTCCCGATCTGGAAGCCAGGCAGCAGATCTTCGACATCAACATCAAGCACATGAGCATCGATAAGAAGATCAACGCGAGAAAGCTAGCCGAGATGACCGAAGGACTGTCCGGAGCGGAGATCAAGAACCTCTGTACGGAAGCAGGAATGCTCGCCATCAGGGATGGACGCAACAAGGTCTCGGAGCGCGACTTCGTCGCAGCCAAAGAAAAGGTCATGGAAGCCGGAAGAGGAAAATCCAACCCCGTACCGGCCCACATGTTCCAGTGAAAACAATTGGGGCATCATGCCCCATTTTTTGATTTTATAAAATAATCTCAAGACTTCTCAGTGTCCTCTCCGCCGAAGAACACCAACTGAGCTGCTGCGTATATTTCCTCAAGACCCGTGTTTGTCTCTGCGGACACCGAACGTATATCACCGAACACCCCTGTGTTCTCCATTGCTTTGAACAGCTCCATTCCAACAACAGTCTCTGGTGCCCCGTCTGAATCCAAAAGGTCTCCGTAAAGCGCGTCAGGGACAGTGTACCAGTCCAGCATCCTCTGTTCATCCTCCTCGGAAAGGGTATCCACCTTGGAGAGAAGATTGAGCATAGGGATCTGCAACCTGAACTGTGCCAGTGCACCCAATGTCATAGCTGTCACGAATCCGTTTGGAGACTTACATAATGAAGGGTCAGACAAGTAAATAAGAAGCGAATCCTCCCTTCCGAATGCATCGACCAGGACATTGGACGATTCCCTGAATGCAAAGAGCTCCAACTGTCCAGGAGTGTCCACAAGAACGTAATCCACATCGTAACCTTCGATAACGTCCTTCATTTTGTTGATGTTCACTGCCATCAAGTCGGCTGCAACTATCTGTGCCCCGTTCGGTCCGAGATTGTAGTTCCTCATGACCTCGTCCAATGAAATCCATTCCCTGATGTCCACATCAGCAGAATACGGAAGAGAATCCGCACCTGGATCCATGTTAACTACGATTGTATCGACGCCAGCGTCGTCGCACCACTGCTTGAAAGCGCCGACCAACGTGCTCTTACCGCTTCCAGCGGTCCCGACGAAAAACAAGAACTTCAAACAATCACCACAGATGTTATTTTCAGGCACGGGAAATCAATATAAAAGTGATGCGCAATGGAACAGTATGGACTTCGAGAAGATCAATACGACCCCGTTGTCGGTTGTCGGGATAATCGTCGGAACATTAATTCCTCTG
>Ga0310696_10005641_pt1 | contig 15055 bp, 6 predicted proteins | sample AusTroGonzalo_MG_4_FD_203885 | JGI IMG/M metagenome (GOLD analysis project Ga0310696, IMG submission 203885) | Bovine rumen microbial communities from tropical cattle in Woodstock, Queensland, Australia - Gonzalo_02 (v2) (version 2) | ecosystem: Host-associated > Mammals > Digestive system >...
ATATGTCACCTTATTCAGGTGGTTATAGTGGCGGGGTTCCACCTCTTCCCATTCCGAACAGAGAAGTTAAGCCCGCCCGCGCCGATGGTACTGCACACCCGTGGGAGAGTAGGTAGCCGCCGTTTTTAAAATGAAGAAACCCTTTGGTCCGAAAGACCAGAGGGTTTTCTTTTTTATATAGGCTAGGCTAGGCTATTCTAGATATTCTAGCAATCCTAGAATACTGGCAATCCTAGATATTCTGGCAATCCAAGCTATGCTAGCAATCCTAGCAATTCTAGCAATTCTAGCTTTTCTAGGCAATTCTAGGTATACTTTCTATAGAGGGGGTAGGTAGCTGGTGTATTGGGGGGCTAAACCTATTGCTTAAGGATTTCTGGGAGTTTGGGCATAGCACCATGCTGAGTGCATACAAAGGCGCTTACATCTACGGCTCTTTTATGTGCCTCTTTAACAGTCTTGCCTAAGAGAATACAACTGACGAATGCTGCGGTAAATGAATCTCCTGCCCCTACAGTATCCGCTACCTCTACTTTGGGCGTCCCTTGTTTGCTTATTTCACCATCTGATGTGAATACGTATGAGCCATTCACTCCACATGTTAGGATGAGCATATTTAAATGATATTTCTTAAGAAGATTCTTGCATGCGCTTTCGAAATCAAAGTTCTCCCAAGTTGTGCTGAAGTCTTTGTTGTCTTGGGGTAACCAACCAAAGAGACGACTTACCGTCAATAGCTCTTCATCGTTGATTTTCAGAATGTTGCATAGCTTTATCGACTGCTCGATTATCTCTTTGCTGTAAAAGTTCTGACGGAGGTTTATATCGAACACTTTATGTGCTCCTTCGGGCATGTTGTTTATGAAATTCTGGATTGTATTCCTGCTTACAGGACTACGTTGTGCCAGTGAGCCGAAGCAGACGGCATCTGTTTGGCGTGCTAACTTTGCCAACTCATCGGAGTAGGGGATATTGTCCCATGCAACACCTGTTTTTATCTCGTATTGAGGAATTCCCTTCTGGTCAAGTGTCACCTGTACCGTTCCTGTCTCGTAGTTTACCTTGGGGCATATTACCTGAAGGTTAACTCCTTTGCAGATGTCCAGAATCTCGTCGCCCAAAGTGTCGTTCCCTACTGCACTTGCGGCCCATGCATTCAGACCAAACTGACTGCAGTGATATGCAAAATTGGTTGGTGCACCGCCAAATTTCCTGCCTTCCGGGAGACAATCCCAGAGTGCCTCGCCAATACCTGTTACTGTTTTCATTTTTTATGCATAGAAGAATTTTGTATGGCAAATATACATACAAATAGCGTAAATGATGTTCTTTTTTGATGTTTTTCCATTATTAATCCCGCATTTTTTTATAGAATAAGCAAAAAGGTTGCTATATTTGTACCCGTAAACGTTAAATCTAAAAACGAGAAACCCACTTAATTAACATGAAACAAAGATTACTTTATGGTATTCTTGTGTTGTTCGTTTGTATGACGAGCAGTATGAGAACGTGGGCGCTGGAGCAGGATGCTGACGGCGTCTATCAGATTGGTAATGCTGCAGACCTTGTGGCATTTTCAAGTTTAGTGAATGCAGGCGAATTCGAAGCCAATGCTGTATTAACGGCAGACATTGACATGGCTGCTGAAATCTCGGAAACCGGCTGGACAGCTATCGGCGACTGGGGTGGTGTCAGCGGAACAGCCAGTGCCTGCTACAAAGGCCATTTCGATGGTCAGGGACACACTATCACCGGTTTTAATACCACGGCAACTCACAATTACTATGGTATTTTCGGCGTTATCTCAACAGGTGCCCTTATTGAGAACTTCACTGTTTACGGAACAGTAACTTGTGCTTACAAGACCATGGGAGTCGTTGGTTACGCACGTGATGCAACTCCCACCATCCGTAATATCCACAGCTACCTGAACATCGAGAATTCTCTCGCTGGTGGCAGACATGGAGGTATTCTGGGTACTTCGCACAATGGTACGATTGTTGTGGAGAATTGTACCTATTCCGGCACTCTTACTGTTGGTGAGTATACGGGAAACTATGGTGGTATTGTAGGTTATGTCAATAACAACGCTGCCGCTAAACTTGAAGTTACCAATTGCCTGTTTGATGGTAAGCTTCAGAGCGGAACCGAGACCGATGCTCAGTGCGGTGGTATAATCGGATACAACAATGGTGCTTATGTTACTATCAAGGGCTGCTTGTCTATGGGTACCCTTATCTCCAGTAATGGAAATATCGGTCAGTTCTTTGGCCGACTCAATGGTGCCAACTCTGTTTTTGCCAACAACTGTTATGTAGGCGAGTACGTTAACGGAACAACAGGATCCGGTTCTGCCAGTGGTACTGTGCCTGTAAAGGTTACTGAGGCCCAGTTGTTAAGTGGCGAGGCCTGCTATCTATTGAATGGCGACCAGACCACAATCAGTTGGTATCAGACTCTGGGCACAGACGTGCTTCCCGTATGTGATGCTACACATGCACAGGTCTATATGAACGGACATATGCATTGTAACGGTGATGTTTATGAGGGTTCAACTTTCTCTAACGAGAATGTCGGTATTGTAAAGGATGAACATGATTTCGTAGACGGCTTCTGCTCTTATTGCGGTCTCTTCGATGAGAATTTCATGACACCCAATGCTGACGGTTTTTATGAACTTGCCAATGCAAAGCAGATGGTATGGTTCCAGCAGAAGGTGAACGGCGGTGAGTTCGGTGCCAATGCCGTACTGACAGCAGATATCGACTTTGCTCCTGTATTGGAGAAGACACCTTGGGCATCAATCGGTGCCAGCGAGACTAATGCTTTCACCGGAACATTTGATGGTCAGAACCATAAGATTACAGGTTTCAAGATGGAAACTGCTGCGAGTGGTGGTCTCTTTGGCTGTGTTTCCAAAGCTACCATCAAGAACTTTAGCGTGAGCGGTACTCTTACTGTATCTGCTGGTACTGGTGCCGGACTTGTTGGCTGGCCTTCAAACAGTACTATCAGTAATATTCATTCTACTCTTGAAATCGAGGTTCCCGTGAGCGGCGTACACCATGTAGGTGGTGTTGTAGGTTCAGCCCGTGGCGGTAATCATATTGACGGTTGTACCTTCCACGGAACCATGAGGGTAGCTGTGGGCAGTACCGATAACTTTGCCGGCGTTGTGGCATATCTCGGTGGCGACAGCATATCCAATTGTGCTAACTACGGTACAATAACCTTCCTGGATGCCGGTTGTGCTGCAGGTGGTGTTGCCGGATATCTCAATAACACAACCACCTACTTGCGGAACTGTCTGAACTATGGTAAGGTCGTTTGCGAGGAGAGCTCTTCTCCCAAGTACGGCGGTGCCATCATTGGCCGTATAAAGAATAACTGGTCGGCTACGAGAGTAGTGAACAACTACTGGCTCGAGGGCAGTGCATACGGTCCTTCCAGAAAGGATGACGGCACAAGTCCCGAGACTGCTTCTGCAGAGGGCTCTACTGCTGACGAGATTGCCAGCGGTGAGATTGTATGGCTGTTGAACGAGGAGTCATTCGTTGACCCCGTATGGCGCCAGACGCTTGGCGAGGACGATTATCCAACACCTTACGGAGAGGGTGCTATCGTATATCAGACTTCTACCGGATATGACTGCATTTCTGAGGATCGTCCCGAATCCTTCGCTTCTTTCCGCGATGATGTAATCGCTAAGGAGACCGACTACATCGAGAATGAAGAGTTGATAGCCTACAAGGGTTTGATTAACCAGTACAAGCAGGCTATCCAGTCTTGGGAAGATATTGACAATATTAATGACTTCTTTGTCGCCTTTAAGGCTGGTGCCGAGATAAAGGCAGAAGTTGAAAAGTCCGTAGCAAACTATGCCGCCTACACTCAGGCATGTAAGGCTGCTGCCGATTATGTTAAGGATAACAACCTGGAGGGTGAGTATACAGACTTCCTGGTAGCTTATCTCGAGGAGAGCATCGAGCCTAATAGCGATTATCCCAACGGTAGCGCTTCGTACATCATTGAGAATCTCAACCTCGATAACGATGCCATTACCGCAGAGATAGCATTCGTAAACCAGATGCTCGAGAATGCCCTTGCAGGTGGTATCACTCCTGGAACAGAGATTACCCGTCTGATGATTAATCCTACCTTTACTGATCCCGAGGATGCCTTCGCAGGCTGGAAAACAGAAGCCAATGATGGTGCAACCTTCTCTTCTGGTGGCGTTGCCGAGATTATGAAGATTGCCCGTGGTAAGAACGGTAGCTTCGATATCAGCCAGACCATGACAGAATTGCAGAACGGTATCTATATGATGTCTATCAACGGATTGTTCCTGGCTGGTGGTGACATCTATTCAGAGTTCAATGCCGGTCAGTTCTATATGAACAATACCTACAACTACGCCATGACTTCCAGCGAGGATATTGTTCCGGTAGAGGATGCCAAGGATATGGAGAACTGCCTCCTCAGCGACGATGACGAATACAAGGAGGGCGAGGAAATCATCGGATATGTTCCTTCAACCTTCAAGGGTTGCTCTTATGCCTACAACGCAGGACGTTACCAGAACTTCTGTGCTACAGAGGTAACTGACGGTACACTGACTGTTGGTATGCGCAGCCTTGGTACAGGCATCGATGGCGACTGGTTGCCCTTCGGTAATCTGCATGTATACTATCTCGGTAGTGCCGAGGAGGCCAACGACAAGCTCTCTGACGTCCTGGGTGGCTTTGTAGCCCGTGCCGAAGCTATCGTAAACCTTGTTGCCAGCGACGGATACGAAGGTGTTACTCAGCGTCCCAATATTTCTAACGAACTGAAGGGTAAACTCAGCGAGGCAATTGCCAATGCAGCCGAGGCCACTACTGGCGAGGCTAAGATGGCAGTTATCAACACCTTCTCTGCTCTATTTGCCGAGGTTTATGCTTGCCGCAAGGCTTACATCGCAATGGACGAGGCTGCTGTCACTCTGATTAACTCTCTGGACAATCTGGTGGCTCTGAATTTCATTCCCGCTGACGACTACGAGAAGTGGACTGCAGAAGTTTACGATGCTATTGAACATTTCGGTAAGGGAACTGCTACTACAGAAGAGGCTCTTGCTATTGCCGACAGACTGAACATCATGGGCAAGCTGATGCCTCAGGTTGATGGTATTTATCAGATATCAGACGCCAAGCAGTTACAGCTCTTCTCTGTCCTCGTAAACAATGGCCAGACAAGTGCTAAGGCTGTGCTGGTTGATGATATTGACATGGCCGACTGCGAGGACTATACTCCTATCGGACTCGATAAGGTTCCCTATAAGGGCGTATTTGATGGTCAGGGACATGCCATTACCAACTTCAACTACACTGCAATCGCTGCCTGCAACGGTCTGTTCGGTTTCATCGAGAATGCAACAGTCAAGAACTTCAGCATCAGCGGTACACTGACATCTTCCTTCGATAAGAACGGTGTTGTCGGTAAGGCTAATGGTACATCTGTTGTCAGCGGCATTCATAGTGCACTTGACATCAATGTTTCGGACTGCAAGGGACACTCTGGCGGTATCGTCGGTGGTACCGACACCAACGGCTGTACAGTCCTTGTCGAGAATTGCGAATACAGTGGTACACTGACACATAAGGGCCAGGGCGACTGCCAGGCTGGTATATTGGGTTACACCTATGTCGGAGGTGTCAAGAACTGCCTCTTCACTGGTACAATCATAGGTGAGACCTCTAAGTATGGCGGTATGTTGGCATATTGTAAGGTTGCAAGCTTCCTGGGTATCCAGAACTGTCTTTCTATTGGTAAGATTGTTTCTAATTCATCTCAGCAGGCAGCCATCATTGCAAGTTGGAATAATGCCTCTGGCACATCGAATATCAAGAACAACTACTACTGCCTGCAGGAGGGTTCCACTGCCACTATCGCAGTTGGTACACATCCCGAGACTTGTGAGGCTCCCAACGAGGTTAATGCCGAGCAGTTGGCCAGCGGTGAGATCTGCTACAAGCTGAATGCTAACCAGGAGACTCCTGTATGGTTCCAGACAATCGGTGTGGATCCTCACCCCGTTCTTGATAGTACTCATGGTATTGTTCTCTTTGACGAGACGACCGGCTACTACAATGAAGGTCTCGACCCAGATGCTATTAAGGGTGTAGACATCGTTACTCCCGCTTCAGACAGCAAGGTTATCTATAACCTCTCCGGCCAGCGCCTGAACCGTCTGCAGAAGGGTATCAACATTGTTGGTGGCAAGAAGATCCTGTATTAGAGACTTTAGGCTTTAGACTTTAGACGTTAGGCTTTAGATGATAAGGGAGAGCGCGGTGCTTTGGTGCTGCGCTCTCTTTTTTCTTTGTAGTCCGCAAAAATACTCATGTTCGGAACTAAAAATAAATACAAATTATTTTGTAGTTCTCACTCTTAATCGTAATTTTGCAGACAAAGAAAAGCGAAATGAAGAAAGTCCGTATTAATCTTGCCCTTCTCGTGGCCTTCCTGTGCTGCTTCTGCCGTGTATGGGCCGATGTGCCGCCCGAGTATTACGCTGGCGTGAACGGCAAGAAAAAGGCCGAGCTGAAGACAGCCTTCCACACCATCATCCGAAAGGCTACGATGCTGGATTACGGAAGTGGAGCCCGCCATACGTGGTCAGGCTTCTATCAGGCCGACCGTTTCAATGACAATCAGGTGCGTGACCGCTATAGCTATGGTGTCTTCTATTTCCCCAACGATCATGTAAGTGCTGCCAGCGGCATGAACATAGAACATTCGTTCCCCAAGAGCTGGTGGGGCGGAGATAAGAATCAGGCCTACAAGGACCTTTTCAACCTGATGCCCTGCGAGATAAGCATCAATACTGCCAAGAGCAACTTCGCTATGGGTGTGGTGACCTCTGTCAGCACCGATAATGGCTGCACCAAGGTGGGGAAGGGCAGTGCCGGTAACAGGACGGCTAATCTGTGGGAGCCTTCCGACGAATGGAAGGGCGACTTTGCCCGCAGCTATTTCTATATGGTAACTGCCTATAGCGACCTCGTCTGGACGGGCGAAGGCCTTACTATGCTCGAGAAGGACGAATGGCCTACGTTGCAGCGATGGGCTTACGAGTTGTTCCTGAAGTGGAACCGTCAGGATCCCGTGGATGATATAGAACGTCAGCGCAACGAAGTCGTATATGGCATTCAGGGTAATCGTAACCCCTTTGTGGACTTCCCTAATCTGCCCGAATATATCTGGGGCGACAGTGTGGACTATGCCTTTGACGTCAACGAGGCTGCAGAGAAGTCCGTCTTCGAGGTAACGCCCGAGCGTGCCGACTTTGCTGCCGAAGCGGGTCAGCCCAGCGAGCCCGTCCTTGTCACCGTTGTGATGAAGGCTACCAAGAGTAATCTCTTTACGATCGAAGCCAGTGCCCCCTTTGTGGTGTGCGACGATCCCGATGCAGACGAGGAAGACTGGTCACAGCGGATGATGCTGTCAGGCTCCAAGACAGGCAGCTCCTTCTATGTCCGCCTCTCGGCTCAGCAGGAGACAGGCGACTATATGGGTACACTGACGCTGAGCACCACGGGTGAGGATAATCTTGTAGTGCCCCTCTCGGCTCATGTGCGTCAGGATCAGGATGGTCTGCAGGACCTGTTTGCCATAGGAGGCAAAACAGACGCCTGGTATACACTTAGTGGCATCCGCTTGTCTGGTATACCACGATACAGGGGCATTTATATCAGACGGGGGCGTAAGGTAGTCAGGTAACAGACGAACTTGCAGGCAGATGACCGATCAGAAAGGCTGTTGATAAATATAACGGAAACGCGGCACACTTGATGCTGCGTTTCCTCGTTCAGTAACCTCCATAGTATCCTTAAACAAAGTGTTTTGGCGCGTTTTATTCTGTTTTTTCCTTTTTTTTCTCTGCGCATTTGTTATATAAAACGAAAAGCTTGCTATATTTGCGTCGGAAAACGATTAAATCTAATAATAAAACAACCCAAATTATTAACATGAAAAAAGAATTGCTAAATCGGTTTTTCCTGACAGTATTGTTATGTCTGACAGGAACAAATGTGGCTATGGCTCAGGTACCTGAACCTACTGCCAAGTGGACTTTTGAGAACACCGAGGACTTGATGGCGCCGCAGGTTGGCAACTTGCCTATGGTACCTTGCTTGCTGGGCAGCTATTCCGTTGCTCCCTCGGACATCGGTGAAACGGGCATCGTTACGGCAGACGGCCCCACAGCAGGCAGCAAGGCTATCTATGTGCCAAAGAAAGCTGCGCTGAAGGTTCCCCGTGCCGAGGGTGCAGAGGCTTCGAATGCTTACACCATCATGATGGATATCATGGTGCCTGATGCAAATCCTTTCAACGGCCTGCTCCAGATGGACGAGGCTAACGACCACGACGGTGATCTCTTCACCAACAAATACCAGATTGGCATCGGTTCTATGGGCTATGCCGGAAACATCAAGGACAATACGTGGTACAGGGTAGTGTTCACCTACAACGAGAACAATCCTGCAGGTACACAAGCCAGACTGTATGTAAACGGCGCAAAAATCAAGGAAGGCGGCGCAAATGCGCGTCATCAGATGGCACCCTTCGGCTGCTATCTGCTTTGCGACGAAGATGGCGAGAAGATAGAGTATACCTATCTGGCTGAAGCCGCTCTTTGGGAGACCCCCCTCACCGATGAACAGGTAGTCGAGTTGGGCAGTGCTGTTCCCGCTACGGTGATGGAGATTGCAACAGCCGACGATTTGCGTAACTTTGCTCAGGCTGTTAATCGTGGCGAAGACTTGAAAGGCGTACTGACTGCCGACATCGATTTGGGTGGTTCTGCATGGGACACTCCCATTGGTACCAGCGAGAATAACTTCTTGGGTAATTTTGACGGTCAGGGACACAAGATTACGGGCTTCAATGCCACATGTGAGACTGACGGAGCCGGACTGTTTGGCGTAACAAACGGTGCGGTCATCAAGGACTTCAGCATCTACGGTACTCTTAAGGCAATCGCAGGTACTGGTTCTGGTGTGGTTGGCTATCCTACCGGCAGCAACATCACGGGCATCCACTCTTATCTGGAGATTAGTGTTCCCGCAATGGAAGTGCATCATGTGGGAGGCGTTGTAGGCTCGGCTCGCGGTAACAACACAATAACCGGCTGTACCTTCCACGGATCTATGCAAGTAGCAGAGGGCAGCACCGATAACTTTGCCGGCATCGTGGCCTATCTGGGGGGCGACAAGGTGTCGTTCTGTGCCAACTATGGTACTATCAGCTTTGATGATCCAAACTGTACGGCAGGCGGTGTTGCAGGTTATTGCAACAACACCAGCTCTTATGTACAGGGCTGCTTGAACATGGGTAAAGTTATTTGCACAGATGCAGAAGCAACGCCCAGCAAGGGCGGTGCCATTGTAGGTTGGCTACGTTCGCATGATATTGCCAAGATGACAGGAAACTGCTGGCTCGAAGGCAGTGCAACGGGTGCCGGAAAAGATGGCGGAAATGTCAATATGACAAACGCATTCTGCTTTAATGAGGCACAGTATGCAAGCGGTGAGGTTTGCTATAACCTCAACGGCGATCAGTCTGTCATCGGCTGGTATCAGACATTGCCCGGAGACAATGCTCCCGTTCTCCTTGACCCCACTCATGGACAAGTCTACAAGAATGGACGTCTGCACTGTAATGGTGATCCCAGCGAAGACACGGTATTCTCTAACGAGAATCTGGGTACCACACGGGATGAGCACAACATGGTGGACGGTTTCTGCGACTATTGCGGCCTGTTCTTCCCTGACGGCCTGACACCCAATGCTGATGGCTTCTACGAGCTTGCCAACGCAAGACAGCTTTGTTGGTTCGAGCAGAAGGTCAATACTGGCACGCTTACGGCCAATGCCATCCTTACAGCCGACATCGACTTTGCTGACCTTATGCCCAAAGGCGCCAATCCCGGTGAGACCCAGATTGACTGGACACCTATTGGCGACTGGGGTCAGACCCGTGGAGTTGCCAGTGCAGGCTACCAGGGACACTTCGACGGTCAGGGACATACCATTAAGAACCTTAACGCCACTGCAAAACAGAACTTCTTCGGTCTGTTTGGCGTTATCTCTTCCAATAGCGTCATTGAGAATTTTGACCTTTACGGAACGCTTAACTTCCGATATCAGTATGCAGGCGGCGTAGCAGCCTACTCTCGCGATATTAACCCCACAATCCGTAATGTCCATAGTTTTGTGAACATCAATAATACGAGTGCAGGCGGCCGACAGGCAGGTATCCTCGGTGGCGCACATGTTGACAATGCAAATTACAAGACCACCATCGAGAACTGTATCTATTCAGGTAAACTCGATGGTAACGATGCTGGTGGTAGTGGTAACTATGGCGGTATGGTAGGTTATGCTAACAGCAACAGCAACAACTATGTTGATATCATCAACTGTCTGTTCGATGGCGAGGTTGTCAATCTCAACGAAAATCCCGGTGGCTGTACCTTTGGTGGTATCGTCGGATACTGTAACAGCGCAAGAGTCACCGTCAAGAACTGTCTGTCTATTGGTACGGTAAGTGCTGCCGATAATAAATACGGCCAGTTCTTCGGTGCCCTTAACGGCAACAACTCTACGTTTGTTAACAACTATTATGTCGGCGATTTCGTTAACGGCGTGTCAAGTGGCGGCAAGGCAAGTGGCGACGAACCTATAGAGGTGGAAGAAGAGCAGTTAGCAAGCGGCGAGGTTGCGTGGAAACTGAACGAAGAGGAATTCCTGGATGCAGTATGGCGTCAGGACCTTGATGGTGACGATTATCCACAACCCACATGTACCGGTGCCTTTGTCTATATCTCTCCTGACGGTTATGCAAGTGTATCTGCAAACAAACCTGAGACATTTGCCTCGTTCCGTGATGCAGTCATTGCTGTGGAGACTAACTTTGCCGACGATGACGAACTGATAGCTTATCAGCCTCTGATCGATGAATACAAGGAGAAAGTCGAGTCTTGGGAGTCAATTGACAATCTGAACGACTTCCTGAATGCTTACAGGGAAGGGTTCAAGGTCAAGGAGGCTATCAAGAAGTCTGCTGCCAACTATACTGCTTACGCACAGGCTTGTGAGGACGCTGCCAAATATGTGAAGGATAATGGCCTGGAAGGCGAATATGCCGATTTCCTTGTGACTTATCTCGAGGAAACGGTTGAACCTAACAACGACTATCCTAACGGTAGTGCTCCCTACATCATGGAGAACCGTAGCCTGAACGATGAAAAGATTGTGGCAGAGATTGCCTTTGTAGATAAGTTATTGCAGAATGCCATTGCCGGTGGTATCACTCCTGGAACAGAGATTACCCGTTTGATTGCCAATTCCACCTTCACAGAAGGCGAGGACAATTTCGAAGGATGGACCAAGGAAGCTGGCGATGGTGCAACCTTTGCCACTGGCGGTGTTCCCGAAGTTATGAATATTGCCCGTGGTAAGAACGGCACATTCGATATCAAGCAGACGGTGACAGACTTACAGAACGGTATCTACATGATGTCTCTGAACGGTCTGTTCCTTGACGGACAGGATATCTACTCTCAGTTATATGCCGGTCAGATTTATCTGAACAACACCTGCAACTATGTTATGACCTCCAGCGAAGATATTATAGCTGAGGCCGATGCGAAGGATCAGGAAAACTGCCTGCTCAGTGATGATGACTCCTATATGGATGGTGAGGAACTGATAGGTTATGTTCCTTCCACCTTCAAGGGCTGCTCGTATGCTTTCAATGCAGGCCGTTACCAGAACTTCTGTGCTACGGAGGTAAAAGAGGGTACGCTGACCATTGGCATGCGTAACCTTGGCGCAACTGGCACAGGCGACTGGATGCCATTCGGAAATCTGCGTATCTATTATCTGGGTAATGCAGAAGAGGCAAACAATAAGCTTGACGAGGTGCTGCAAGGCTATGTAGCCCGTGCACAGGTAATTGTGAACTTTGAAAACAGCGACGGATATGACGATGTGGCCAAGAAGCCCAATATCTCGACCGACCTGAAGGGTCTCCTGATTGATGCCATAGCTTCCGCAGATGAAGCACAAACCGGAGAACAGAAGATGACTCTCATTAATACTTTCTCTGAACTCTTCAATGAGGTTCATGCTTGCCGTAAGGCTTACATTCTCATGGCCCAGACAGCTCATAGCCTGTCTAACATTCTTGCAAATCTGCTGGATATGCAAATTATTACCGATGCAGAGTGGAAGGAATGGGATGCCAAGACTTACGAGGCTTTGGGTTGTTTCGCAGCCGGATCGGTTTCTACAGAAGAGGCACTTGCCATTGCTGAGAATCTGAACATCATGGATAAGATATTGCCCCAGACTGGTGGCGTTTACCAGATATCTACTGCCCAGCAGCTGAAACTCTTCGCCGTAATTGTGAATGGTGGAGAAAACGGTGCTAACGCTGTCTTGTTAAATGATATTGACCTTGCAGAATCATCAAACGATTCCGAGGGTGAGGAGAATCCCGAAGAATTGGATCTGGCTTGGACGCCTATAGGCCTATGGGGCGACAAGAGTATCGCCTACAAGGGTCACTTCGATGGTCAGGGCTATGCCATTAAGAACTTTAAGTCCTCTTCAACCCAGAACTTCTTCGGACTGTTCGGCGTTATCTCTACGGATGCTCTTATTGAGAACTTCACTATCTATGGTGATATTGCCACAAGCTACCAGTACACTGGCGGTGTTGTAGGTTACTCACGTGATACGGAAACCGTTATCCGCAATGTACACAGCTATGTGAACATCAATAATACATGTGCAGGTGGCAGACAGGGCGGTATCCTTGGTACAGCTATGAACGGAAAGGCAACAGTCGAGAATTGCACCTACTCTGGTACGCTCGACGGTAATGATGCCGGAGGCAGCGGAAACTACGGCGGTATCATCGGTTATATCAACAACTCTTCTTCTGCCATTGCCATTATCAATAACTGTCTGTTCGATGGAAATGTTGTTAATAACAATGAAACTCCTGGCAACTGTACCTTCGGAGGTGTCGTAGGATACAACAACTCTGGTAAAGCAACTATCACGAACTGTCTGTCTATCGGTACTGTCCGTTCTACTAGAGCTTCCCAGTTCTTCGGAGCACTTAACGGAAACAACTCTACCTTCGATAACAACTATTACATGGGTACCAACATTAATGGTCCTGGCAGTGGCGGCACAGCCGCTGGTTCTGCTCCTGTTAAGGTAACAACGGAACAGTTGGCAAGCGGTGAGATTTGCTTCAAGCTGAACGGTGATGCTGAGACTCCTGCATGGTTCCAGAATCTGACTGGTGAGGACAAAGATGCTAATCCTGTTCTCGACAGTACTCATGGTGTTGTTCTCTACGACGAGGTGAACGGCTACCACAATGTGGTTCTTGACCCGGATGGTATAGAAAACGTTAACGTCAACGCTAACGATAACCTTAATAATGCAGCCATCTACAACCTCTCTGGCCAGCGTGTAAGCAAGTTGCAGAAGGGTATCAACATTGTTGGTGGCAAGAAGATTCTGTATTAGAGACTTTAGGCTTTAGACGTTAGACTCTAGGCTTTAGATGTAAGGGAGAGCGCGGTGCCTTGGTGCTGCGCTCTCTTTTTTCTTTGTGGTTTGCAAAATTACTCATGTTCGGAACTAAAAATAGATGCATTTATTTTGTAGTTCTCTCGCTTAATCGTAATTTTGCAGACGAAAATAGACATGCGGTACTTTATAACCCTTTCTTTCGACGGCACTCGTTATCATGGGTGGCAGATCCAGCCCAATGGCATCAGTGTGCAGGAGACGTTGCAACAGGCGCTCTCCACCTTGTTGCGCCGGCAGACCGAGGTGGTCGGAGCCGGACGTACCGATGCCGGTGTACATGCCAGGATGATGGTGGCACATTTCGATGCCGAACAGGCAGTCGACTGTCCCCAGCTTGCCTATCGGCTGAACAAGATCCTTCCCCAGGATATTGCTGTGCAGAAGGTCGAGCCCGTGGCCGATGATATGCATGCACGCTTCTCGGCCACCAGCCGTACGTATCATTATTTCGTGCATACCCAGAAGGAGCCTTTCTGTCGCCACTATAGCTGGATGCTGCATGGCAAGATTGATTTTCAGGCAATGAACGAGGCAGCCCGGCTCCTATTGCAGTATACCGACTTCACCAGCTTTTCTAAGGTCAATACAGACACCAAGACCAACCTCTGTACCATCACCGAGGCGCACTGGGACGAGGTAGGCCCCGGGCAATGGCGCTTCACCATTACGGCCAACCGCTTCCTGCGCAATATGGTCCGTGCCATCGTCGGCACGCTCATGGAGGTGGGAAGAGGTCGGATGACAAAGGAGCAGTTCTGCCAGGTGATAGAGCAGAAGAACCGCTGTTCGGCTGGCGAGAGCGTGCCGGGCAACGCGTTGTTTTTGGTGAAAGTAGACTTTAGACTCTAGACTTTAGACTCTAGTCTTTAAGCGTTATACATTATGAGATCTAGTGATTATAGGAAACTGAAGGTGTGGCTGAAAGCCATGGATTTAACCGTAGAAATATATAAATTGGTAAGGTTGTTGCCCAAGGAAGAAACATATGCTCTTTCTGACCAAATGAGGCGGGCTGTTGTCTCAATCCCATCCAATATAGCAGAAGGTCAAGGTAGAAACTCTGATAAGGAGTTTGTTAATTTCCTTTCAATAGCTCGAGGGTCATTGTGGGAACTTGAAACCCAGATTGAAATATGTGAACGTTTAGGCTATATAGATAATGTCACAAAGTCTAACACATTCTTATTGACAGCAGAAGTTAGCAAGATGCTCAACGCCTTGTCAAATTCACTAAAGTCTAGAGTCTAAAGTCTAGCGTCTAAAGTCTGAAAAATGTGGATAATATATGCTTTTCTTTCGGCGGCCCTGTTGGGATGTTATGATGTATGCAAGAAGCATTCGCTCAGAGGTAATGCCGTAATACCCGTCTTGTTCCTGAATACACTGTTCTGTTCCCT
>Ga0310696_10005642_pt1 | contig 15054 bp, 4 predicted proteins | sample AusTroGonzalo_MG_4_FD_203885 | JGI IMG/M metagenome (GOLD analysis project Ga0310696, IMG submission 203885) | Bovine rumen microbial communities from tropical cattle in Woodstock, Queensland, Australia - Gonzalo_02 (v2) (version 2) | ecosystem: Host-associated > Mammals > Digestive system >...
TGCCGCGGAGGTCAGGTAGGTGTTTCCGGCTACAACGGTCGTGCCGCCCGTGTACTCGTCGCCCTCACCGCCCGTATGGTAGGTAAGGTTCGCGTAGTTCGGGAACGGGATGCCGCCCCCTTCGCCGCTTCCGCCCGCGCCGGGCTCCACGACGTTGCCGTACTGGAGCTGCCTCGGAGCGGCTGCGGCGTTGCTCATAATCGGCACATAGAACTGTCCGGCCTGAGAGGTCGGCGTGGTCGTGGTGTACGAGAACGTCGGCGGGTCCGTCAGCGTTCCCGTGAGGTACACGGTCGCGCCATTCGGAACCCACATAACGCCGGACGAGGCGACAGGGTATTCGCTGCCATACATGCACACGGCCCCGCTGCTGATGTAGACGGTCCGCTGGTCGGTGAAAGTGGCTCCGACGGAATGGGCGAACGGTCCGGTGTACCCGGCGCTCTTCGCCCACCCGGCGGAATTGGCGCTCCCCGCACTGGCCGCGCTACCGGCAGACGTAGCGGAAGTCGCACGGGTCGCCGACGTGGCACTCGTCGCAGACGTGGCCGACGTAGCACTCGTAGCCCGCGTCGCGCTACCGGCAGAGGTAGCCGACGTGGCAGACGTAGCACTCGTAGCACGGGTCGCCGACGTCGCACTCGTAGCCCGCGTCGCCGACGTGGCGCTTGTGGCTTTGGTCGCACTGCCAGCTCGCGTCGCGCTTCCGGCGCTTGCGGCGTAATCGACGCTCCCGCCGCCCGGCTGGTACCGGGACACGACCTGCATAATGGCATCTTCCAGGTCTGCGGTGGGGTCTTCCGACGTAGGCGGTACGACGAAGGCCCGCTCCTGCACTTCCTGGAGCTGCTGCGCGATAGCCGTCAGCTTGTCGAGAGCGTCCTCGATCACTTCCGGCAGGAACTTCGTGTTGTTCTGAAGGTCTACTCCCTGCGTCGGGGGGACGTTTCGGACGATCGCCACTTTGGTCCCTTCGTCGGGGGGAGAGTCGAACGTAACCGTGCCGCCACCCTCCCCCAGCGTCGTCGTGTACCCGCCGGTCACGATGTCCGAGTCTTTGTAGACCGTGATGTAGGTCGAGTCCAGCGGGTCGAAAGTAAACGGAAACTCCGTCTGCTCCCCGTCGCACTCGAACGGTCCCGCTTTCGCGGTCATGGTTTCGATAGACATTAACGTCTTCTCCTTCTCTTCTTGGTGGACTTCTTCTGCTTCGTTTCCTCGTCGATGTCCGGCATGATGTCTTCATCCCCGGTCCAGTCCACAAGCATCTGGCGGAGACGCTCGTACACACGGACGACGGGAACTTCAAACAACGTACCGACCGCATCGGCCAGTTTGTAGCAGGCTCGGTCCGGGTTATCTTCAAGCGCAGCGTCGATTCCGTCGAAGGCGGTAACGGCGAGATCGGAGAGGCTGCGTAATGAAGTATTCTCAATGACGGTTCTCTGGGCTTTCCCCTTGTTCAGGATGCGGGCCGCCGCGAAGTCGGCGACGTCACGCACAACGGGAACGCCCTGGAACGGGTTGGTGATAAGCTCGCGCAGGAACGCCCGCCGCGCTTTGTCCGGGTCGTCGCCTGCTCCCGCGCCGGAGACGGCGAAGCGAATCAGGCAGCTCAGGAACAGCGGCAGGATGATGTTCATGGTCGCGGAGTACGCCGCCTCCAGAGGGCTCAAGTGTCCTCCGAAGATGCGGCTGACCGTACGCGTCGCCATGGTGGAGCCTGCGCTCACGGCGGAGAAGAACACGGTCAGTCCGCGCCCCCATGCCTTGAGCTGGAGCGGCGAAAGGTCGATCGCCCTTGTGGCTCCCTGCGTCTTCGCCACGAACTCGTCGGCAGCCGCCACGGCCTGAGAGTCGCTCTTGCCCGCGTCGAGCGCCCGGTCGTAGGCGGCCTTCCATGCCGGAATGGCAACGGCGAGGTCCACGAAGCGCATAGGCGAGTAGCCGAACTGCTTGACGGTTTCACGAATCTGGACGGCGGTGTTCTGCGAGAAGCGGTTGGTCCGCATCTTGAGGTCGAGGTCCTTGAGGTTCACGCGGTCACGCATCATGCCGCTGTGCCCCATAACGAACTTGAACGTATCGACCGGGTGGGCCATGTTCTCCGCCGCGGCTTCAAGGTAGTAGCCGCCGAGTTCGTCGAGGCCGTAGGTGATGCTGGAGAGCTGCATGGCGACGACGGACGGACTGGCCCACAGGGCGGACGCCGTAACCATCGCCCTGCCCCAGTTCTCCAGCCCGCTCGTCATGCCTTTCAGCGCCGCGCCCGGAGCCGCCACGTTCTCGACAAGAGCTTTCAGCGCGGCGTACCGCTCGAAACCCTGCGTCTGCTGGAAGTGGTCTCGGAACGTCGAGTCGTTGATGACGCGCAGGACTTTCCGCATGACCCCGCGGTGCGAGATGTAGTGCGAGGCGTCGAAGATGTGGCTGAACACGAGGTTGAGGCTGAGGGACACGGGGTCCGTGACGCCCTCGTTTCGCGCGAAGGTGAACGAGGCGCGACGGAACTTCGGCGCGTTCTTGAGCGCCTCGGCCCGGTCGTTGACGACGGAGTTCTTGTGGTAGAGGTATTCGAGGGGGTAGTAGCCGCCCGCGACTTCAATCTCCCGCCCGTCCTTCGTCTTGACCGTGAACGGCACGGCCTCTTCGAGCTTGAGGTCGTAGTGATACTCTTCCTTGAACGTCTGCGAGGTCCGGGAGGTCAGTGTTCCGATCGCATCCCATATCTTCTGGATGTTCGCCCAGTCCTCGGCGGTCAGCATGGACGCGAGGCGGTTCACGTAGTCTTCGCCGTTCTCGGCCCATTCGTACCCGTCGATGAGACGCTGCTTGTTCTTCGCCGTTCCCATGTTGAGGCAGGCGGCGACCAGCTTCTCGGCGTCCCACTTCTTGTAATTCCTGGCCTTCACGCCCTGCGGGAACGGGATGTCCGAAATGGACGTGAAGTCGAGCCCGCGCGTCGCCTTGTAGAGGGCGTCGAGGGCTTCGGTGCATTGACGCATCGGGTCGGCCATGATCTGCGTCTGTTCGCTCTCCGCGTAGGCCATCTCGTCGTAGAGCTTCTGGAGCGTCGCGTCCGGGTTCCAGTCCACCGCCATGCCGACGATGTTGCGGAGCTTCGTACCCCAGTTCACCATGCTCCGCCATCCGTGGACGATGGAGTTGGGGTTCGCCGTGTACTTGTGCTTCTGGTCCTTGAGCTCGTTGACCGTGCCCTCCACCGCCTGCTTGACGGTGTTGCGGAACGTTTCCTCACGGGCGGAGACGAGCTCTTTGCCCTCTCCGTAGAGGAACTCCGCGAGATTGGCGAGCTCCTGGAACTGGCCGAACTGCATCTTCCGGTAGTCCATGCTCCCGGTGAGCATCCACTCAGGCACATCCAGCGGAAGATCGTCGTTCTCCATGGCCTCGGCGTTGAACTCCGCCACGACCGAAGCGACGGTATGCTGGAGCGGAGTTTTCGGCACGGTGCGCGTGAAGCCGAACCGGATGGAGAGGTCGGTCAGCGCGTCCTGGTGGTCGCCGTAAATCGTACCCTTCTTGGCGTGGCGGCCCTTCTTCAAAAGGCTCTCTGCGTCCACGACGACCTTCTTGGCGTCGCCCTTGAGACGGAGGACTTCGAGGTTGAAGCGCAGAGCCTTGGAGTGCTCGAACGCCGTCTTGAAGTCGCCCTCGTTCGCGGCCTTCGTGAGAGCGCGGGCGTTCATGCGGCAGTCGGCGATGAGCTTCTTGTCGCTGACGATGTGGGAGACGCTCATGCGGTTCAGCTCGTCCATGGCCTGCCGTTTCAGCAGGGCGCGGCGGAACCGGTAGCCGATCTGGCCGCCCTTCACCGCGAGCATCTCGGAGAGCTTCTCCAGCGCTTCGATGCTCGCCTGGACGCTCTGGGCCGTCTCGGACATCTCGAACTCGGCGTTGAACTTCCTCTCCTCGTCCGCCATGTACTCGGCGGTAAAGTCCTGCGGGGACTTGGAGGCGAGGAGGGCGTCAATCATCTCTTCGACGGAATCGAAGCCCGCCTGAGCCGCCATCGTCGCCGGGTGCTTTCCGCTCTTCGCGCTGTAATAGCCCGCCGGTCGAACCACATTCCCGTCCTTGTCGAGCTTCGCCTTGCTCTTACGTCCGGGATTCGTGGCGAGGCCCATGGCGCGGAGACGCTGCGCGATGTATTCGCCCGCGATCTCTTCGAGGGCGACGTAATCCATCCGGCCTTCCTTCTGAACCGCGAACCACACATTGTAAACCGGGTCGCCGTCCATGAGCTCCTGGGCTTCCTTCCGCCACTGCTTGCGGAGTTCCTTGAGCTTCGCGTTCTTCTCCGCGGTCATGGCTTCGACGGCCTGCTCGTTCGACTTCTGGATAAGCTCCCGAAACGTCTTGACTTCCGCCTGCGAGAGACCGAGAAGTTCACGGTCGATCTGGTCCGCCGCTTCGAGCAGGATGGAATCCCGGACGAGCGTCGTCTCGGTCGCCAGCATCCCGTCAAAAACTTTCCGCACGTCGTCGCTCAGGGTCACGCCGAGAGCCCGGACGGTCTTGTAGATGTGGAGGAGGATTCGCCGGAGCGTCGCAAAGGCTCCCTGGAGCTCTACGGACGGAGCGCGTCCTTCCATGCAGTACGCCTCGAACCCGCGGGCGAGACGCTCCTGCTCTTCGATCTCTTTCCACTGTTCCATGGTGAGCGGGAGCTCGCCTTCCGGTACGCCCTTGAGATACGCTTCGTACCCCTTCGCGGCCTGTTCCGGCGAAATAGTCGCCCAGGCGCGGAGCTTCTCGTAGTCGCTCTTCATCCGATCGTCAGCGAGACCGGCTTCGACGAAGTGCTGCATCATGTCGAAGATGTAGTGGCCCGTTTCGTGAATGACGGTCGAACCGTCCGCCGCGCCCTCGAAGAGGGCAATCGTCGCCTTCCAGTCCTCGTTGAACGTAATCGCGCCGCGGTTGCCCGACGGCTTGGACTGGTAACGGATGTCCGGGTTCTGAGGATTGAAGCGCTCAGAGAGCGGGATAAGAGCGCCGTTGTCGTCGTAGGTGAACGGGTCAGCGAGCTTCATGTCCTCCGGGTTGAAGACGATGTACGACCAGCTTCCCTTGTCCTCCACCGCATTTCTGTACCGGATTCCACGGTAGCCCTGCTCCTTCGCCTTGGCGATGGCTTCATCCCATTTCTCCGCGGTCATCGCATCCGGCACGGTGAGGAAGTTGTCCGTGTTGATGAAGTAGGAATGGATACGGTCCAGCTCGCCTTCATCCATGTAATCGGAGTTTGCCATGGAGTTCGCCGCGACGGCCAGCTCGTTCCGGGCTTCCGCTTCGGTGTTGTAGGAGTCATCCGATTCGATACCGGCGTACTCGAACCGCCACATGCCGTACTCGTCCTGGTAGACCTCGGCGCTGTCGATGATGTCCTCGGCCTGTTTCCCGGAGATACGCTGACGCGCCGCTTCCTCCGTCCCGAAATGAATGGGGCGGTCCGCCGTGAAGTCCTCGTTGCCGAGGGTTCCGTAGTGGTACACCTTGATAATGCCGCCCGGTCCGTGGGGCTTCGATGCGTCGTACCCCGCCGCTTCGTCCACAAGACGCTGCGCGGTCGCCGTGTCTCCGTTCGCTTCGGCCTCGGCGAACGCGGCGTCCGTTTCGGGCGAGACGGATTTTTTCGGAGAATCTTCGCGCCGGAGACTTGCATTTTTGAAATTCTCGACTATATTAGTCACAGAGTCGAGGTCCAGATAACCCGGAACCCCGTGGGGGTTAGTCCCACGTTGAGCCTCTTGGCGAAGGCCGGTTATCGCGGCCTTGACTTTTTCTTTATCCAGATACAAGGGCTTCTTCTCGGCCTTGCCACCCTGAATCCAGTTCAGCCATTCGTGCGTATCCTTCGGGAACAGACCACGAATCTCGTTGATGACGATGCCGTTGTCATCCGTGCGGTCGATATGAATACCGACGAGAAAATGCTTTCCGCCGCTCAGAAGATCAACGATCACGTTATACGCCTTGCCGTGGTAATCAAAGACCGCCACGGGATGCTGGAGCGCATCCGGGAGATTTTTCAACTCGTCTATGTCGAAAACGTGGAATTTATCCTTGGAGTGACTTTCGAGAACGCCCGCCGTTACGCGAATGGGACGATTCGGAAGACCACAATCCAGCAGCACGTCGCCCGGCATACCGACGTCATACTCATGGCGCGGGTCCTGCGTTCCGTCGATCTGTTTCTGCAAGTCCTCGTTGAACAAGCGGTTCACCTCCGCACGGGTACGCACCGGAGCGCTCTGGAACAACGGCTGACCGCGGCCCATGACGTCGGCCTTCATGCGGTCCGTCACGTCAAAGCCCCACATCTCGCGGCCATCTTCCTCGACATCCGGGAGCGTGACGACGCCGACCTTCGAGCCCCACTTCTTGATATACTTCTCGGTGAAGTTCTTGAGGATTTTATCGTAAAAGGTCTTCATGCCTTCGCCGCCAAGGACCGCCTCCTTGTCGAGACGGAGAACGTTGTCCTTGCCGACGAAATCAGCGTGCCACTCTTCGTCCAAATGAACCTCGTCGCCACGGTTTCCGCGGTTCACCAGATTCACGATCTGGCTTCCGACTTCGTGCCCGAAAACCTGGAAAACCGTATCGCCGTCCGGTTTAAATCCCCACAGTTCTTGAGACGGCGCGGCGAAAGAATTGATGTTGCCATCGCTATCAACGGTAATACGGAACGGCTTTTCCCCGGACACCTCAATAACTGTACCGAGACTCTCGTAGCCATCAATGCGGAAGGAGTCCACCCTCAGGCTCTTTTCGTCCCGATGACTCGCATCGGTGAGCTCCATAATCTTCTGGCCGAGTTCCTTCCCGAAAAGCTCGTAGACCGTACGCCCCTCGGCCCCGGTCAAAGTACTCTCCGTAACGTTGCCGTTGGCATCCGCGGTAAAACCGAAGCTCCGAACACCCAGCGCTTCCATCTCCATACTACCGTCTTCGTGCCGCTTATTCAAGCGGATGCGACTGATATGGCTACCGATGTTGTATCGCTTTGCCTGCTGCTGACCGCTCGTCCACGCGATCTTGTCGTACCCGTGCTCAGCAGCGTATCGAATCATCCGCTTCATGCCGAGCTCGTGCCAGTTCTTCTCGAACGGAGCGGGGGGAACTCCATCGTCCTCGAAGTTTACGGTTCCGCCGATTGCTTCCGTCCAGATAAGATCGTTCATAACGCTCTCAGCGGCGTCCTGGCCGAGTAAATCCTCCAACGACTCGCCGCTGTAATCGCCGCTCGCCACGACGTCCCCGTTCCTGTCAACGAACACCTTGACGTCATCGCCTTGGACTGTGGTAACGGTAAGCTCGTAAGACAGCCGGAACGTTTCCTCGCCGTCATCGTCCGTTATCGGCCCGTCCTCATAGATGTTGTCGAGCACGACCATCCGAGGCTGGACTTCTCCCTTATCCTTGTTCTTCTGCTCCGAGTAACCTCTCTCACGTCCCGCCTGATGACGGTTCGACTGAATCTCGTCAATAACAAGAACGTGATTCCCGTCCTCGTCTCTCGTTTCTCCGAAGCGAACCCATACGAGCGCCGTGCCATTCGTATCTGTGCCGAAATGGATGTCATCGTCGGCTTCAAAAGGAGCGACCTCCGGCGCGTAAATAACAATCTCCCGGTTGTAATCCAGACCGTCAGTCGTGTACTCGTTCCGAATCCCGCTCTCTTCGATTCTGCGAGCGGGAGCGCTACGAGCGTTCGGGTTCCAGTTCGTCCTCAAGAGTTTGTTCAGCACATCGCGGTGGGCCTCTAACGCTTGCTTTTCCTTATTGAACTCCATCCCGCTCATTTCGCCGTGGCCCCATTTGCGACCGAGCGGAGCGACCCTCGCATACTCATCCAGAAAACTCTGGAGGTTGGAATCACGTTCAAGATAATCGTACATCGCTCGGATATTCTCACCGGCCTGCGCTGGGGTTAAAAGGCCATGCAGAACGAAATTATAGGGGTCATGGTACAAAAGCCTTTTAAGCTCCTTAATCCCGTCAAGAGCATCATTTATCGCAAAGATTCTTTTTCTAAAGGACTCTTCATCCTCCCCTACAAGAGGTTTCCCCCTGAACTCCTCGACCAACTGGTCCCTCTCCCTCATCAACCTCGCCGCCGCTCGATCAACGGCAGAGCTGCTGTACAGGAAGCTGGCATCATCGCCGAAAGCCTCCGCAGGATTCTCCGAGCTCATCTCCAGAATATCAACCATCCCGTTCTCGAACGCGTCGATGATCTCCTGCTTATCGACCGCCACATTCGGGTCGCGCCCTTCAAAAAACTTCTCGACCGAACCGCGCCACGTCGTTTCGCCCGCCTTGAGTCCCCCGGACTTCTGGAGGTAAGCGAGCCACTGAGCCGGAGTCATCTTCGCCTGGGGCGCGTCCGCGAGACTCTGCATCATATTGGAGTAGAAGCCGGGGATGCCGATCACGCCCTGATAGAGGGACGGCTTATCATCCACAAACTGTTTCAGGAACTCCGGCTCAGAGATAGACTTAATCGTCAAAGCGTTCAGGATGTCAACTGGAGTCTTGCCCGCAAGGTTATGATTCCCCATGTAAGTAGTCAGCGGGCCCAGCAGCCTCATAAACGCGCGAATCTCCGTATCGGACCGACCAGCGTCTTTCAACTGCTTCACCTTCTCGTCAATGGCGGCGGAAAACTCGTTGCGCGCCTGCATCGCTTTATCAGCCACCTTCGACGGGTCCTCCGGCAACAGCTTCTTCGCCTCGCGCGTCGTCACCATGGCGTTCGGGTCCGGGATGAGATCGTCGAGAAGTTTATTGAACTCCTCCGCCGACATCTGCGTATGCGTCCGGGCCATCGACACCGGAATCATGCGCCCCTTGGATTCCGCCTCACCGATGACATTCTCTGTAATGCCGAGCTTTGTCATCGCGTCCGGCATAGACTGGAACAGCACCCTCGCCTTGTCCGGGCTCAGAAATGCCCTGTCCGCCATACCCGTGAAGCTCCGAAGCAGAAACTCCATAGTCTCCGGGCTTCGTTTCAGGGTAGCAGTAGCCGCGCGAATGCGCTCGTCGATCACCCGTTGACCCGAACGGAACCGGACGGCGTTCATCGCCCGGACGCCCGCACCGACGACGTACGCTCCGGTATGGAACGCCGCCATCGGAAGCGCCAGAAGCACGATACGCTCCTTCTCGGCCTCCCAGCCGACATAGGGCTCCTCCTGACCGAGATCGCCGAAGTCAGACCCGAACGCATGAGCCGCTTGCGTCGCCACCCAGCGGGCCGCGTCGCCGACCAGCTCCTCCATCTCCTCGCCGCCGATACCGGAAAGCCCTGCGCGTTTCCCGAAGTTCCCTATGGCCTTGACGGTCTTCCTGTCCGCTACGGACTTCATAATACGAACGAAGGCGGCGCTCTTCACTCGCTCCGGGATAAACTTACCGAGCCCGCTGACGCCCGGCAGAAGCCCGCCCATCCCCTCGGACGCAATCTCAATATAATTGTCGAGCACGAGGTTAAAGAACTTGGACGCCAGGTCTTTCGTCTGGTCTTCGGTATATCCGGGGAGTACCTGATTGTCTTCGACGAAACGGTAAATCTCGCCCGTCTCTTCCGTGAGGTCCGACAGTATCTTGCCGGAATACTTCCAGAGTCCCTTTCGACCGGCGCTTCCCAGCAACGCGGCGATACCGCCGGGAACCAATCGGGAATACGTGGCGGCCGCAGTATTCGGTACAAGTCCCGCAGCTTCCTCCTTAACCATGTGGGGAAACAGGTTGCGGAGATACCCCTTCGTCAACTCCCAGAGCGCCGCTCGCTTCGTCATCTCCTTAGCCGCCACCTTCGTCATAATTCCCGAAACGCCTTCGGACATCGCCGCTTCGACCGGCTCGAACACACCGGCTGCCGCGAGCTCAACCATGAAGCGTTCCATAACGATCGCGCCAGTCCATGCCTTATTTCCGAACGTCGTGCCGCGCAGGGCCTTCGCCTGGGATTCCAGCTCGTCCACCAGGTCCATGCGGTCCATATCATTAAACGCGAGCGGATTCTGGTGAACTTCGTTCAACTCGTCTTTCCGCAGATGCGTCCGGTGCTCGTAGGCGTCCTGGATGCCGAGATAATTTACGGCATCCGCCCAGTCCACCTCGGACATGGTGACACCCGCCGGACGGAGCCGCTCGACCGGAATGTCGGACACGTCAAGGCCGAGCAGTTTCCCCGCCTCGCCCACCATACGCTTGAGGGACTTGTCGTCCGCACCGTTCCAGTCAGGGTGAAGAAGATTGAGCGCCTGCATGACCGCAATCTCCTTGTCGAGCTGCTGGATGTAGGCAGCCTGATCTTCCGGCAGCAGAGTCAGCATCGCCGCGGAGCCCCGCACGTTCACGAACCTGTTGTTCTGAGCTCGTTCGGAAGCCTCCTGGAGCGCCTTCGACTTCGCCTCTATTTCCTGCTGCGTGAACTCGACCTCTTCGGGGGAGCAATACCACTTCTCCATGACAAGGCCGTTATATGGAACAATCCGCCCGTTCGCCCGGTCTTCCTTATAGACTCTGACATTCTTGTATCGCTTGTTCGGGTCGTTGATGTCAACCGGCCCGTCGTCGAGAATGTCGGCGTGATAACCCGCGGCCCTCAGATCGGAAATCTGCGACCAGGTGTAGCCGAGCTTCTTGACCTCTTCCACCATCGCCTTGCGGCGGTCGGCGAGAGGCATGGAGGCATACTCCGCCGTACGCACGATGTCGTCGATACGGTCTTCCTCGCCCTTCGCCACGGAGGCGTTCTCCACGCCCTCGCCGAAGAATCTCTGCGTGGCGGGAGCCATAGCGTTCACGTCCGGCTTGTTCGCCTCCTGATTGTCGGCGTCGTAGTTTTCCGTAACGGTGCGACCGTTCCTTCTGGACGCGCTGATCGCCGCCCCCATCGCTTCGGGGTTGGTGTCCGCCGCGTAGTTGATATTCGCAAGCGCCCTCTGGCCGTCCGTAAGGACCTGTTCCGCTTCTTCCGTATGGCGTTCCGCCGTACTGGCGGCATCCACGTCCAGCAGCAAGTCGTCGAGTTCGTTCATTTACCATCCTCCGTATTCGGTCTGGTGTAGAAAAATCTTCCCTTGCGGTCCGGGAGCATACCGAAGTTTTCCCGCATGAATGTTTCCACCTGGTCTTTTGTGCGCGGACGAGTTCTGCGGAACTGCGCGGTGTCCCTCGCGTTTCCGGGATAGCCGAGCGGGTCCTCCCGCAGAAGTGCTCTCTCTGCTTCCAGCGTCCGCATGAAGTCTTCCGCCTGCTCCTGCGTGAAATACATCTCCGCCGGGTCGAGGCCCTGTTCGATAAGGTCGCCGACAGCCTCGTAATCCACGCCCTTCTTCCTCATCTTGGGCGAGGCTTTTCTCGACAGGAGCATATTGATATTCTTCTTGAGCCATGCCTGTCTGTCCTTCTCTTCGACGACCGCATCGCCCTTGATAAACTCAAGCTGAGCATAAAGCGTCGGGAGCATCTCCATAACCTCCGTCGGGCTGCTGATCTCCAGTTGGCGCGCCGCCTCGGCGTAAACCTGTTCCACGTCAAGAGGATTGTTCGAGCCGCTGATATAATCCGCCGCCTTCTGTTTGTTCTTCGGCGAGAGACCGAGCATCTTGACGAACGCCGTCTGCTCATCCTTCTTGGAGAAATCAAAGGTAATCGGCTTCCCGTCGGTATAGATGATTCCTTTCCCGCGAGACAGTGAAGCTCGGAGATAATTCAGCCTCCTCTCCTGATCGACCAAAAACGCCGGGTCCGTGTTATTATCCAGCTCCTCCTTCTGAGCCTTGGCTTCATCGTCAAGAGCTTTCAGCAGCGCCTTCTTGATCTTAGAGTCCTTCATCCTCCGTGTATCGGCGATACGGGCGGAAAGGTCAAGCGGAGCACCGTGCCCGCTTTGCCACTCCATCATCTTGCTCACGACGTCGCTTGCCGCCTTCGCTTCCTGAGCCGCCTGCAAAGCGTTCCACCGAATATCCATCTCGGAGATGATCTGGCGTCCGAGTTTCGCCTTGTCCCCGGAATAGTTCTTTAAAACTTCCTGCCGAAGTTCAGTGTACTTCCTTGCCTGCTCCTCCGTTCCGTACCCGTCCGGGTCAAGAGCCTGGAGCTCGGTAATGACCTGGTTCGCGTACAGCGAGACCTGTCTCGCCTCATAAGCCCGGTCAATCGCTGCCTGTGCCGCGGCATACGCCTCTTCGGTCATGGCAAACATTCCGCTGCCGACCATGCCGTTCAACGCGCGCTGAGCCTCGTCAACCTGATCGGCGTCAAGAAGCCTGTTGATCTTCTGGAGATTCTTGCGCTCCGTCTTATTCTGCTCCGCCTCGGCCTTCGCCTCCGCGCGTTCCCGCGCGACCCGCTCCTTCTCGCCGAGGGTCTCGCGCTTCTTTCCCACCGCAAGCTCCCCTTTCGAGAGGATGTCATCCGAAATGACGCTCGCCGTCTGGATATACTTGAGGTATCTTTCCGCGGCGTCCGGGTCATCGTTAGCGAGATAATTGTCAACAGTCTTTGCATGAGCCTGGTCGAGCACTTCCTGACGTGACCGCTCGTAGGCTTCCATTTCCTGAACCATGGACTCGCGCTGCTTCTTGATCTGCTCCTTCGTGATAACACCCGGAGTGCCGGGCTCGGCCTCGTCCACGATCTTCAACTTCGCACCGCCACGGACCTGAACATACCCGTCGCCATCGTTGACGTCTTCGTCGAAACGACGAAGAACATCCGCGTCCACCAGGTGTCCCCCGTTCTGGAGTCTCCAGTTGTCCGCGTGAGCTTTCAGCGCGCCCTCAAGCATCGCCTCGTCCAATGTCGCCGCGTACTGGTCCACGCCGTTGCTGATCGTCGCCTTGTTCGCAATGATTTTCGCCCGCTGGAGATGGGAGCGTTCAAAGTTCATAACCTGAACCCGCTGGTTGTTCCCCCACGTGCCGAGGTCCTCTCTGAGCTTCCGCTGATTGCGCGAGTTCATCTTCGCCATCTGTTCCGAGTTCTGGTCGAGAACCTCCGCAAAAATCCTCTCAGTGCGCTCCAGAGAGCCCTCCGCGGCGAATCCTTCCTGACTGTAAACCTCGTCATTCAGCCGCTTAACCGCAGTGTCAATCATGCTGTTTCGAGTGCGAATGTAGTCCGCGTCGTCACGCTCCGCCTGAATAGCCGCGATGCTAAGGCCGAGACTGCCGAGACCATTTCCGAGATTGCCGAGGCTGTCGCCGAGCCCCGCCAGAGGGTTCGGCATCGCTACGGCATGAACGTTTTTACGAGCGGTCTGAGGCCGCCCGATAACCGTGGGAACCGCTGGATTTAAAGGCATAGTCAATCTCCTCAACTGAACTTGTTAGAAAGAGTTTCCCATACGCCGCGCTTCTCCCCCAGTTCCGCGTAGGAACCGATACCCTTCGCCGCACCGCCAACCGTATTGAACATGCCGCTTAGCAGAGAGGTGGTCTGAGACTGCTGATACGCGCTCGCCTGAGCTTTGTAAAGCGACGCCTGGTCCGTTGCGTTTCCCGCCTCCACGCGGAGCTTCCACTGCCGCATGGCGATGTCGTAGTCAAGGTTCTTGGAGTCGAGGTCGTAGGCGTCGGCGATGTCGGCTTCATAGTCCGCCGCGCTTCCGCGCCCCAGCACCACACCGTTCGCGGCGTAGCTGCTCCGCGCCTGACCGCTCGCCAGAAGCATCTTCGTCCTGAGCTGCTGGCGCTCCTGATCTCCCTGGAGCCCCACCTGTTCCGCCTGACGCGCGGCGAGCTTGGCGTTCTTTTCCTCCACGCTCGCCATGTATTCCGCCTGTGCCTGCTGTTGCTGCGCTTGCTGAACCCCGGCAACCGTGGAAACCACACCGCCGACAACGCCGCCGACCACGGCGACCTCACTCAGCGCAAGGGCAAGAGTTGTTCCGAGCCCCAGGCCGAGGCTCAATCCGAGCGTAGTAGATAAGATGCACATATTCAGTCCTCCTTCTGGATGATGAGTTTACAAAACAAAGCGCCCTTCTCCCCGTAGGGTTCGGGCTCGCCTACCTGAAAGCCGAGCAGCTTGAGCCACTTGATCGTCTTCTTGTACCGGGAGTCGCAGTGGTTCGTCAGCACGGGGTAGTCCTGCAAAAAGCTCCGAACGGCTTTCCGCCCGAAGCGTACCATGATGAGCGGGACCTTCTCGCAGAGAGGAGTCCCCAGCGCCCACACGCTCGCCTCGTCGGAGAGCGGGGTTCCGCCCACGCCGAAGATCATAGTCGGTACGCCGTCCACACTCCCGGTGTAGGCTTCGTCGCTGCCGAGGAACGACATCTCCGTCGCGTAGACAGGATTCATGCCGAGGGCTTCGATCTCCCGCCGGTCGTCGTCCCGGAGATGCGCTCCGATGTACCGGGCGTCGTCGATGGTTGCTTCCCTGATCGTCACCTTCATGGCTCACCCCACATTGATCGCGGTCATAACCGACAGCACCGTCATCGGGAGCGGGTCCGCCTGCTCGAACACAATGGTCGCCTCGTCCCGGTGATGCCCCTTGATGACGACTTTCGCCATGCCCGTGAAGAGCGGGGGCGCTTCGTTCCAGTGTTCCGGGGGCGGGAACTTCACCTCGACGAGCTCCTGCTCCGTGGGGCCGACGCGCAGACCGCGCGTCTCCCGCAGATACAGCGTCACGTGCGAGATGTTCTTCGGCTCCCCGATCGTCGTGCCGTTCTCGGCCCGAATCTCCGGGTCGAGCGTTTCGATGATCGTGGTGTACGGCAGGCCGATGTGGACGACCTCCGCCGCGTTCGGCAGCGTCAGCGTCCCGTCCACATTGACGGTCAGGCCGCGCACGACGCTCCCGTCGGCGAGAGCCACGACCCTCTGCCCCTGCAAGTGGTCGAGCCCGGTCAACTCCGCCGTCGCGCTATTGAACCGGTACGTCTTCCCGCAGTCCACGTAGAACGCCTCCTCGATCGGCTCCCCGTAGTCCCATCTCCTCTGGAACTCCAGAATGTACTGGTCCTTCCGCTTCGTCAGGAAGTACACGTTGTCC
>Ga0310696_10005644_pt1 | contig 15051 bp, 8 predicted proteins | sample AusTroGonzalo_MG_4_FD_203885 | JGI IMG/M metagenome (GOLD analysis project Ga0310696, IMG submission 203885) | Bovine rumen microbial communities from tropical cattle in Woodstock, Queensland, Australia - Gonzalo_02 (v2) (version 2) | ecosystem: Host-associated > Mammals > Digestive system >...
GTCTTGTATGCTGTTCAGATTATCCGAGCAAACTGTTTGATACTGCAGTGGAACTTGGCAGTTCAACCGGTTTCTTCTGCGGACATGACCATTATAACAATGCTTCCATTGAGTACAAGGGGATACGTCTTACATATGGTATGAGTATCGATTATCTTGCAATGCCCGGGATTTCCAAAGAAACAAAACAAAGAGGTGCAGAATTGATAACGATTCACTCGGACGGAAGCTGGGATCTGGAACAGATACCGCTGGAATCGATAACTCAGTAAATACTGATGAAATACATTGTTCCTTCAATTATATCGTTGAATAATTTGAACAAGGTAAAACATAATAGTGGGGAAGCGGAAGCACTCACGTCTGTCCTTTCACTTGTGATTAACTTCTGATTAACATTTTGATTAAGGTTGGGAAAGACCTTGATTTTACAACGTTTTCGGGGGCCGGACAGCCTTCAAGTCCAGTCACCTCGACGAGTTGAAAAGTTCGGGAATCCGCTAAATAAGCGGGTTCCCGGATTTTTTGTTGTTGTCAGAACAAGGCTTTTTTTGATTAACTTTGATTAACATCACTCAGGATACGCATAAATACAGGGCTCGACGGTCATTTGAGAGCATCTTCAAGCTGCGCTTTGATAGCGTCCGGTGTGCTGCGGTCGTAATAGTAGTTTGAGAGAGTTACCTTCTCGTCCCTGTGGCCTGCAAGACGTCTTACGGTATCAAGATTCATGCGCGCATCCAGCAATGTTGAAATGAAGGTCTTGCGGAGCTTATGCGCAGAACGGGGGGCTAATCCCACTCTTGAGCATAAGGTGCGGATCTTCGTGTCAACAGATCTGGCGTGCATCTTTGAACCGTCTCTCTTAACGAAGAGATATTCACTTTCGATGCCGTGCGTCATATTGGCCTTTTTTACCGCCTTGATGATATCATCCACATCTTCGACCGCCGGAATATCTCGAAGCCCCGCATCGGTCTTACAATGCTCTACAACGGTATAGGCGCGGGGACCGAAATCTCCATTGGAGAGAAGTTCGGCATCAATGATCTCTTCACGGCGGATGCGCAGATATCCATTGCTCAGATCAGATTCCTTAAGTGCCATACACTCACCGATTCTGATACCTGTCTTTGCGCAGAGGATAATAGCCAGAGAGGAAGTATCTCCGGTAACATCGAAATCCTTCTTCGCTTCGGAAAGCAAAGCACTAAGCTCATCCTTTTTATAGACCTGCGTAGTGGCTTCTTTCTTTAAAGGTGTGATCAGGAGATTTCGATGTACTTTTACTGCTCTGAAGAGATTTGTGCTGACGATACCTCTGTCGACAGCGTAGTCAAGAAGCTGATTTGCTATACCTGCAATGTTCGCGTACTGCTTGGTAGTCAGGTTCTTTGACTTGATCAGATCATGGATCCACTCATCAAGCATCAGCTTTGTAAGTTCCGGAATGGGAACCTTTGTGATCTCGGTACCGGCATAATACGCTTTCCAGTCGGAAGAATGATGCAATACGGTCTTTGCTGCACCGGTATGCTTGGCCTTATACTGAAGCCATTCGGGAAACAGTGTTTCCATTGTATACTTCGATATCGAGTCAAGCACGTGGTAGTGGTCAGCAAGCACCTGATACAAAGCATCTTTTTCTTTTAGTGCAATAAGTTTGCGCTTTCCGGCGGATACTTCGATGTAGGTTCTCCATTTTCCATCAGAGGGGGATTGCCAGATCTTATTACTATGAATTTTCTCTATTTCTGTTTTTCTCATGTCGTTATACCATGACGTGAGTGCCGCTTCCTTGTCTATTATAGACGAATCGGACAGTATTCTCAAGGATTCATCCGGATATAGTCTCAGAAGGGTCTGCATAGATGGAGTTGATGCTTTAATCATAAAAAATCAGCACCTCCTCCCGTGCGGAGAAGATGCTGAAGAGCATATATTTTCGGTGCAAGTCAGCACCTCCTTGAATAATTATATATTGTAGTCGAACCAGATCACCGACAACCAGGTCGACAACCAGCTCCTAAAAACTCATTTATGTTTGTGTCTGTAAAAATCTAAATCCCTCCGGATCGCTTTATTACTACGTTTCGAAGGGATTCTCTCCGGGATCAATTTTAATAAAATCTTTTTTTGACCCTTGGTTGTCGGGCTGGTTGCCGGAAATGGTTGTTACCCTTTCCCAGCCTTTCTGCCTTTTATAAGATTTGAACTGCCTTGGATTATTGAAACGCTTCCATCCGGGCAGTCTGCTCATGATCTCCATGATCTGCGCAGTCTCAATCTTGTTCGGCATTCCATACATATCAAGAGCTTCGCGGTAAAGCATCCTGGTGCAGACGATATCGCCGGTGTAATCCTCCAGAAAGCTTTTGATCAGATCCGCCCAGGTATCTTCCTGCATGAATGGTTCCTGGTATTCAGCCAGCCTGCGCTCGATCGCCTTTGGAAGTTTCATCTCGAATTTTCCGCTCCCGTATAATTCCATAGCCTCGGCCCAGAGCTGAGTAATGTATTCCCTTGATTCTTCCTCATTCTCAAGGATATGAACCTCGGCCTCGTCCAGATTACACATGACAGGAAGATACCTGCGATTCCCGCTCCTGTCATTTGGAAGGAAATGTACGATATTTGACGTTCCGATGAACACACATTGTCTCGGTCTGTCCTCTGCCCACACTCCGTAGGGAAGCCTGTAATTATCATTCTGTCTTGACAGGAACGCTTTCGCTGCCTCATTGCACTTGGTATTATTAAGCGCAAGCATCTCCGCTATCTCCAGGATCAGATGGCCGGCTAGATGCTCATATACCTTTTCGTCGTCCAGCCTTTTGATATCATCACAGAACCATTCCTCCTTACACGCCAGGAACCTTGCAAAAGAAGATTTACCGGCACCCTGTCCTCCGACAAGGCAGAGCATGTAATCAAACTTGCATCCGGGTAAAAATACCCTGCTGATTGTTCCCAGAAGAAACAGCTTCATGAATTCATAGGTAAACTCATCCACCGGTGCTCCAAGAAAATGATGCAGAGCATAACGGATTCTTTCCTTTCCGTCCCAGACAAGAGAATTAAAGTAATCACGTACCGGGTGGTAACTGTTCTCCGATGCTACGATCCTCATACCCTCACGGATCTTTTTATCATTCACCATCTGATAGTTTCTTTCCATGTAATAACGGATATTTATGTCATCCATTTCGTTCACATCAACCGATGTCCTGTTCCAAGGCATCGTCCCGGTCAGTTCGACCCTGTCCCTGAAAAGGTTGACCTTCAGGTTCCCGGAAAAGACCGGATCTTCCCTGAAAACGATCGCGGCATTATCGATCGTGGAACAGGGCTTTCCGTTTTTAGTTGTATCGAGAATCGCTTTCACTTCCTCTACTGATTTCGTAGAATTCTCCGGCATTCTTCATCACCTCACTTTCTATTGTTTCGATCACAGGCCTGATATCTTCATCCCTGTTTTCCATTAGGAAATCAAAAATACTTTCCAGCCTGTCTATCCTTTGGATGATCCAACAATAGGTTTCATCATTTTCCAACACCTGCATTGCTTTCTCTTCGCTCAGGAATTTTGCTTCCCTCATATCGGAAAGAGTTTTGAGGAGCGTTCCGCACAGATCTCTTTTCCTCTCGGCGTACTTCCGATTCTCCTCGGCTTCCTTCTGCCTTTTGATCTCTTCCGGAGATGCGGGCCGATCATTGCATGATAAATTGTTTATCGGGATCCCGAAGTCATCTGCAAGTTTTACGGCAGCTTCGTAATTATCGATCCCGAACAGTTTTGCGGTAAACGTTATCACATCTCCGGTCTCATGACACCCGAAGCAGTAAAAACCACCTCCGCATTTCTGATCCAGCTTCATACTCGGATGTCTGTCACTATGAAACGGACAGCAGCACATCCCGTTCCGGTTGACTTTCAACCCGTAGTGTTTTGCCGCATCCATGGGCGAAACATTTTCTTTAACTTTCATAAATACATTCATAACTTTTTGATCCTTTCGTTTTGTCTTTATATTTGTCAGGGGTCGTTATTAAAAGTGGCAAGCAGGGCATCGGTGATCACCGGATGCATTTTTCCGCTTGCAAAAGTCGCAAGCAATGCATCGGTGACCACCGGATGCAATTTCGCAAGCAGTGTGTCGCGATATCGCTTCACACTTTTGCTGCTTGTTGGGGTTTCCCCAATCCCCAAATTCCGGGATGAATCCCGGAGCCACGCACTTGAAAATCTTTCGATTTTCAAATTTGCTGAAAGCTTATTTTTTGCATTTTCTCCGGACTCGTTCCTGACCCGTTTTGTTTTCGCATCGTTTTTCAAATCTTGGTCCGCTCCGTTTTCACATCTTCGCCTGACTTCCCTGAAATGGTATCTGCCCGGAATGCTTTTCTTTTGTCAATGTTCGTTTGTTATGTTTTGGATTTTATAAGATTTGAAAGGCCCGTCCCGTATATCCGAAAGGTAGGATTTCGGACAAAAAAATAAGAATTTCCACGATTTAGGAAATTCTACTTGACGAGATAAAAAGTATGAGTTATTATGCTAATACCAAGAGAACATTTGTTCGTATTGTATTGAATTGGAGTTTATATTATGAAATCATGTTTAACTATTCAAGAAAAACTGAAGGATCTCAGAGTTGAAAAAGGGTTGAATCTCGAAGAACTTGCTGCCGCTACCGGTCTGTCCAAGTCTGCTCTTGGAAGTTACGAGAGTAATGATTATAAAGATATTTCTCATTCAGCCATCATTACACTTGCAAAGTATTACAATGTATCGACCGATTATCTTTTAGGGATGACAGATAACAGAGAGTGCTCGCATACAGAGCTGAAGTTCGACGATGAAACGATCAGGATCTTATCAGATGAAAAAACTAATACCCGACTCCTGGGAGAGATCATCAAACATCCCGATTTTTGGAAATTCATGCGTGATACAGAGATATATATTGATTCCCTGGCCGAAATGCAGATCCGAAATCTTAATAGCGTAGTCGCGACGATGCGAAGCGAGGTTCAGTTAAATGGTAAAGTTCCTGATTCAGAATACTATATGCAGACCATGAAGGCATGTGAGATAAACGAAACCGACTTCTTCGACCGGCTAATCAGTAATGATATTAAGAAGATTACAAAAGACATAAAGGACGCCCATCGCCGTGACAAAGAAACCGGTGATGAGAATAATCCGCTTACTGATATAGTTGATGCCTATCACGAATTCAAAAAAGCCAAAGATCCTTTGCAAGGCACTCTGACAGTTTTAGGCAAACAGCTCGGGATCAGTTTTAATAAAATGGATCCTATGGAATTAGTCTCCTTTTCAAATATTGTCAAAAGACATTCGTTATTATACCGTAATTTGGTAACAGGTAAGGGACGAGGAAAAAAGTAGCGGCGTGGCTGCGTGGCTCATCTGCCCGGCAGATGATTCTCGGGGATTGGGGTAGTCCCCAACAAGCGGAAAACGCAAAAGTGGTACCACTTTGCATTGCTTGCCAATTAGCATCGAGGGCCCTCGATGCACTGCTTGCGAATTTGTTAGTCTTAAAAATCTGTAAGCATTGTTGTACTGCAAATAGAAAAGGATCGTCGCCTCATGGGGAACGATCCTTTAAATCTTGGCGATACATCAGATTTCATAATCTAATGCCAGATACATCGGGCGACAACCTTTTTCGTCATCCTTCAACGAAAAGTGTAGATCCGCTTCCAGATCTTCAAACTGATTTCTTTTGTACAGGGAATACCCTTCATCTGTTGCAGCTAAGGTAATGAATGCAATACCTTTAGGACAGAGTAATGTTTTTGTAACGAAAGTATGAACATCATTATTTATACAAAGTAACTGTTATTGTAATGGTGTTTCCGTCCACTTTTGCTGCAATATTTCCTCCATGAAGTACGATGATCCTTTTTGCTATAGCAAGTCCCAAACCTGCATTACCGGTATCGCTCCTGGCAGTATCCGAGCGGAAAAAACGGTCAAATATTGTTTCGGTATCTATCTCAGCATTACCGGAAAAACTGTTTGACAGCAGGATACTGATATGATTGTCAATAATAGTGCTTTCGAGAATAACGTCGGTGTTTGAAACAGCATATTCGAGGACATTTGCAAACAGATTCTGCATCACTCTGGCAAGTCGCTCAAAATCTGCATGGGCGATAAACTCGTTATCTGAGAGTTTTGATACCAGCTTTAGTTTTTTTGAACTCAGCAGTGCTGTCATCTCATATACAAACTGTTTGATAAAGGCAGTGATATCACCCTGTTCACGATTTAAGCTGAAACTGGGTGAGTCCATCTTTGTCAGTTCAAACAGCTCATTTATCAGCTTATTCAATCCCTGTAAGCGTCTATCGGTAACTTCTATGTATTCGTTGAATTTTTCGGTATCGTTTGCTCCGCATTCCTTCAAAAGTTGAACATACCCGATTATTGAAGTGAGCGGACTCCTCAGGTCGTGGGAAACATTTGCTATAAGCTCATTTTTCTGCTTCTCGGCTGCGAGTTGTTTCAATCTGTTTTCCTGCAGATCCTCGTTCATTCGGTTTATGCTTCTGCTTAATATTGCAAGCTCATCACAACCTTTTTCTTCGATACGGATATTTTTCCCATCCTTTGCGATTTTTTGCACTTCATCCGTTATATACTGGATATACTTGGTTTTGGGCCTTGTTATAGCAGAAAAAATCAAACCGAATATGAGAATGCCTATAGCGATTACAGAGTAGATAAAAACAGCAGCCAAAACAGTTCCGATACTGTTTTTAAAGGCAGAAACAATCTTTCCGAGAAAACCCTGTGTCAGATCAAGCGCGAGTTTTGTCGGTATGATCATCACGCCCAGAGACACGACGGCAGCCATCAGGTAGAAGTTCTTCAGCTTTTGAAATTTTTTTCTGGATACAGTGAATTGTATCAATCCGAAAACAGTCAGGGACAATGCTATAACAGGCAATATCAGAATATACATTTTCAGATAACCTATTAACGCAATGCCTATACTCACGACGGGAAGAACAGCCATAAAGCCGATTATGATGCCGGCAAGCACATAAACCATATCATGTCTTTTCATACCTTATACCCACGTCCCCAAACTGTTTTGATGTAGTTTCGTTCTGTTTTATCATAATCCAGTTTCTTTCGCAGATTCGCTATATGCATCATTATGGTGTTTTCGGCACCGATAAACTCTTCACACCAGACCGCTTCGTAAATCTGTTTCATCGATAGAATGCAGTTTCTGTTTCGAAGAAGCAGTTCGAGTATTTCATATTCTTTGAAAGTAAGTGGTATCTCTGTTCCGTTCACCCACACTCTGTGTGTTTCGGTATTGAGTGTCAGATCTTCATATTCAAGCATGTACGGTTTTTCATTTGGAGAATTATATTGCTTAAAACGACGTATCTGTGCTTTGATCCGTGTCATCAGCTGAACAGGATTGAATGGTTTTGTTACATAATCGTCCCCGCCTGACATAAGTCCGTTGATCACATCCACTTCATCCGCTTTGGCGGAAATAAATATGATTGGAGCATTTGTCAGTTTACGGAACTCGATGCATGCATTGATACCATCAAGTTTTGGCAGCATTACATCAAGCAATACCAGCATCACATTTGTGTTTTGAAGGATATCGAGAGCAGTAACCGCGTTATCGCATTTTATATACCGATATCCTTCGTTATCGAGGTAGATGCCTATAAGGTTGCGTATATCGCTGTCATCGTCAATGATCAGTATATATTCTTCCATCATAATTATTATCCTTTTTGCATTACAAATACATAGGCAGGAGGCAGATTGCGGTTTTCCTTCAATCTGTCAATAATACAGAAGTATTTTTCGAAAAAGCTGCGTTTTACAAGGCTGTATTGGAATGTGATAAACTTTCCGGTATCTCCCAAAGCTGTTCCGGTTGCAGTCAGTATCTTGTCCGAAATGTCTCTGGGTAATGTCGTGAAAGGAAGCCCGGAAACAATAAAATCAGCCTTGTCGAAGCCGTATTCTTTCAAGTAAAGACCAACATCCTGCGCATAACCGTTAATGATATGAACATCCTTAATATTACCGTACATTTGCTCAAGTTCTTTGCAAAAACGTTCATTCTGCTCTATCAGTAGAAGAACCGTGCCATCGTTACGTCTTTTTACCAGTTCTTTGGTAAAAGAACCCGTTCCGGGCCCATATTCAACGATCACGCTTGCACTGGAGAAATCGACCGGTTCCATCATTTTTTGTGACAGTCTCTTTCCGCTGGGAGCTACTGCACCTATTCTGAGTGGATGTTTGAAATATTCAAGAATAAAACTCATGATCGTAACCGTCCTGTTTTTGCTCATTTTAACAGGCAAATCTATAAGGACGGCTGATCAAAATATAAATTTTTCTTTAGGTTTTAAAATGACTTCGGGTTCTTTATAGCATATATCGCTGTTTGCGTCAATGCGGAAGCTGGTATCCGATCCTTTGCATATGTTGGACACGGGTTCAGAGTTTTGATAGAATATCAAAAGATAAATGCTTGGAGCAAAGCAGCTTCACAGAAAGGAAGTCCATCGATGAAAAAAGAAAAACAAGCCATTGAACAACAGACGAACCACCGGATCAGTACCTTCGTTGAAATGATGTTCGGGGATATTCCGTATTCCGAAGAAGTCAGCGAGGCACAGGAAAAGATCGAAGCTGCGTTGAATAACCAATTTGACAGGCTTAAGGCCGACATGTCTGAAGATGAGGCACTTGAAGAAATCCTCGGAAACTATGGCAGGTTGTCTCAGATGGCAGAACTCGCCGGATATTCTGCAGACGACGCTGATAAATGGCGCAAGGAGGGCGATGCAGTCGATATCCGTCCGCTTAAGAAAGAAATACTGAATCAGCGTATCAGGATCTATCTTATATCCTTGTTTGCTGCGTTCGGACTTTTGCAGGTATTCTGGTTCTTCTACAATATCACGGTTTCTCCGACATCAGCCATTGGGAACCTTTTCGTTGTCGCAATTGATCTGCTTATCGCATGGTTCCCGTTCAGGAAATACCTCCGGACAGAAAAAGCCGCCGAAGGAAGCAAGTATGATACCGGATCATATAAGTATCTTCGCTTCATGAGCGACCGCTTTTCAAAACGACTATTAAACTGCATTGCGTTCGCTTTCGCGATGGTATTTGTTTTCCTCTTCTCTGAGTGGATCCTTTATTTCTTCGGAAACTCTAAGTCCGCGGAACTTTCCGGAAACTCCTTCCAGACCAGCATTCTGGTGGAGATTCCAGCATTCCTTTTACTGAAAAACATACTGTTCAATCGAATATTCCAAAAGCGCATCAATTTGCCTGATAAAACAAAGTACAGAAAGCATTTAACGCTGATCACCGGTTTTTCCGCAGCTTACTGGCTTGTTGTTACGCTCTTTATAGTTCTTTTCCGTAATAAGCTGGCATACCCGGCCAATGCATTCATGATCTCCGGCTTTCTGTTCGGCCTTCTGCTGATCATCTATAACCTGACATTACGCAAAGATTTTACATACAGGAATGTAGTCCTGAATATACCCAGAATAGCTGTATTTACCTTTGCTGCAATTGCTGTTGCGGGATTTGTATATATACAGCGCGACACCTGGTACACTCAGAGCTTTATAAACTCTGTTCCTGTTGTTTCTCATAACAAGAGTACAATAGACTACAATGAGGAAAACGGGATTTATACCATAACGAAGACTGCTGATGATTTTAAAATACTTCACCTTACGGATATCCATCTCGGCGGAAGTCTGTATTCATATACCAAGGACATCAAGGCTCTATATGCCTGCTACGCCGAGATCGAACATACTCATCCGGACCTTGTTGTAGTTACCGGAGATATGTGTTTCCCGATGGGCATTATGTCCCTGTCGCTGAACAACTCCGCGCCGGTACAGCAGTTTGCTGCATTTATGCGCAATACCGGCATCCCGTGGGCATTTACTTACGGCAATCACGATACGGAAACCATGTCCACACTGAATAAAATTGAGCTTAATGAGGTTTACAAGTCGCTTTCTTACAAGACTTCCGCCAATCTGCTATATCCTTACGTTCAGCCCGATATCATGGGCAGGAACAACCAGCTGATCGAGATCCGGAATGCAGACGGGACCCTGAATACGGGACTTTTCCTGATCGATTCCAACGCCTATACGGGTGAGGGCCTCAATGTCTACGACTACATCCATGACGATCAGGTTGACTGGTACGCGGATGAAGTCAGACGAATGAACAAAGAAGCCGGTCACACCGTTAATTCACTGGTATTTTTCCATATCCCTCTGCAGGAATATAAGACTGCCACAGAACTATATCTTGCAGGCAGCAGTGAAGTCAAGCACTATTTTGGTGAGAATCCCGGAGATCACGGCGGTATCACTCATGGTCTTGTATGCTGTTCAGATTATCCGAGCAAACTGTTTGATACTGCAGTGGAACTTGGCAGTTCAACCGGTTTCTTCTGCGGACATGATCATTATAACAATGCTTCCATTGAGTACAAGGGGATACGTCTTACATATGGTATGAGTATCGATTATCTTGCAATGCCCGGGATTTCCAAAGAAACAAAACAAAGAGGTGCAGAATTGATAACGATTCACTCGGACGGAAGCTGGGATCTGGAACAGATACCGCTGGAATCGATAACTCAGTAAATACTGATGAAATACATTGTTCCTTCAATTATATCGTTGAATAATTTGAACAAGGTAAAACATAATAGTGGGGAAGCGGAAGCACTCACGTCTGTCCTTTCACTTGTGATTAACTTCTGATTAACATTTTGATTAAGGTTGGGAAAGACCTTGATTTTACAACGTTTTCGGGGGCCGGACAGCCTTCAAGTCCAGTCACCTCGACGAGTTGAAAAGTTCGGGAATCCGCTAAATAAGCGGGTTCCCGGATTTTTTGTTGTTGTCAGAACAAGGCTTTTTTTGATTAACTTTGATTAACATCACTCAGGATACGCATAAATACAGGGCTCGACGGTCATTTGAGAGCATCTTCAAGCTGCGCTTTGATAGCGTCCGGTGTGCTGCGGTCGTAATAGTAGTTTGAGAGAGTTACCTTCTCGTCCCTGTGGCCTGCAAGACGTCTTACGGTATCAAGATTCATGCGCGCATCCAGCAATGTTGAAATGAAGGTCTTGCGGAGCTTATGCGCAGAACGGGGGGCTAATCCCACTCTTGAGCATAAGGTGCGGATCTTCGTGTCAACAGATCTGGCGTGCATCTTTGAACCGTCTCTCTTAACGAAGAGATATTCACTTTCGATGCCGTGCGTCATATTGGCCTTTTTTACCGCCTTGATGATATCATCCACATCTTCGACCGCCGGAATATCTCGAAGCCCCGCATCGGTCTTACAATGCTCTACAACGGTATAGGCGCGGGGACCGAAATCTCCATTGGAGAGAAGTTCGGCATCAATGATCTCTTCACGGCGGATGCGCAGATATCCATTGCTCAGATCAGATTCCTTAAGTGCCATACACTCACCGATTCTGATACCTGTCTTTGCGCAGAGGATAATAGCCAGAGAGGAAGTATCTCCGGTAACATCGAAATCCTTCTTCGCTTCGGAAAGCAAAGCACTAAGCTCATCCTTTTTATAGACCTGCGTAGTGGCTTCTTTCTTTAAAGGTGTGATCAGGAGATTTCGATGTACTTTTACTGCTCTGAAGAGATTTGTGCTGACGATACCTCTGTCGACAGCGTAGTCAAGAAGCTGATTTGCTATACCTGCAATGTTCGCGTACTGCTTGGTAGTCAGGTTCTTTGACTTGATCAGATCATGGATCCACTCATCAAGCATCAGCTTTGTAAGTTCCGGAATGGGAACCTTTGTGATCTCGGTACCGGCATAATACGCTTTCCAGTCGGAAGAATGATGCAATACGGTCTTTGCTGCACCGGTATGCTTGGCCTTATACTGAAGCCATTCGGGAAACAGTGTTTCCATTGTATACTTCGATATCGAGTCAAGCACGTGGTAGTGGTCAGCAAGCACCTGATACAAAGCATCTTTTTCTTTTAGTGCAATAAGTTTGCGCTTTCCGGCGGATACTTCGATGTAGGTTCTCCATTTTCCATCAGAGGGGGATTGCCAGATCTTATTACTATGAATTTTCTCTATTTCTGTTTTTCTCATGTCGTTATACCATGACGTGAGTGCCGCTTCCTTGTCTATTATAGACGAATCGGACAGTATTCTCAAGGATTCATCCGGATATAGTCTCAGAAGGGTCTGCATAGATGGAGTTGATGCTTTAATCATAAAAAATCAGCACCTCCTCCCGTGCGGAGAAGATGCTGAAGAGCATATATTTTCGGTGCAAGTCAGCACCTCCTTGAATAATTATATATTGTAGTCGAACCAGATCACCGACAACCAGGTCGACAACCAGCTCCTAAAAACTCATTTATGTTTGTGTCTGTAAAAATCTAAATCCCTCCGGATCGCTTTATTACTACGTTTCGAAGGGATTCTCTCCGGGATCAATTTTAATAAAATCTTTTTTTGACCCTTGGTTGTCGGGCTGGTTGCCGGAAATGGTTGTTACCCTTTCCCAGCCTTTCTGCCTTTTATAAGATTTGAACTGCCTTGGATTATTGAAACGCTTCCATCCGGGCAGTCTGCTCATGATCTCCATGATCTGCGCAGTCTCAATCTTGTTCGGCATTCCATACATATCAAGAGCTTCGCGGTAAAGCATCCTGGTGCAGACGATATCGCCGGTGTAATCCTCCAGAAAGCTTTTGATCAGATCCGCCCAGGTATCTTCCTGCATGAATGGTTCCTGGTATTCAGCCAGCCTGCGCTCGATCGCCTTTGGAAGTTTCATCTCGAATTTTCCGCTCCCGTATAATTCCATAGCCTCGGCCCAGAGCTGAGTAATGTATTCCCTTGATTCTTCCTCATTCTCAAGGATATGAACCTCGGCCTCGTCCAGATTACACATGACAGGAAGATACCTGCGATTCCCGCTCCTGTCATTTGGAAGGAAATGTACGATATTTGACGTTCCGATGAACACACATTGTCTCGGTCTGTCCTCTGCCCACACTCCGTAGGGAAGCCTGTAATTATCATTCTGTCTTGACAGGAACGCTTTCGCTGCCTCATTGCACTTGGTATTATTAAGCGCAAGCATCTCCGCTATCTCCAGGATCAGATGGCCGGCTAGATGCTCATATACCTTTTCGTCGTCCAGCCTTTTGATATCATCACAGAACCATTCCTCCTTACACGCCAGGAACCTTGCAAAAGAAGATTTACCGGCACCCTGTCCTCCGACAAGGCAGAGCATGTAATCAAACTTGCATCCGGGTAAAAATACCCTGCTGATTGTTCCCAGAAGAAACAGCTTCATGAATTCATAGGTAAACTCATCCACCGGTGCTCCAAGAAAATGATGCAGAGCATAACGGATTCTTTCCTTTCCGTCCCAGACAAGAGAATTAAAGTAATCACGTACCGGGTGGTAACTGTTCTCCGATGCTACGATCCTCATACCCTCACGGATCTTTTTATCATTCACCATCTGATAGTTTCTTTCCATGTAATAACGGATATTTATGTCATCCATTTCGTTCACATCAACCGATGTCCTGTTCCAAGGCATCGTCCCGGTCAGTTCGACCCTGTCCCTGAAAAGGTTGACCTTCAGGTTCCCGGAAAAGACCGGATCTTCCCTGAAAACGATCGCGGCATTATCGATCGTGGAACAGGGCTTTCCGTTTTTAGTTGTATCGAGAATCGCTTTCACTTCCTCTACTGATTTCGTAGAATTCTCCGGCATTCTTCATCACCTCACTTTCTATTGTTTCGATCACAGGCCTGATATCTTCATCCCTGTTTTCCATTAGGAAATCAAAAATACTTTCCAGCCTGTCTATCCTTTGGATGATCCAACAATAGGTTTCATCATTTTCCAACACCTGCATTGCTTTCTCTTCGCTCAGGAATTTTGCTTCCCTCATATCGGAAAGAGTTTTGAGGAGCGTTCCGCACAGATCTCTTTTCCTCTCGGCGTACTTCCGATTCTCCTCGGCTTCCTTCTGCCTTTTGATCTCTTCCGGAGATGCGGGCCGATCATTGCATGATAAATTGTTTATCGGGATCCCGAAGTCATCTGCAAGTTTTACGGCAGCTTCGTAATTATCGATCCCGAACAGTTTTGCGGTAAACGTTATCACATCTCCGGTCTCATGACACCCGAAGCAGTAAAAACCACCTCCGCATTTCTGATCCAGCTTCATACTCGGATGTCTGTCACTATGAAACGGACAGCAGCACATCCCGTTCCGGTTGACTTTCAACCCGTAGTGTTTTGCCGCATCCATGGGCGAAACATTTTCTTTAACTTTCATAAATACATTCATAACTTTTTGATCCTTTCGTTTTGTCTTTATATTTGTCAGGGGTCGTTATTAAAAGTGGCAAGCAGGGCATCGGTGATCACCGGATGCATTTTTCCGCTTGCAAAAGTCGCAAGCAATGCATCGGTGACCACCGGATGCAATTTCGCAAGCAGTGTGTCGCGATATCGCTTCACACTTTTGCTGCTTGTTGGGGTTTCCCCAATCCCCAAATTCCGGGATGAATCCCGGAGCCACGCACTTGAAAATCTTTCGATTTTCAAATTTGCTGAAAGCTTATTTTTTGCATTTTCTCCGGACTCGTTCCTGACCCGTTTTGTTTTCGCATCGTTTTTCAAATCTTGGTCCGCTCCGTTTTCACATCTTCGCCTGACTTCCCTGAAATGGTATCTGCCCGGAATGCTTTTCTTTTGTCAATGTTCGTTTGTTATGTTTTGGATTTTATAAGATTTGAAAGGCCCGTCCCGTATATCCGAAAGGTAGGATTTCGGACAAAAAAATAAGAATTTCCACGATTTAGGAAATTCTACTTGACGAGATAAAAAGTATGAGTTATTATGCTAATACCAAGAGAACATTTGTTCGTATTGTATTGAATTGGAGTTTATATTA
>Ga0310696_10005645_pt1 | contig 15050 bp, 8 predicted proteins | sample AusTroGonzalo_MG_4_FD_203885 | JGI IMG/M metagenome (GOLD analysis project Ga0310696, IMG submission 203885) | Bovine rumen microbial communities from tropical cattle in Woodstock, Queensland, Australia - Gonzalo_02 (v2) (version 2) | ecosystem: Host-associated > Mammals > Digestive system >...
CGATGACAAACGTGGTGAAGGTGATGGGGGTGTTCATCAGCACATAGGGCAACACCAGGGCCATAACGACCAGATTGGCGATGAGGGTGTAGAGGTTGAGGCCCATGAGGCGCTCGTAGGCGGTCTTGGTCTTCTGCGAGATCATCTCCTTCACGATGCGAAGGTTCACTATTTCTGTTTCTGCCAGGCGCTTATCGAGAGCGTTCCAACTGGTCTTTAAATCGTCAAGTTCCATAATACAAAGATTTTTAACTGTTAGACATTCTTTTGAGTTTCTCTCTGATACGATTGAGCTTCACGGCGACGTTGGCCTTAGTGAGTCCGAGGATATCGGCCATTTCCTGATAGCTTCGCTCTTCGAGCCAGAGGAGAATCAGCGCGCGTTCCAGTTTCCCCAGCTGGTTGATGAGTTTGTAGAGTTCCCTGAGCTGACTTGTGGTCTCTTCGTCGGCCTCTAAAGTGCTGGCCACCTGAGCCGTCATGGGAACGGTCTGCGGACGGACGCTGGAGCGACGGAGGAACGTGATGCAGGTGTTCATGGCGATGCGATAGACCCATGTGGTGAGTTTGCTATCACCCCGATAGCGCGGGAAGCTCTTCCACAGGTTGAGCACCGTCTCCTGGAACAGGTCGTTCAGGTCGTCAGGATCTTGGGCATACATGTAACACACCTTGTAGATGGTGCGCTTCTGCGCCTCGATCATGTTCAGGAAATCTTTCTCTAATTCTTTTGTCTCCATATCTGCTTTCGCTTTGTTACCCTATTAGTCGCAGAGACAGATGAATAATTACACTCGAACAGAAAAAAACAAAGAAAAAACAAAGAGACGGTTCTTTTGTTAGACAACTTATCCGCCTCCAAGGGCCTAACAAAAGAACCGTCCCCTTTGTTTATCTGATGGTTTATTTGCGGGCGGCCTCACTCTCCTCGCGCCTGATCTTATAGAAGTGATCGACGAAATCTACTTGCTCGCGGTTGGGGCGCATGATGAGCGAAGCACCATTGGCAAACTGCATCGTGGTGGGCTTCGCATCGTCGAACGTGGGCCACCAGGGCAGGCCTTTGCCGTTGGGATTGCCCGTCTTGGCGAAGTTCACCCAGTATTGTTGGATAATCTCGGCCACAGCTGCCTCGGCGGGATACTTGTCGGGCTGTGTCAGGAAATGGCCATTGAGATAGAGGATATCGTCGGCATGGGCCACACCGCGACGACGGGGATCCTGCGAGAAACTCATCGTGGAGGGCTGGGCGAGGAAAGCGGCATAGGCAGGGCTCTTGCCTGTCTTGGCCTGCAGACTTACCCAAGCGTAAGAGGGCCATGCAAAACCCATATCGCGGAAAGCGTCGCCAAAGCCGTGCCAAGCCTCGTCGTCGGTGGCACCAGGATAGGTCTTCAGGGCTTCGTCGGCCATATCACCAAAGATGCCATCTACAGATTTCTTGTAGTTCTCTGCCGTCATGTTGCCTGGTGCGAAGAGGGCGCCCTCGTCGGAGTTGGTCATCACGATGACGGGCACATCATTATACTCGCCACGCTCGTAGAGGCGATACTGGTCGTCGCAGATCACGTAACCATCGACGCAGGGCCAGAAGCCGGCAAAGCCTACATCACCATCGCAGAGCGCCATAGCGTCCATCTTGCGGAGCTGCTTGAGGTTCTTCTTCTTCAGATGCTTCTGGAAGGCGATGCCTTGTTGCTCGGCTCCTTTCTGCGAGGCGTCCATGCCTAACGAACGGGGCTGGTCGCGCCAGGGGGCAAACGAGCCTCCGCTCTGGCTGATGCAACGGTGGAAGAGACCTTTGGCCAACGGTGAGGCGCAGAGGATGCTGCAGCTGATGGCTCCTGCCGACTCGCCGAAGATAGTGACGTTCGTGGGGTCGCCACCGAAGTTGGTAATGTTGCGCTGTACCCACTGCAGAGCGTAGATCTGATCAAGGATTCCGTAGTTGCCTGAGTGGCCCTCAGGATCCTCCTTCGTGAGTTCGGGATGGGCCATGAAGCCAAGGGCTCCCGTGCGATACTCGACACTGACGATGACCACACCGCGCAGGGCGAGGTAACGCCACAAATCGCCACCATACCATTCCGTCTGGAAACCACCGCCATGGATCCATACCATCACTGGCAGACGGTCGGAGGCCGAGGTGGCTGGGGTAGCGATACCCAAATAGAGGCAATCCTCATTCATCATATCGGCGGTACGACCAGGGCGCGTGGGTTGTGGGGGCATCGGTCCGAACTCGTCGCACACTCTCACGCCTTCCCAAGCCTTGGCTGGCTGTGGGGCGCGCCAACGCAGATCGCCCACTGGGGGCGCAGCATAGGGAATGGCCTTATAGACGGCCAGCGAGCCATCAATCACACCTTCCACATCGCCTGTCTCCACATGCGTTTTCAACAATGGCTGGCTCTGCACATTGGCTGCCAAACCCAGTAGTCCGAAGACCAACAAAAACAAATACTTTCTCATACGTTTTCTTCTGATTGCTTAGTTAGATGGCGCAAATATACGATTTTTTTCGCACACCACCAAACGAATAATTACAATTTCTAAAGTTTTTGTTACACAGGAAAATCCGCCTTTCTGATTCTTTTCGTAAATTTGTCGCCGAATTACGTTTAAAAACTACAAGAGATGAAAAAACTATTCGTATTATTACTGCCAGTGATGGCATTCTTGGGATGTACGGAGTCTCAGGAGTGGGTTAAGAGTTGTCCCATCATCACCGTCGAAGGTGGTCAGATTGTGGGCACGAGTGAATCAATCGAGGGTGTAGGCACCTATTTCGCCTACAAGGGCATTCCTTATGCTGCTGCTCCTATTGGCGACCTGCGTTGGAAAGAGCCACAGCCCGTTAAGCCTTGGGATGGTATCAAGGATTGCACCAAGTTTGGTCATCCTGGTTATCAGGCCGTTCACTATCCTGGTGGCTACACCACAGAGTGGGGATATGGCGACGAAGCTCCCTATAGTGAAGACTGTCTTTACCTGAATGTCTGGACTAATGCAGCAGGTCAGACAGATAAGAAACTCCCCGTAGCCCTTTGGATCCATGGTGGTGGTTATCGTGAAGGCTGGGGCACAGAGCCCGAGTTTGACGGTAAGGAGTGGGCCCTGAAAGATGTGGTGCTCGTCACCATCAACTACCGTCTGGGTATCTTCGGTTTCATGCCTTATGGTGAACTCTCTGCCGAGAGTCCTCATGGTGTATCTGGCAACTATGGTATCATGGACCAGATCCAGTCTTTGAAGTGGATTAAGGAGAACATTGCCCAGTTTGGTGGCGATCCTGATAATGTGACCATCTTCGGACAGAGTGCCGGTGCAGGTAGTGTTCGTACCATCTGCGAGAGTCCTTTGGCTCGTGGTCTTTTCCACAAGGCTGTGATTATGAGTGGTGGTGGTCTGAATGTGCCTCCGAAGGATGGCGAGGCTGCAAAGCCTGCTACTCCGATGGCTAAGTTCTTTACCTATAATCCCACGCTGAAAGAGGCTGAGGCCGAGACCAAGAAGGTGATGGATTGGGCAGGTCTGACAGATCTGAAGAAGCTGCGTGCTGCTTCCACCGAGATTCTCTACCCCATGTGCAACATATATAATATGGTGAACAAGAGCGACCTCTACGTCATGGAGCGCCCCATCGTCGATGGTTATGTTTCGCTGAAGAGCTTCGACGAGGCTGCTCGTGAGGGCTCTATTGCCGATGTGCCTTATATGATTGGTTACACCTTGAACGATCTGGGTTCTATGGGTGATGGCATCGCCGAGTTCTGTAAGGTTCGTTCTGCACAGGGTGGCAAGGCCTGGGCTTACGAGTTTGCCCGTCCTCTGCCCGATGATGGCTCACATCCCGAGGTTACCGAGCGCCTGAAGGGTGCCTTCCATTCCAGCGACCTTTGGTATGTCTTCAAGAGCCTCGAGCATTGCTGGCGTCCTTGGACACAGGGCGACTGGGATCTCTCTGAGAAGATGCTCACGGCTTGGACCAATTTTGCCAAGTACAGCGATCCTAACGGAGCAGAAGGCTCTGAGGGTCTTGGTTGGGAACCCTGCACCGCAGAGAAGCCCCAGTTCATGCTCTTCAAGCTCGACGAGAAGGAGGCTGAGGCCTCTGCCATGGGCGAGCCTATCCTCCCCGAGTAAGCCTAATAAGGTTTTTTAACTAAAATAAATGAGTCAACTTATCGGTTGGCTCATTTATTTTACTTATCTTTGTCCCCAGATGATTGATAGTATTAACAAATAAAACAGTCTAAAAATGAAAAAGATCTATTTTTTCCTGATGCTCTTAGCATCGACAGGACTCATGATGTCGTGCTCTAGTAGCAGCGATAGTGATGACAACGGCGATACCGATCCCGTTGAAGGTCCCTCTTTCCCCATGGGCGACTTTGTTGATAAGTTCTTTAGCATTGAGGGTGCCACCTTCCAGACTGGTGGTATGCCTAAGTCAAGCGCCAATGCAGCCAAGCTTGCTGGTATCACGATGAACGATCGTGCGCTCGCCAACGGTTCTAACTTCATGAAGGTTATCAGTGCTGTTCCTTATAAAATGTTCTACATTGGTGTAAAGGGCGTTGGTAACTACTTCAGCTGCAAGGCTGTTAATTCTAACAGCAGTGGCAGCACCGCAGCTCAGTTCCCCTCAACTCGTTCAGGCGACGATTATGTCTATATCATTCCTCTGACCTTTGGTCCTGAGTTTGGCGAGGATATCGTTCTCATCGTCAAGGGTGTCTGGGAAGATGGCGATATCTCTGAGCCCTATACCAAGGAGGTTAAGTTCGAAGAGAGTATGGAGGGTGACCTCACCATTAACCTCACCTTCGACCAGCCTAAGGATCTCGACCTCCATCTGTTGACGCCTGGTGGTGGCCACATCTATTGGAATGCCCGCACATGGAAGGCCACGCTGCCCGACGGCTCTGTCATCGAGTATGGTCTCGACCACGACTCTAACCCCGCTTGCCGACTCGACTACCTCAACAATGAGAACATCGTGATTCCCGAAGGCGCCATTGAGCCCGGTAGATATCAGGTTTATCTCAAGATGTACGAGAACTGCGACAAGAGTATCGGTACCGATCTGAACTGGCAGGTTGTGGTTCGCTACAGAGGTCAGACCATTCAGAACCTCCGCACATTGCCCACTGCTGGAGAGAACAGCATGTCATGGACCGATGGTTACACCACAATTAAGTCCACCAGTTCTAATGGTAACCCCGTCTATGGCTGCTATCCACATGATCATGCAGGCAGTACCGATGCCTACGTCATGGACTTCCAGGTTAAGAGTAATTCAACTCGTGGCAACAACACCATTATGCGCGAGTGTACATACGTCCCCACATTCCTCGACACTGTTAAGCGTCTCAACGAAGAGGAGGGAATCCATTAAACTTTACCTAATATGACTAAACCCCGAGAGCGAGCAGCAATGCCCGCTCTCTTTTGTTAATTGGCGGTTTAGTTACGGAAATATAAAAATTAGCCGAAAGCAATGTACTTTCAGTTTTTTTTACTATCTTTGCAGACGTTAAAAACCTAGCATTAAAATGAAGAAACTAATCGTAATCGCACTAATGATGGTGGGAGGGCTGCAAATGGCTGTGGCTCAGAACACGATTGCCAGTATCCGTAAAGCTTATCAAGAACAGAAAAACGTGATTGCAGAGATGGCAGAGGACTTTCCATACGATGGCTATCCGCCCTGCTATTACCATCTGAGCGTGGTGATGAACCTGCCTGCTACGGGGCTCCACCGTGAGAACATCAGGATGTATTTTGGCGAAAAGGATCAGGACGAGGAGGAAGACTATAACCCCTATCCGCCTCACTACCTGAGTTTCTTGACGACGAAGTATAACTACGCTGCCCGAGAGTTCTATGAGGAGTATCTCTACGACAATCAGGGGCAACTGATGTTTATCTATGCCCAAACACCCGACATCGATATGAGCAAGATGCACGAGTTGAGGCTTTACTTCGACGGGCAGAAACTGTTGCGCCTGAACGTGAAGGCGTCAGAGGAACTGGAGTCGTATGACGACACAGCCGTTAAGAAGGCTGGCTTTAAGGACGTCTATACGGGCACTACAATCCCGGAGGCTTATAAGGAGTTCTGCGACATGTATAAGTCGAAGGCAGAGCAGTTTCTCGGGATGTTTAAGAGCATTGACAACGTAGTGTATTGAAATAAGGTAAAAGGATTAAAATAATAGAAAAGATGAGAAAACAGGTATTATCTTTCATGCTTTGTGGAATGGGGGTACTCGTGAGTGCTCAGGAGGCTCCCAAGTCGAGAATCATTGAAGACGGAGGTACGGGCCCCTATAAGGTGGTGATGACTGAAGTGGCCGGACTGGCTGAGCACACTGTGTTTACGCCTCAAGACCTCTCGGCCTTCAGTGCTGAGAAGCCTCTGCCTGTGCTGGTGTGGGGTAATGGTGCTTGTGCCAATTCGCCCTGGGAGCACATGAACTTTCTGAACGAGATTGCCTCGAACGGATTCCTCGTGCTCGCTACGGGTATCATCCCGATGGTGGACGAGTATTATAGAGGTCCGATGAGTCGTACAGAACAGCAGATCGAGAGCATCGACTGGGCTTTCGCTCAGAACGCTGACCCGCAGTCGCCTTACTATCAGAAGATCGACCTGAAGAATATCTGCGTGGCAGGTATGTCGTGTGGTGGATTGCAAACGCTCTTCAACTGTGCTGATAAGCGCATCAAGGCTCTGATGATCTGCAATAGTGGTCTCTTCAATCAGCAGAACGCAAGTCAGGCTGTAGGCGGTATGCCTATGCCTCCGAAGGAGAAACTGAAGGAGATTCACACTCCGATTATGTATCTGTTGGGTGGTAAGGAGGACATTGCTTATGAAAATGGTATGGACGACTTTCATCGCATTAACCACGTGCCTGCTTGTGCCATCAACTTCCCCGTAGGGCATGGTGGTACGTATCGTGAGCCCCATGGTGGCGAGTTTACGATTGCTGCTCTGGCTTGGCTGAAGTGGCAACTGAAGGGTGATGCTGAGGCTAAGAAGATGTTTGTGGGTAAGGACTGCGGACTGCTGAAGCGTGAGGGATGGACAATCGAAAAGAACGGACTCTTTGAGAATAATGACTATGAGACACTCCAGACGGAGCCCATAAAGAACCCGATGCTTTGGGCTGACGTGCCCGATCCTGACGTGATTCGCGTGGGCGACACATTCTATCTGGTTTCAACCACGATGCACCTGATGCCTGGTGCTCCAGTGATGGCCTCGAAGGACCTGAAGAACTGGGAAACCGTGGGTTATATCTTCGATCGCCTGACTGATTCGCCCAAGTATGATCTCTTGCAGGGCACAGTCTATGGACGTGGTCAGTGGGCTACCTCGCTGAAGTATCATAAGGGTAAGTTCTATGCGCTCTTGGCTCCCAACGAGCAGGGGCAGATGGGCGACACCTATATCTTCTCAGCTGAGAAGGCTGAGGGGCCTTGGAATCTGGTTTCGCGTATGCGCCACTTCCATGATTGCTCGTTGTTTTTCGACGATGATGACAGGGTGTATGTGATCTACGGTACGGGTGAGATGATGGAGCTGAAGCAAGACTTGAGCGACGTGATTGAGGGTTCGTATCAGAAGATCTTCAATCGTGAGGAAGACGAGAAAGGTCTTTTGGAAGGCTCGCGCGTCATCAAGCACAACGGCAAGTATTATCTGCTGATGATCTCGCATGTTTATGCTCCTGGCAAGCATCGTCGCGAAGTGTGCTATCGTGCTGACGATATCCACGGACCATGGGAGAAGCAGGTGATCTTAGAGTCGGAGTTCGGAGGCTTTTCGTATGAGGCTCAGGGTACCATCGTCGATTCGCCCGATGGCGACTGGTATGGCATTATCTTCCAGGATCGTGGCGGCGTGGGTCGTGTGCTCACGGTGATGCCTTGTCGTTGGATTAACGGTTGGCCTATGTTGGGCGATGTGAACGGTAAGGTGCCCGACATGATGTTGCCCTACAAGAGTGGAGAGCCCCAGACGGCTATTGTGAAGAGTGATGACTTCTCAGCTACGAAACTCGGTCTGCACTGGCAGTGGAACCACAATCCCATCAATGAGGCGTGGAGCCTGACGGAGCGCCAGGGTTTTCTGCGTTTGAAGACTAACCGCGTGGTGAAGACACTCTATCTGGCACCTAATACACTGACTCAACGCATGGAGGGTCCCACCTGTACGGGAGCCATCATGATGGATCTCTCGAAGATGCAGGACGGCGACTGTGCTGGTTTGGCAGCTTTCAACAGTGATACAGGTGCCCTGACCATCAAGAAGACGGGTAAGAAACTGGTGCTGGAAATGAATGAGCAGAAGGTGGAACTCTCGGACCGTGACAAGGAGGTGACTAACTACGAGGAGAAGGTAATTGAGAGCGTGGAGCTGAAGCAGCAGAAGATATGGTTGCGCATCGACGCAGACTTCCGTCCGGGTAACAACAATGGACGAAGGATGGGTGGCAATGACTGTGCTAACTTCTACTATAGCCTTGACGGAGAGACATGGACGCAGATTGGTACGAAGAACTATCGTCTGGGCTTCGACTGGCGTCGCTTCTTCATGGGAACCAAGTTTGGTATCTTCAACTATGCCACGAAGAAGAAGGGTGGCTACGTGGATATTGACGAATTCAAATATAATAAACAATAAATATGAAAAAGACATTAGTATCAATGGTTTTATGCTGCCTGGCCTTGACCGCCACAGCTCAGACAGCCAGTTTTAAGTATCCTTTCCAGAATCCTGCTCTTTCTTACGAGGAGCGCGTGGAGAATCTGTTGTCACTCTTGACACCCGACGAGAAGGTGGGACTGATGATGAACAAGTCTGTTTCTGTCGATCGTTTAGGTATCCCTTCCTACAACTGGTGGAGTGAGGCTTGTCATGGTGTGCGCCAGGGTGGCTATACCGTCTATCCGCAACCCATCGGTATGGCTGCAGCCTTCAACGAGAAACTGGTGTTCGACGTGTTCTCGCAGGTTTCTGATGAGGCTCGCGCCAACTGGAACCGTACGGATCACAATGACCCAAGTTTGTTTAATGTGCCTCAGGGCGTGGTTTATTATCCGGGTAATCCGGAGCTCACCTTCTGGTGTCCGAATGTGAACATCTTCCGTGATCCCCGTTGGGGTCGTGGACAGGAGACCTGTGGTGAGGATCCCTATCTGAATGCCGTGCTGGGTGTGCAGACGGTACTGGGTATGCAAGGTAATAACGACCATTACTTCAAGACCCACGCCTGTGCCAAGCACTATGCTGTGCATAGTGGTCCGGAGCCCTTGCGCCACTCGATGAACGTGGAGCCTACGAACCGAGACCTTTGGGAGACCTATCTGCCAGCCTTTAAGGCTCTGGTGAAGAAGGGTAATGTGAGAGAGGTGATGTGCGCCTACCAGCGTTTCGAGGGTAAACCCTGTTGTACGAGCGATCGCCTGTTGATTGACATCCTGCGCAATAAGTGGGGTTACGATGCCATCGTACTGACCGACTGCGACGCCGTCAACAACTTTTTCAACAAAGGTCAGCACGAGACGCACAAGGATGGTCTGACGGCCTCTGTCGATGCTGTGCTGAATGGTACCGATCTGGAGTGCGGTAAGGTGTTTATGTCACTCGGTGAGGGTCTGAAGAAAGGTATGATCAAGGAGAGCGATCTCGACGCACATCTGCGCAAGACGCTGATGGGACGCTTCGAACTGGGTATGTTCGATCCCGCAGAGATGCTACCTTGGGCTAACCTTGGTCCTGAGGTGATCAGTAGTGAGACGAATGATGCTCTGGCTACGCAGGCTGCTCGTGAGTCGATGGTATTGTTGGAGAACAAGGGCAACATACTGCCTCTTTCTAAGAGCATCAAGACACTGGCTGTGATTGGTCCGAATGCTGATGATGTGAATCTGTTGAACGGTAACTACGGTGGTACGCCTACGGAAGCTCACCAGCACTCGCTGCTCAGTGGTATCAAGGCTGCAGTACCTGGTGCCAACATCATCTATCAGAAGGCTTGTGAACTCGACGACGAATATGCTACTATCCACCACCTGCAGGACTTCAACGGTGGTAAAGGTGTGAAGGTGGAGTTCTTCAATAATAAGGAACTCGAAGGCGAACCTGCCAAGACGGAATACTTCAATGAGCTGAACTTCTCGACCTTCGGTGCCTGGGGCTTTGCCCAGGGTGTGAATCGTGATACGCTCTCTGTTCGCGTGAGTGGTCAGTATGTATCAACCTTTACGGGTGAGATGAAATACACGTTGACCACAGATAATGGTTATGTGCTGAAGGTGAATGGTGAAGTGGTGGAAGAGGCAAAAGGCGGTGGTCGTCGTTTCTTCGGATTCGGACGCAAGCCTGAGTACAAGTCGTTCCCCGTGGAGGCTGGTAAGACCTACGACGTAGTTATCGAGTACAAGCACGGCAATGGACAGTTTGCCATGTTGCGTGGTGACATCTGCGAGCGCAACCTCGTAGATTTCACGGCTCTTGCCAACGAGGTGAAGAGTGCCGACGCCATCATCATCATCGGTGGTATCTCTGCCCAGATGGAAGGTGAGGGTGGCGACAAGAAGGATATTGAGTTGCCGAAGGTTCAGCAAATGCTCGTGAAGGCTATGCATGCAACGGGTAAGCCTGTGATCTTCGTGAACTGCTCTGGTTCGGCCATCGCTTTTGGAAGCGTGGAGGGAGAGTACGACGCTTTACTTCAGGCTTGGTATGCAGGTCAGGGTGGTGCAAAGGCACTTGCAGAAGTGCTGTTTGGCGACTACAACCCTGGTGGTAAACTGCCTGTGACCTTCTATCGCTCGAACAACGATCTGCCCGACTTCCTCGACTACTCGATGAAGAACCGTACCTATCGCTACTTCACAGGTGTACCTCAGTATGCCTTTGGTTATGGTCTGAGCTATACCACCTTCAACGTGGGCAAGGGAAAACTGTCAAGTACCTCAATGAAGAAGGATGGTAAGGTAACACTGACTGTGCCTGTGACGAATACAGGTAAGCGTGAGGGCACGGAGACCGTGCAGGTCTATGTGAAGGCCCTTGATGATGCGGGGGCTCCCATCAAGGCTCTGAAGGGATTCCAGAAACTGTCTCTGAAGGCTGGTGAGACCAAGACGGCTACCATCACCCTCGATGGTGAAGCCTTTGAGTATTATGAGGAGATGATCGACGAACTTGCCGTGAAGCCTGGTCGTTATCAGATTCTCTATGGTACCTCGTCGCTCGATAAGGATTTGCAGACATTTGACTTTAATGTAAAATAAACGTATGAAGAAACTAATGATAATCGGTTTGGGTCTGATGCTGTCGTTTGCGACGGCACAGGCTCAGACGGTAACCAGTCCAGATGGGAAGGTACTGGTGATTTTGGAACTGGTAGATGGGGGGAAACCCTGCTATCATGTGCTCTATGAAGGTCAGGAGGTGGTAGAGCGTTCGGCTTTAGGATTGAAAACCAATATAGGCGACTTTACTAAAGGTCTGGCTCTGAAAGAGATCGTACAGAATCAGGTGAGTGATACCTATCAGCTTCGTAATATCAAACAGAGTTGTGTTGATTACGAAGCTAACGAGGCTGTCGCTTCTTATGTATTGAAAGACCAGTCTGAGACGAACGTGATGGACATCATCTTCCGTGTGAGCAATCGCGACGTGGCCTTCCGCTACAGGATTCTTCCACAGAAAGAGACGCGTGTCTGTGTGGTGACGGAAGAGGCTTCTGGCTTCGTGATGCCTGAGGGTACAACGACGTTCCTCTGTCCGCAATCAAAACCGATGGGTGGGTTCGCAAGGACATCGCCCAGCTACGAGACACCCTACAAGTGTGACGAGCCTGTGGGCAAGAATGGTTGGGGCGAGGGTTATACCTTCCCCTGCCTCTTCAAGACCGCTCAGAATCAATGGGTGCTGATCAGTGAGACAGGTACGGATGGTGGTTATGTGGGTTGTCGTTTGCTGAACGAGCAGGGAGGAGCATATCGCATCGGATTCCCACAAGAAGGAGAGTTGAACGGGGCAGGGGCTACGAGTGCAGCAGTGGCTTTGCCTTGTGAGACACCTTGGCGCACCATCACCGTAGGACCTCTTGCCAACATTGTGGAGACGACGGCTGCTTTCGATCTGGTGCAACCCAAATACAAGGCTTCGCAGGAGTATATCTATGGTAAGGGCTCATGGAGCTGGATTATCGGTATGGATCCCAGTTGTAATTTCGACGAGCAAAAACGTTATATCGACTTCTCGGCAGCGATGGGGTATCAGAGTGTGCTCATCGATGCTTTCTGGGATCAGCAGATAGGTTATGAGAAGATTGCCGAATTGGCTCGCTATGGTAAGGAGAAGGGCGTGGGCATCTTCCTGTGGTACAACTCGAACGGTGCTTGGAACGATGCGTTCCAGACGCCTATTGGTAAGATGAACAATAGCCGTATCCGTCGTGAGGAGATGAAATGGATGCAGGAGAATGGCATTCGCGGTATCAAGGTCGATTTCTTCGGAGGCGACAAGCAACCCATGATGCAGCTCTATGAGGATATCCTCAGTGATGCCAATGACTTCGGATTACTTTGTATCTTCCATGGCTGTACATTACCTCGTGGTTGGGAGCGTATGTATCCTAACTATGCAGCCTCAGAGGCCGTACTGGCTTCAGAGAACCTGCACTTCGGTCAAGGAGCCTGTGATGCTGAGGCTTTCAATGCTTGTATCCATCCTTTCGTGAGGAATACCGTGGGATCGATGGACTTTGGTGGTTCAGCATTGAACAAGCGTTACAGTGCGGATAACCAGCATGGCACCACGCGTCGTACGTCAGACGTGTTTGCCCTCGCTGTGGCTGTGCTTTTCCAGAGTGCTGTTCAGCACTTTGCCTTGGCTCCCAATAACCTGACGGATGCCCCTGCTTGGGCCATCGACTTCATGAAGAGCGTGCCTACGACATGGGACGAGATCAAGCTGATCGATGGTTATCCCGGAAAGTATATCATCATGGCTCGTCGATGTGGTAAGCAGTGGTTTGTGGTGGGTATCAATGCAGAGAAAGAGCTCTTGAAGAAGACTATTACCCTACCGATGTTTGCTGCAGGCAACTCACTACAACTCTATAGTGACGATGCCCAACTTAACGGTAGCGTGAAAACCATTAAGCAGAACAAGAAACAACAACTTACCATCACGATTCCTTGTAATGGTGGATTGGTGGTTACGGAAGCTCAATGAAAATACGACATCCGGCTTTGTAGCTGGTATCGAGGATGAGGTCGCCCCCCAAGTTGCTGATATGGCGCTTGGTGAGGGCTAGACCGAGTCCGAGTCCTTCGGAGAGATCGTTGACTTTGGTGAACATCTCAAACAAGCGACTACTGTCTTCGATGGCAATGCCAGGACCTGTATCTTCGACGGTAAAGCGCACGCCAGATGCAGCCTCTGTGATACTCAGCGACACATAACGACCATCGGAATATTTGGCTGCATTGAAAAGCAGTTCACGGATACTGACCGCTAGGTAACGGCGATTGGTTTTGATGCAGAAGTCATCAGGTACATCGCTCGAAAACATAATAAACAGTTTTGGGAACATCTCTTGGATTCTGGCGATACATTCGTTGGCCAGTTCATTGCAAGACACTTCCTCATCTTTGTTAGCATAGATTTCTTCTGTTACACCTCTGGCAGAACTATCGAAGAGCATCAACACCATACGATCAAGGATCATAGCATTGTGCTTCATCATGTCGGTAATGCTTTTCTGCTCTTCTTCAGGCAGGAGACCCTTGCTCTCGCCAATGACTTGAGCGAAGCCCATGATGATGTTCAGAGGCGTACGAATCTGGTGGGATACATTCTGGATGAACAATGTCTTCTGCTTATTGCCCTCTTTGGCCAGTTCACTGGTGCGAGCCAGTTCTTCGTTACGTAGTGAGGCCTCCGTATTCATCTGATAGATATCGTTGACGTGGCTGCTCAACGACTCCTGCATGATGGAAAAACTGGTTTGCAAGCGACCCACAACATCAATATAACGGCTCTTCTTAATGTGTTCGTCGTAATGTCCCTCAGCAATACGTTGTAGTTTTCTAATCAATTTCCTAAGTGGTCGGGTGGCGGCGGTAACGGAGTAAATAGAGAACAACAGGATGAGCGCCAAACCAATGAGGATGAGTGGGGTTACGAGGTAGTTCAGCAGGTAGTAGTTCCTGAGAATGCTACGTTCTGGACATACGAGGGCCAGACTCCAATTGGTACCAGGTATAGGCATATAACATACGAGACACTGTTTGCCATTGATCCAGACTTCCATGTTACCCTGCTTTCCTGTGGTCATCTCATGGCCTAAGGCGATAATGTCGGCATTCTTGGAGGGGTCGGCATCGCTGAAGATGGTATGCTCGAAGAGTTGGGTTGAATCGGGATGCAGGTAATAGCGCCCTTCGTCACCTGTCATCATGAAATAGGAACCGTCATACGGTTTCTCAGCGGTGATGATTTTCGAAAGACGTATGAGTGAGAGGTCGGTGGAGATGACACCCACAAACTTTTGATTAGAATCGTAAAGCGGTTTGCTATAGGAAGCAATCATGCCGTCGAGAGTGAGTGCCAACGAGTCGCTCTCGTCGTAATAGACTACCCAACAGGTCTTTTCTAATTGGCGTGGTGTCTTGTACCAGATCTTCTCGAAGTATTCATATTCCTCTTCGATGACGGTTGTAACGGTGTCGGTCTCATTGCCTGAACTTTCCCTGACGGTATAGGCAGAGAAGTATCTTCCGTATTTGGGGAATACATTGGGCTCAGTACTGATGGAGCAACCGTCGATGTGGCTATTGAGTGCAACTATATAGTTTGAATATGCCAGTAGAGAGTCGGGCTGAAGGTTTTCGATGATTTCCCAATCGTTGATGTCAGTAGCGGTTTCCACCATTTTCATGTGACGGTTGATGCGTTGCATCGTAGTGTTGAGCACACTGTTGGCATGTTTTGTGGCTTCGTTCTTGAGGTT
>Ga0310696_10005646_pt1 | contig 15049 bp, 15 predicted proteins | sample AusTroGonzalo_MG_4_FD_203885 | JGI IMG/M metagenome (GOLD analysis project Ga0310696, IMG submission 203885) | Bovine rumen microbial communities from tropical cattle in Woodstock, Queensland, Australia - Gonzalo_02 (v2) (version 2) | ecosystem: Host-associated > Mammals > Digestive system >...
GACTCTTTCCAGGAGATCGACATCACCGGCATAACTCTTCCTATCACTAAGCATAATTTCTTCGTGCACAAGGTTCAGAATCTTGCAGAAGTTGTCCGCACGGCTTTTGAACTTGCCCAGTCCGGAAGACCCGGACCTGTCCTGATCGATATCCCGAAGGATGTCCAGGAGGCGATTTTCGACTACAAGAAAAAGCCTGTTGTTAAGCCCGAACCTGTTCCTTGCTGTGATGAAGAAGACATAAAAAAAGCAGTTAAGCTCATTAAGGAATCGAAGAGACCTTATATCTATTTCGGAGGCGGTGCGGTAAGGACCGAACTCGGCGAAGATATCGTTAAGCTCGCTGACAAACTCGATGCCGTTATCGGATGCTCCATGATGGGCCTTTCCGAGATCCCTTCTGATTCACCGAGATTCTTGGGAATGCAGGGAATGCACGGACGTTATGCTTCTTCCGTTGCACTTGCAAAATCAGATCTGATCATTGCGATCGGCGCGAGATTCTCTGACAGAGCGACGGGAAGAACCGAGAAGTTCTCGCTGTCTGCAACAAAGATCCATGTTGATTGCGACCGCGCTGAAATCGGCAAGAATATTCCTGTCGATCTCGGAATCTGCTGTGATATCAAAGACTTCGTTAAGCGTCTTACACAGGCAGCGCCGCAGCGCAAGAACGGGGAGTGGATCAAGAAGGTCGAACAGCTCAAGCAGAGAGAAGCAGACGCATACGAAGGACTGCCGTTCCTGCCGCGCGATACGATCAACATCATCTCAGATATCGTTACGCCCGATACAAGACTCGTTACTGACGTAGGCCAGCATCAGTGTTGGGCTGCACAGTTCTTCAAGTTCAGGAACAAGCGCACATGGATCACATCAGGTGGTCTCGGAACAATGGGCTTCGGCTTAGGTGCCGCTATCGGAAGCGCCATGGGAGCAAATACCAGAAGCGTTCTTATCACAGGTGACGGAAGCTTCGGAATGTGTCTCAATGAACTTGCAACTGCCGTTACGTACAATGTTCCGGTAACCATCGTTATCTTCAATAACCATGCGCTCGGAATGGTAAGACAGTGGCAGAAAGTTTTCTTCGACGGCAGATATTCAAATACAAATCTTGACCGCAAGACTGACTTCGTAAAACTTGCCCAGGCATTCGGTGCAAAGGGATTCAAGGCTACGGACAAAGAGTCTTTCGAAGAAGCGTTTAAAAAGGCGTATAAGGTCAAGGGTCCTGCGATTATTGATCTCACAATAAAGAAAGACAGTCTGGTCCTTCCGATGCTTAAACCGGGCGGAACATTCAACAACCTCATCTTGAGAAGGGAGGATATCAGCGATGCCGAGAAATAAGATAATCATTGCCATCTACGTTGATAACCAGTACGGTGTCCTCTCGCGCGTTACCGCGATGTTTACGAGAAGAGGTTACAACATCGATTCACTCACGGTAGGTGAGACGGAGTCACCTGAATATTCAAGAATCACTATCACTCTCACTGCAGAGAAGAACGATAAGGATCAGGTAGTATCCCAGCTCCGTAAACTCTATAACGTTAAGAAAGTTGTTGTCCTCTCGACCGAGGATTGTATCAAGCGTGAGCTTCTTCTCATCAAGGTAAGAAACACCGAACAGCAGCACGCTGATATCGTTGAGGCGACCAACATCTTCCGCACGAAGATCATCGATTTTACTGATGAAGCGATCAGTATTGAAGCGACAGGTGACAGCCAGAAGATCGATGCCTTTATCGAGTACATGAAGAAGTTCGAGATCATCGAGATGTGCCGTACGGGACTTGTCGCTCTTGACCGCGGCGGTGCCAATATCTGGTCCGAGCACGAAGACTGAAATACAACCAAATTAATACAAATTTAATTAAATAACTCCCTTCAATGTTTTATAATTGAATCAAAGGTCAAAGCCTTTTGAAACTTCAAACGGAAGGGAGTGATTTTATGAAGATCACTACACAGGGCAACGGAATCCGCATCGGTACAAGACTTGAGGACAAGATCGCTTCAAAGATGTCCAAGTTCGACAAGTTCTTTGGTGATGAAGGCACACTCAATGTTCGTATCAGACCTGAAGGTACTGACATGGTAGTCGAGATCACAATGGAATTCGGCGGCAAGATCTTGAGAGCAGAGGCATGTGATGAGGATATCCTGACAGCTGTTGACAGAACCGTTGACAAGCTCGAGTCTCAGATCAGAAGACAGAAGACCAAGTTCCTCAAGAAGAAGAAGGAGTACCAGGGAATCGTTAATTATCTTGAGGATGACGGTGGTGCAGATTTCGACATCGTTGACGAGAAGGAAGCTAAGATCACTAAGCGTAAGCAGTTCGCATTAAGACCGATGACATCCGAGGATGCAATTCTCCAGCTTGAGATGTTAGGTCACGACTTCTTCGTTTACCTTGACAGTGACACCAACTCTGTCTGCGTAGTATATAAGAGATATGACGGCGGCTACGGCTTGCTCGAACCTGAATACTGATTCTAACTACAAATGAATAATCCGGAGGCTGCCTCGTGCAGCCTCTTTTAGTTTTTGTTTAAGTAAAAACTATGGCAAAAAGTATGGTATAGACCATATCTTTTACCATAGTTTTTGAGGTTTTGAGGGGATTTCTATGGTAAAAACTATGGCCTGGGCCATATGTTTTACCATAGTTTTTTCTAAGTGCGTTTTTGGATGCGTTTGCCTACGTATCGAAAAACGTATTTATCTTACCTGCGAAAACTCCGTTGAAAATCCCGTTACGTAACGGGAAAACAAACGGGATTTTGAACCAGCCCAAAAACTTCAGTCAAAAGTTCAGTCGCATGACGGAAGTTCTGACTGAAAAATCGCGAAAATGATAAAAACTTCAGTCAAAAGTTCAGTCACGTGAATGAAGTTTCGACGGAAAACCGGACGAGCCGGAATCAAATCCCGTTCAAACTTCCGTTACCTAACTGAAAATACAACAGAAAAACGCTTGAAAATAGAAAAAATTCGGTTTAAAGTTCCGTTGGTAAACGGAAAAATTGAAGGTATATAAATATGGAATATAAGTTTCTGGGAAATGAGACGGCAAAAGATGTTAAGCCGCTCGCAGACTGCGAATATAAGGTAGATTCGCTCAAAGACCTTTTTGACGTTTTAAACGACGGCATCTGGAGGATCGAGACATGCACACCCAGACTAAGAGGCGACTGGACCGATGAGAATAAGACTCTCGGTCAGTGTTCGATCACGGCTTTTCTTGTTCAGGATATTTTCGGCGGCGAGGTCTACGGAATATTAAGACCCGGCGGAAATTACCACTGCTATAACGTTATCGGCGGCAGGCAGTATGACCTGACGATTGAGCAGTTCGGCGATGAAGCTGCAAGTCTTGTTTTCGATAATTCGAATCCTCAGAGCAGAGAAGTTCATTTCGCGAAGGAAGAGAAGTACCAAAGATACCTTCTTTTGAAAGGTCTGCTTAAGAAGGTCGTAGGCTGACATTGATTGATTCTGTAACACAATTGTTTCATATGGCTAATTTTGTCTGTGATACACTTATTTGGGGAAAATAGGACTATAAAGAGGAGACGGAAATGAGAACTAAAAAATTGATAATCGCATGCCTGGCGGTAGCGATCTGTCTGAGTTCTTTCTTTTCTGCCGGATGCGGCGGCAAAGAGGGCTGGGTAACTACCGATGAAGGCACATTTTATTATGAGAGCGGCGAAGCATATGCCGGTCTTAAAGTTATGCCCGACGGCACTGTCAGGTATTTTGATCCCGTGACTTTTGCTATGACTACAGGCGAGCAGGTGATCGACGGCAACAAATATTTGTTTAACGGTGACGGTGTCATGCAGACCGGTTTCCAGACAACTGATGGCGTGACAAAGTACTACAATCCCGAGACAGGCATCCTTATGACGGGCTGGCTTGAACTCGAAGGCAAGAAATACTATTTAGATCCCGTGACGGAAACACTGTCCACGGAACTTACCGATATTGATGGCAAACAGTATTTCTTTGACCAGACTAGCGGTGTCATGACGACAGGCTGGGTCGAGATCGGTGAGGACACGTATTACTTCGAAGAAGATACAGGGGCCGGCAAGGACGGCATACTCGACATTGACGGTAAGACATATGGTTTTATCGGCGGCAAGATGATCAAGGGACAGAGAGCTATGGCAGGAAATCATCTGTATTACTTCGGTGAAGACGGTGTTGTTTACCGTGAGATCGACGGAGATAAGCCGATGGTAGCTCTCACATACGATGACGGTCCGTCTATTTACACGGATCAGATCATTGACGTATTTGTCGAATATAATCAGAGATGCACATTCTTCATTGTAGGCGACAGAATCAGCTGGAACGAAGAACCTGCCATCCGCGAAGCAGAGCTGGGCTTTGAGCAGGGTAACCACACATATAGCCACAGCAGACTGACGGATCTTGATGCCGAAGGCCAGATCGCAGCACTCAAGGGCACTGATGACGAGCTCATCAGGATCTCGGGAAGCGCTTCCACATGCTTAAGACCTCCGGAAGGAAGATGGGATGATACACTGAAGGAAGTATCCGGTCAGCCTATCATTCTCTGGAGTATTGACTCAGAGGACTGGAAGAGCAGAGACTGTGATACTGTCTGCAGCCGCATCATCGGCAAGGTCAAGGACGGCGACATCGTTCTCATGCACGACCTTTATCAGTCTACGGCAGACGCAACCGAGAAGATCGTTCCTGCACTTGTTGAGGCAGGTTTCCAGTGCGTAACAGTCGAGGAATTGGGACTTCTTCGCTGCGGAGGACTTGAAGACGGAGTTGTTTACTATTCCGTCAACTGACAAATAACAAACGGGTCTTATGGATAACATAACTGATTATGTCCGCTGGGTTGGCGGAACCGACTTTGAAGGCAGGCCCTTTTCGAGAGTCGATAACATCGTGCTCTGTCAGTTATCTTATCTGGACTTAAGAGACATTCCCGAACTTAAGAAGAGCGGTGCTTCAATGACGCTCAGAGACTGCGTGAATAATCTCACGACTATCGGCGTATCGATCCGCAAGATGGCTCCTGACGACAGCGAGAGATTTACTCAGCTTGTTAAGGCTTGTGCCAGCTCGAAAAGATTCGGCAGCCTCTATATCTCCTCTTTTACGGATATCTATATCGAGGAAGAGTCCGTGCAGTTTTCCGCCATGACCTTTGCTACAAGGCCTGATGCCCAAGGTCGTGCCTTTGTTGCGTTCAGAGGAACGGACAGTACGATAGCCGGCTGGAAAGAAGACTTCATGACGAGTTTTACATTAACATCTTCACAGTCGATGGCAGAAGAATATGTTCGCGCAAGACTTGAGACATTCGATTCACTTATAGTCGGCGGACATTCAAAGGGCGGCAACCTGGCAGTTTATGCAGTAGCGGTTCTGCCGGATGAACTGTTTGACCGCATCGAGCATGTTTATACTAACGACGGTCCGGGTTTCTGCCACGAAGTGCTCAAGGAAGACCTGGTCAAGAGAGTTAACCCAAAGGCTACGAGGATCATTCCGCAGTTCTCTGTTGTAGGAAGTGTTTTCGCACCCGCAATAGATGACAGCTATATAGTTAAGAGTGATAAGCAGATGGCAGAGCAGCACGAACTCTGTTCATGGGGAATCGATCACGGAGATCTACTCATTGCGGATGAAGGAATTGATCCGCTGGCAGACAGGATCAACAGCGGTATCGACAAGTGGATATTCTCAGTTACAAAAGAAGAACGTGCTAGATTTATTAATGCTTTCTTCGACTCAATGAGCGAAGGCGGATCTCAGACGATAGAAGAGTTTACCGCCGAAGGAACAAAAGGCTGGGAGAGGATCCTCAAAGTCGTATTGGGCGATGACCAGGGATTCAGGATCGCGGCTGCTTCTCTGCCGGACCAGCTGTTCCTCGACGGAACGGGCAAGAAGGTTGCAAAGACGAGCCTTTACAGGCAGTTCAGAAGATCAGATCTTGCCAAGGGTCTGGCCATGATATTGGCAGGACTTGTCATATTCCTTATACCTGAAGAATTCATGTTCATCCTTGTCGGAGGACTGCTTATTCTCGCGACGATCGTGTCGATCGTACTTACGGTCAAGAAGATGAAGAAAGACAACTGGAATTTCCAGCTTCATCTGTTGGATGCGACGGTATCGTCAGCGCTACTTGCAGCGACTGTAATTACATTTGTTAAGGAAGGCGCGCTCTTTGTAATGGCGAGCGGAATCTTCGCAGCATTACTCTTTGCATGCGCATATAACTGCATGGCAAGAGCCAAGAAAACATCCAATAAGACATATGATGTATTGCTGGTAATAATGAGTGCAATCTGGGCAGTCAGCGGTATCTATATCCTGTTCGCACCAGAGAACACTTTGCGTGTTTACATGATCATCGTCGGCACTCTTGCACTTATCGACGGCGTTGTCAGAGTTATCCGCGCGTACAACATCAGACACCGTTGGTACAGTAAGTAAATAAGGGTATTTGGCGGTGCCTAATGGTGCTGCTTATGATATAATCAATTTATTCAGATAAGGAGGGAGTTTTCACATGGCAGACGATTTAGATAAGAAGATGGAACCCGAGATCGCTGACGATATCGAGAAGGCAGTCGAGGAAGAAGTCTCAGCAAAAGAAAAGAAGGCTGAAGAGAAAGCTGAAAAGGCACAAGAAGCCGCTGAAAAGAAAGCTGACGAAGCCAAAGAAGCCACAGCAGAAGCAGCAACAGTAGCAGCTGCAGCAGTGACAGCTTCCGCCGTAGCAAAGGATGCCGAAGCAGCAGCCAAGGCAGCAAAGAAGGCTGAAGAGCAGGCAGCTAAGGAAGCAGCCAAGAGACAGGCTCAGGCAGAGAAAGAAGCAGAGAAGGCCAGGATCGCAAAAGAGAAGGCTGAAGCTAAGATTGAGAAGAAGAGACAGAAGAAGGCAGCTCAGCAGGCATTGATCGATGCTTGCCCGCCTCAGTACAGACCTGTATCCACTTCTATTTATTTCTGGCTTGCATTCTTAAGCGCAATTCCTTGTCTCGGTTTTATCCTTACATTGATCTTCGCGTTCATCGGACGCAACAGAAACATCAAGAATTTTGAGAGAGCGATCCTTGCTTATTACATCATCGGATTGATCTTAAGCCTCATCGCTTTGATCATCATCGGTGTTGCTCTTCCGCCTGATGCGAGAGACAAGATCTTCGGTGCATTCTATACGATGTTCAACGCATTTAGTTTCGCTTAACAGCATTATTAAAATGAAGACTAAGAACCCCCGGAATGTTCCCGGGGGTTTTTGTTGCCTTCTTTTTATCCTGATGTCCCACGTTTGTAACATTGTTATTTTACAATCGGATTATCAAGTATTACGAAAGAGGGTAATTGGATTTATGGATGACAGACTTATTTCAAAAAAGGATCTGCTCACTAAGGAGGGTATCTCATACGGTACACTTTATCGCTGGAAGCGTCAGGGCTTGATTCCTGAGAGTTGGTTTATTCATAAGGCAACAGAGATCGGTCAGGCTACTTTCTTCCCTGAAGAGAAGATCACGGCAAGAATCAGCCGCATCAAGGATCTTAAGAATGAACTTTCAGTAGATCAGATGCAGGAACTCTTCTCTGCTAACGTAGAGAGCTTCAAGATTCCTTTGCAGGACTTCAAGGATCTTGAGATCGTAGGCAGAATGTCAGTTACCGCTTTCACATCCGTTTTCCCCATGAAGGATCTTCTTGACTTCAACGATGTTTTCGCAATGTATGTTGTAGATCATCTTATGAAGCTTTCAGGAATCTATCTTGAAGATGCAAAGCAGGTATTGAGACTTCTTTGCAAGTATCTCTCTGCAGAAGCATCCAAGGAATACCAGCTTATCCTGCTCCGCAAGATGGGCGTTCCGATGACAGTTCTCGTAAGAGGCGAAGATGAGATCCTCTTGGAAGACAATGCAGAGATCATCGCATGCGCTAACCTCGGCGAGTTCGAAGAAGCACTGAAGGATCAGCTTATTGCCTGATAGAGAATCAAGATGGCAGCAAGAGACGAACAGCTTATTGAAGTTTTAGGCGTTCTCGCAGAAGGCGTCAGATTTAAGATCCTGTCCGTTATCGCTTCAAGAGGCGAACTTACTGCAAAAGATATTCTCGAGAACTTCGATTTTACACAACCGACTTTGTCACACCACATGGCCAGCCTTACCAAGGCCGGCCTTGTTATTGTTAAACGCAAGGGAAGATATGCATACTATTCGATCAACAAGGACACGATCGACATGGTATCTTCCGGAATAGCTTCTTTGAAGAACCCTTCGAAAACAATCGCTTCCGAGAAGAAAGCAAAGCGCAAGGAAGCTCCTGTTGTTTCCGAAGAACCCGAAAAGCTCAAGAAGGGCAAGAAAAAGAAGAAGAAAGACAAGTCAAAGAAAAAGAAAAAAGATTGAACCTCATTTCTAAATAAATCCATATACGACCGGGATTGAATTTACAATTCCGGTCATAATTTTTTGATATACTTTTCTTATACAACCGCAATTGTACATTTGAATTCTGTTTTGGAATGGGGGATTTATATGGCTTATTGCAGAAAATGCGGAGCTCAGCTCAAAGATGATGATGTATTTTGCTTAGCATGCGGAGAAACAATCGACAGAGAAGCAAATATGGTATCGCTGCCTGCGACAAAAGAAGAGAGCATTTCAGTCGCTGAGAAGCTTAAGGACGAGTATGCTTCTGTTGAAAAGCTCTTAAAAGAGATCAACGAGAATGAAACGATCCTTTCAAGACCGGTTTACTATGAAGACAGACGCCATACGGCTTTCAGATATTTCTGGCCGTTTTTGATCATTGCATTTGTTGCATTTTATGTAGTTTGCTTTATTGGAACAGTAATATGTGTGTTAATCAACGATAGTGGAGGCATGGTGTTAGCTTTTTTCTTCAGCTTAGCAGTTGTAGCAGGAATACTGGTCTATGGCGGTTCTTATGCGGGCAAAAAAAGAGACAGAAAGAACAAAGAATTGAGCGATGATGAATATCTGAAGAAAAAAAGATATAAAGAACTTGTGGAGCGCACGAACGAACTTAAGATTAAGTATAATAACCGGATCAGTGAGTTCAGCGGATATCATCAATTTGTTCCTTACCAATTCAGAACCAAGCAGCATATGGAAAGAGTTATTTTTCTGCTTGAGGCAAACAGAGCAGAGAACTTTTCAGAAGCAATCAGGTTACTGAACGATTAACTGAGAATAATTACCGGTTCAATAAATAGGGCACCTCGAAATCGAGATGCCCTTTTATTGTTAGTTTAATCAGTCTGAAGTTATTTAGAGTTCTGTTCCTTGAGGAGATCCTTGATCTCTGTGAGGAGCTTAACTTCATCAGAAGGCTCGGGTGCAGGTGCGGGTTCTTCTTCCTGCTTGCCCTTCTTGAGCTTGCCGACGCCGTTCTTGAGTGCGTTAATAGCCTTGAGCATGATGAAGAGGATAACAGCCATGATCAGGAAGTTGATGATAGCTGTAATGAATGCACCGTAATTAAGTGAGAGGCTCTGGATCTCTTCCATTGTGAGACCTGTGTAGTCAACCCAGGGAAGTCTGATTGCTCCGGCAATCTCAGCGCCGCCGACTGAAGCGATCAAAGGATTGATGAAGCTGTCAGTGAATGATGTAACGATGTCTTTAAAAGCTGCACCGATGATTACACCGATCGCCATGTCGACTACGTTGCCCTTGAGTGCGAATTCTTTGAATTCCTTAATTAAGCCCATGTAAGTGTTCCTCCTAATTGTTTTAAATTAAAAGCCCGGACCAAAATGGACCGGGCAGGTTTACGGTTGATAAAGGTTTATGCGAACTTTCTTGCTTCTTCGGGAAGGCTGTTAACATCACCGCTGTAAAGGATAGTAGCGACAACGGGTGTGTCCTTCAGGAACTCATCGAGCTTCAAGAGGAAATCGCCGAGGCCTTCGGGATCGTAGTTGTTAGCAACCTTGCAGATCGCGTCAACATAGATATGTGTTAAGTCGTAATCTTTGGAACAAATGCCGCAGATGAATGCGAGAACCTGCTCAAAACCTTCGATCGGGTATTCCTTCATATTTACAAGACGTACTGTGGGCTTAAGAAGCTGGTCTAATCTGTTACCTCTCTCAAGGCATACGACGTTGCTGTCTGTAGCTGCAACTGCGTTGATGTCATCGACGAGCTTGGCTGTTTTGCCCGTACCTTTAGGTCCTGCAATAAGTTTAATCATAGAATGTCTCCTTTGGGGATCATATTTCCATGTGTATCTGGATATGCTTATTTTATTATATTTGGCGTCTGAAAGGTAGTTAAATATGTAAAAAATCAGGAACATTTTTCGGTTTGCACTATTATTACCTATATGGTAAAATTAGCGAGTTCATAAAAGGGTTTTTACGAACGGGCAGCCGTATGGCGTGTCCGTTTTTTGTTGTAAAAGGAGAAAAGAATTGGCAAAGAGATCAAAAGTAGCACAGGAAGCGTTCGAACTGGCTGAGCCTGTCGTAGCCGGACTGGGATTTGATCTTGTCGATTGTTCTTTTGTCAAAGAGTCCAGAGGCATGGTCCTTACACTCTACATTGACAAGCGCGGCGGTATCGGTATCGATGACTGTGAGACAGTAAGCCGTGCGGTAGATCCGATAATCGACGAATCAAGTTCTATCGATCCCGACTTTTTCGAAGTGTCGTCACCGGGACTTACAAGACCTCTGGAGACAGACAAGGATTACAACAGATACGCTGGCGAGAAGGTTGACGTATCACTTTACAAGCCCATGGAAGGCAAGAAGAGCTTCACTGCGGTCATCAAGGGTGCAGAAGAAGATAAGGCAACATTTGTATTTGATAACGGCGAAGAGATCACACTCGGATTCGAGGATATTGCTAAGGCCGTACGTCACATAGAATTTTAAGTTAGGAGGAAATATAAAATGCCCAGAAAGAAGAATGAAGAGGAACCCAAGGATACAATAGTAGGTCTTGTTAAGCTCCTCGCAGAAGAAAGAGACATCGATGAGGAAGAAGTTTTCCAGGCGATCGAGAGCGGTCTCGTTGCTGCTTACAGACGTGAGTTCGGCGGCAACAAGCAGGACATCAAGTCCGTAAACGCTGAGATCGACAGAGAGACAGGCGAGATCTATGTTTATAAGCTCGCAGAAGTTGTTGACGATGTCGTTGACGAGGCTAACGAGATTTCCATTGAAGCAGCTAACGAATTGGGATATGAAGACGTAGAAGTCGGAGACGAGATCGAGATCGGTATCGACGTTGAGGACTTGGGACGTTTAGCTGCAAGCGCTGCTAAGAACGCTATTAACCAGAAGTTAAGAGATGCAGAGAGCCTTAAGATCGAGAATGAGTTTTCCGGCAAGATCGGTGAGATCACATCCGGTACCATCGTTCGTAAGGATGCAAGAAACGTTTACGTAAATATCGGCCGTGCTGAAGCTATCGTTAAGCACGACGGTCAGATCAGAAACAACAGAAACGAGCGTTACGATCAGGACAGGATCATGAAGTTCCTCGTAATGGGCGTTGAGGAAGCTAACGGCAGACCTTCAGTTGTTCTCTCCAGAACAGATGCAAGACTCGTTACAAAGCTTTTCGAGCTCGAAGTACCTGAGATCAAGGCTGGCGACGTTGTTATCAGATCAGTTGCAAGAGAAGCAGGTTCTAGAACTAAGATCGCTGTTTACTCCAAGGATCCCGATATCGATGCAAAGGGTTCCTGCGTTGGTCAGAGAGGCCAGAGAGTTCAGCAGATCATGAACGAGCTCGCAGAAGAGAAGATTGACATCGTTGACTGGAAGGAAGATCCGGCTCTCTTCATCAGTGAAGCTCTTCAGCCTGCGAAGGTATCCAGAGTTGATACTGAGATCACAACAAACGAGAATGGTGAAGTAGAGAGATATGCGAAGGTTATCGTTCCCGATCAGCAGTTCTCACTTGCTATCGGTAAGAGCGGTCAGAACGTTCGTCTCGCTGCAAGACTTACAGGCTTCAAGATCGACATCAAGAAGGAGTCTGATGAGAGCGTAGAAGCTACAAAAACACTTATCGATGACTTTACTGTCGTTGATGATGAAAACGGTAAAGAGGGTTAATAAGCAGAGCGTTTGGTTATGAAGAAGAAGCCGCAAAGAAGTTGTGTATCCTGCAGAACGGTAAGAGATAAGAGTGATCTCTTAAGAGTAGTAATGACACCCGAAGGTGATGTCGTTTACGACCCTACCGGTAAACTCGCCGGAAGAGGCGCATATCTTTGCCGTAACGAAGAATGCATAACCCAGGAGCTCAAGAAGGCAGCAAAGCTTTCGAAGGGACTTAAGAAGCCTTTGACAGAAGATGAGATCAAAGGACTTGCTAAATCACTTTTGGAGAGCATAAAGGAAAGCTGATGACAGATAAAGACAGAGTTTACGGAATGTTGGGGCTTGCGGCCCGCGCAGGCAAGATAGTATCGGGAAGCGATGCGGTTATCGGAGCGATCCGTTCGGGTAATGTTGAACTTCTGATAATTACCAAAGACATCTCACGTAATTCTCTCGATAAGATCTTGAAGAACATGGGATCGGAAGAAATAACCTGTTACAGCTTCGGAACTTCTGAAGACCTGGGATTTGCATTAGGAAAACCCGACAGAACAGTAGCGGCAATTACGGACAAAAGCTTTGCGGAAGGCATTTCCGCCATACTCGAGAATATCAACGAGGAGGAAGATACTTGATGAGTGAAGATAATGAAAATAAAAAGAGCGGTCTGACAGTCGGCGGCGTATCCGGCAGCAAGAAGATGAGGCTCGGACGCGTACATAAGAAGAAGACAGAAGATATAGCTGAGGCTCCCGCAGCTCCTGCAGTAGAAGCAGCTGCACCTGTTGCTGAACCTGCTCCGGCAGAAGAAGTTAAGCCTGCAAAGAAGACTGCTGCCAAGAAGACAGCAGAGGCTAAGACTGAAGAGAAGCCTGCTGAAGAAAAGAAGACTGCAAAGAAGACAACAGCCAAGTCTGAGAAGACTGAGACTTCTGCAAAGAAGACTACAACTAAGAAGACAGCAGAGAAGAAGGAAGCTGCAGCTGACGAGAAGCCTGCTGAAGAAAAGAAGACTGCTAAGAAGACAACTTCTAAGACAACAAAGACGGCTAAGAAGGAAGAAGAGCCTGAGACAAAAGCACCTGAGGCTAAGGAAGAGCCTAAGGAAGTTAAGCCTGAAGTCAAGGCAGAAGAAAAGCCCGTTGAGAAGAAGCCTGAACCTAAGCCCGAGCCCAAGCCGGAGCCGAAGCCCAGACTCTCTTCAGCAGTTATCTCACTTCCTGATGTTCCTGCCAGAGGCGAGACTATCAGAAGTTCTACTGTAATCACATATTCAGGCCGAGATAAGAAGAGCCCGATGAGATCAGGCGGTCAGGGTGGCTATAACAATAACAGAGGCGGCGGCTTCCAGAAGCAGGGCGGCGGATTCGATAAGGATAAGGACGACGATAACCAGCGTCCTCAGTTCAAGAGAGCACCAAAGCCGAGAGCAGAAGCTCCGATCGAAGATGCCAAGAAGAGCAGATCTTCTTATGCGGAGAAAAGTGCTTTCGATAAGAAGCATAACAATGCCGACAGAAGAGACGGCGAGAAGAATGCAAATATCGATAAGAGAAAGCAGTCACGCACATCACAGTTCACAGGCCGTGTTAACAGCGACGGTGACTATGACGATTTCTCATTCAAGAAGAAGAAAAAGAAGCAGGAGGCTCAGCAGGCAGTTGTTGAGCAGGTGATCACAGAGATCAAGATCCCTGCATTCATTACAGTTAAGGAATTTGCAGAAGGTATCGGCAAGAAGAGTTCTGACATCATCATGGCTCTCATGAAGCTCGGCGTTATGGCAACCATCAACCAGGAACTCGATTTCGATACGGCGTGCCTCGTTGCAGACAGCTTCGGAATCAATGCAGAACTCCTCGAGGAGAAGACAGAAGAAGATATCCTCTTCGTTGATGAGGATAATCCGGAGAACCTCGAGACAAGACCTCCTGTCGTAGTAGTTATGGGTCACGTTGACCACGGTAAAACATCACTCCTCGACAAGATCCGTTCTGCTAACGTAACCGAAGGCGAAGCCGGCGGTATCACGCAGAAGATCGGTGCTTATACTGTAAGACTTAAGGGACGTCAGATCACATTCCTCGACACTCCTGGTCACGAAGCATTCACGACGATGAGAGCAAGAGGTGCGCAGTTCACGGATATCGCTATCCTCGTTGTTGCTGCAGACGACGGTGTAATGCCTCAGACGATCGAAGCTATCAACCACGCTAAGGCTGCTAACACAGAGATCATCGTTGCTATCAACAAGATCGATAAGCCGGGCGCAAATCCTGACAGAGTTAAGCAGGAACTTACAAACTACGGACTTATCTGCGAAGAGTGGGGCGGTCAGACGATCATGGTACCTATCTCTGCTAAGCAGGGTACAGGTATTGATGACCTCCTCGAAAACGTTCTGCTTACAGCAGACGTCATGGAGCTCAAGGCAGATCCGAAGAGCCAGGCAAAGGGTGCAGTCATCGAGGCAAAGCTCGACAAGAACAGAGGTCCTGTTGCTTCCGTTCTCGTACAGCGCGGTACATTGAGACAGGGCGATACAGTCGTATGCGGTCCTATCCTCGGTAACGTAAGAGCTATGTACGACGATAAGGGTGCTGCTATCAAGAAGGCCGGTCCTTCGATCCCTGTTGAGATCTTAGGTCTTCCTGAGGTTCCTCAGGCCGGCGAGATCCTTTTCGCAGTATCGGACGATAAGACAGCAAGACAGCTCGTTGAAAAGCGTAAGATCAAGCAGAGAGAAGAGCAGCTCCACAGATCATCCAAGATGAGCCTTGATACACTCGCAGCACAGATGGCAGCAGGTGACGTTAAGGATCTCAACATCATCATCAAGGCTGACGTTCAGGGTTCTGTCGAAGCCGTTCAGCAGTCCTTGGAGAAGCTCACAAATGAAGAAGTTAAGATCAACGT
>Ga0310696_10005647_pt1 | contig 15049 bp, 10 predicted proteins | sample AusTroGonzalo_MG_4_FD_203885 | JGI IMG/M metagenome (GOLD analysis project Ga0310696, IMG submission 203885) | Bovine rumen microbial communities from tropical cattle in Woodstock, Queensland, Australia - Gonzalo_02 (v2) (version 2) | ecosystem: Host-associated > Mammals > Digestive system >...
AAGGCCGAGTCCCGTGCCTTCGATGTGACGGTTAGCGGTCTCATCCACACGCTTAAACGCGGAGAAGAGGTAAGGGATATCTTCGGTCTTGATACCGATACCTGTATCTGTGACCGTGTAGATCATGTTGCAGAGTTTGTCTTCCTTCATCTCGCACTGAACGGAGAGAGAAACTTCGCCTTCTTTGGTGTACTTGATGGCGTTATTGATTACGTTGATCAAGATCTGCTTAACTCTGACTTCGTCGCCTACGAGTTCTGCGGGGATCTCAGGAGATACGTCAATATGGAATTCGAGCTTCTTTTCCTTAGCTCTTATCCACAGCATTCCGACGATGTCTGACAGCATGTCGCCTGTGTGATAGGGAGCATAGAGAAGCTGCATTCTTCCTGACTGGAACTTCGACATGTCGAGGATGTCGTTGATGAGGTTAAGAAGGAGCTTGCCCGCTGCCTTGATGTTTGCGGCATCTTCTATAACTTCATCGCTTACGTCTTCTCTTAAGATCATCTCGTTAAGACCGATGATGGTATTGATAGGTGTTCTGATCTCGTGGCTCATGTTGGAGAAGAAACTGTTCTGCGCCTTGTTGAGCATCTCGATCTCTTCGTGCTGTTTTGCAGCAGTCTCAAGTTGTTCGTGGAGACGATACTTCGTATAGAGGATCGTTACACCCATTGCGAGCTGGAAGACAGCAAAGATGGACAGGTTAATTACTCCCGCTTTATCAGAAGTGATGCCCGTTGCATAAGCATAGTACAGGAAGCCGAGCATGGTTGAATTTGAGACGAGTGAGATAATGAGAAATTCAATGGGGTTTGTGTATATGCAAAGCGGAACGAGCATTGATACCATCATGTAAAGAGTGGTGTCCGTTCTGCCGAGGATCGTTATGTTGAAGTATGCAAGTGCAATGGACAATCCGAAAAGAAGGAATTCAGTCAAAGCATTCATGAAGCGGATGGCTTTATACCTGTTGTCGAAGTCTTTGGATGCTGCATATGCAACAAGACTCCATGCAAGTCCGATTAAGAACAAAGCAGAATAGCATGCTCTGTGATGGTAGAGCGTCGCATCGAACATATTGGGAACGATAAAGCTCAGAGCGAGGAAAACCAGGCCTACGAGGATTCCCATTGTCATCATGATATGCGTAGGCTTGAGCGAAGCGTTGTAAGCGGATTTGACCGCCTCACGGCTCGTCTTGGAGGGCCTGAAAAGATAATTCAATAATTCTCTCATGCTTCTGATCCTCCGTTGCCGTTATCTTCCGGTTCGAATTCAAATACCTCTTCATCCGTGGCAGAAACAACATTGAATTGTTCCTTGATGTCGGATGCGACACTTGAATACTGCCTGATGACTTCTTCGTGGTGTTCAAGAATGTAATCTTCGTTCTTTTCTTTCGCGGCCATCTCAAGAGCCTTGGCCTTATCGGACAATTCCATAAGACCTATCATCTTTGACGTGCTCTTCAATGCGTGAACGAGAATCTCATAATTGTGCCAGTCGTGTTCGCCGAAGAACTTTTTGATGGAAGGAATCTTAACGTCAGATTCGCTCGCGAACTGGATAAGAAGTGACTTGTAGAATTCTTCGTCACCTACGCAGTATTTAAGACCTGCGTCAGTATCCATTCCGATCTCCTTAAGTTTTGCGAATGCATCCTTTTCAGTAGCGGTATCTGCCGGTTCTTCATCGGGCTCATCGTTTTCTGCCTTTACGGATTCTAAATATCCGTCCACGTAAGTGATGGCAGACTTGGGAAGAACGTGCTTTAATACACGCTCCAATTCTTCTATCTCAACGGGCTTGCTGACGAATCCGTCAAAGCCCTCGGTGAGGAACATCTGCTTTGCTGAACTCATTGCATTAGCGGTAAGTGCAATGATCGGGGCGGAGCCGTTTAATCCGGACACGTCGGTCCTGATCCTCTTCATTGCTTCGACACCGTCCATGCCGCCCATCATGTGGTCCATGAATATGATGTCGAAAACTCTCTCTCGGCAGATATCGATCGATTCCTGACCTGAAGCAGCAGTCCAGATCTTCATGCCGTAGCGGCTGAAGATACTCTTGGCAACAACGAGGTTCATTGCTTCGTCGTCAACAACGAGAGCTCTTATGCCGTCACAGCGCATCTTCTTAATTGCTGTTTCAGCTTTGTCATCGATGTTGGAATTGAGGATTGATACGACAGGGAAGCAGTAGAAAGGCTTCTCGAGGATTCTTACCTTTGAGTTTCTCGGAAGAACAAAATCATCATTTGCTACAACGGCAACGACCATCTCTTTTGCAAGTTCTTCAATGAATTCCCTGTTAGCTATATATTCGTCTTCTGCGATGAACAGATGAGTGAGTTTAAGTGATTCGCGCAGGAGCTTTAAGTTGTCTGCGTTATTAACTCTGTGCATCTGAATGCCCAGGCCCTTAACGATATTGAGAACCATGGAATTGTAGTAATCTCTGACGGAAGGGTTAGAGTATTTGTCGAAGTTAAGATAAGCACCGAGGCAGAGCTGGTCGGGGTTATTAACTGACATGCAGCTTGTGGTATCAACAACTTTCTGAGGAAGGCTGACGTGAACGGTCGTGCCGACATCAGGCTTGCTGTTTATGGTCATGAAGCCTCCAAGAAGAGATACGAATCCGGATACGATGGCAAGACCTAAGCCTAAGCCGCCGCCCATTCTCGCACGTCCTGAGTCAGCCTGATAGAAGCTGTCATAAACGCGCTCCAATTCGTAATCCGACATGCCGATACCGGTATCGGTAACTTCGATACAGAGGTTAACTCCGTAAGACTGCTCTTCTGATGTGATCCTTACATATACGCCGCCTTTTTGTGTGTACTTAAGACCGTTGGTGATCAATGCCTTAAGGATCTTCTTGATCTTGGCGACGTCTGAATTCATTACCGCAGGGATTGAAGGATCGACGTCAATTATGAGCTCGACATCCTTGGTCTTATACTGCTTAAGATCTGTGACGAGGTCATGGAGAACGGATGAGAGCATGTAGTCTTCATTATTTCTTACCGCCTTTTTACGGTCGATCTCCGAATAGTCGAGGATGTCACTGATCTGCTCGGCTACCTTGCGGCCCGCGCTTCTGACGTTGATCATCTCGTCAGTTACTTCTTTATCAACAGACTTATCAATGCAGATGCTGGTAAGACCGATGATCGCGTTTACGGGAGTTCTGATCTCGTGTGATACGTTTGCGAGGAAGTCATTGAGACGTTCAGTCGCTTCCGTGAGCTGAACGACTTCATCTTCTGATCTGGTGAGCACCTGCATCCATGTATCGATGATCTTTTTCGAGAACTGGCCTACGAACAATACCATAAAGTAGTGAAGGACTGTTCTGCTGATTACCAGGGCATCGAAAACTTCCCCGTGTATTACCATCATCACTATCTCGTAAGTCATGGTAATAACGAACGCGAACTCGCACAGAGTGATTAGGCTCTTCTTGCCTGTCATCGTATAGACCAGGATCACGGCTGACATGACGAGCGCCAGATCGAATGTGCTCGTCGCGTGTGTTCCGTAGAAAAAGTATGTGCACATCAGGAGTATGGAGTAGATCCATATTCTGACGTTTGCAGGCGTGTCATGTCTTACGTGGAGTATCCAGCAGATAATGTTGCTTGCCAGGATAAGGACCAACACCCACAGTTCCCATCTCATTAGCAGTGACTCTGCGATAAGAACTGCAGAGAAAACCGTGTAACTGATCAGGAGCGTAAGATGTGATGATTCAAATAATTCGTCGCGCTCTTTGGAAATTGTCATGAATTATGTACCTCGTAGTGAAGCTGCTTCTTTAATGTGAGTAAATCGATCATGTGATTTACCCGGAGGAGAAGAACTTCCGGTACGAAGGGTTTGCGGATATAATCGAGCGCACCTAACGACATGCCTTCTGCATCAGAAGCATCGTTCTCGTCGGCTGTAAGGAATATGACGGGAAGACGTGCTGCAGGAGTATCCTTCGTGCGCAGTCTCTTCATCGTCTCATAGCCGTCGAGTCCTGGCATCTTGAGATCAAGAAGGACAAGATCGGGAAGGGTAATGTCTTTCTCAAGGTAGTCGAGAAGATCTTCGCCGGATTTAAAAGTTGTAACCTTAATTCCGTCGGAGCTTAATATCTTCTCTGCAATCTGAAGGTTGTTATCTTCATCGTCAACGATAATGACGTTCTTCTCTTTGTTGATCTGATAGTACTTTGAGTTGCCGCGGACGAACTCAGTCGTATAAGTGATCTTCAAGGTATCTTTGTTAGCGGCTTCCCAATTCTCGATGATGTGATGAGCAACTTTCTCGTAAGAGTCCTCTCTGATATCTGCGAGTAATACGAAGTACTGCTTCTTGTTGTTCCTCATATAGAAATCAGACTTGCGCAGAGAACTCCTGATCTGAGTTCCGAATTCATCGACATGATCAGCGTATTCGCCGTAACTGCTCCCTTCAACGGGATTAAGAGTGAAGAGGACTTTGCAGAAGTTGATGTTATGTCTTAATGCATATCTGATCACATAACGGTATACGTTTGCGAATGCCTCTTTGTCGAGCTGGAATGCGGAGTTTTGGATGGAACGCTCGCCTAGGATCTCGGATATTGCCTGGATATCAAGTTCGGTGTTATCGCTCTCATCGAAAGTCTCTTCGCTATAGAGTTCATAGTCGTGCTTGCCGTTCTTCTTAACAGTGTAGAGGAACTTATCTGCAAGTTTTAACAACGTGGTGAAATCGTTGCCGTATCTGGGAACGAAGATGGCACCAATCGAAGTTCCGAGCGGAATGCCCATGTCGTCGCCTATGAGTTCCTTTGCTTTTGCAACGAGACCGTCGTTAAGTGTTACGGTGATCTCCTTTACTTTATCTTCGGTAATAACACCCATTGCAAAGGCTGCAAACTCATCGCCACCGATACGTCCGCAGACGCTTTCGGCAGGCATTGCACTGCGCATGAGAGCGGAGAACGCGACGAGAACTTTATCTCCCATCTCGTGACCGTATATATCGTTAACTAATTTGAAAGAGTCGAGGTCGATCATCATGAGACAGCCGATTGACTGTGAACACACTCTTGATAATTCGGCTTCTGCTGCTGCTTTGTTGAGAAGGCCTGTGAGCTTATCGATAGAAGCTTCACTCTTAAGGTCCTGCATCTCCTGGCTGTTTGACATAATGTTATTGATACGTTTCAGGAGAACTTCAGGATTAAAAGGCTTACGGATAAAGTCTGATACGCCGACCTCAAATCCGCGGGTTTCTGTATCAACATCTTCATCAGCGGTAAGGAAGATTACGGGCGTCTTCATCATGCCCTTGGCGGATTCCAATTCACGCAATCTGTTCAGCGTCTCGAAGCCGTCGATGTCCGGCATCATGATGTCGAGAAGAACCAGATCGGGCAGACCGTTCTTGTCCACGTATTCCAAAAATGAATTACCGGACTTGAGCGCAGTAACGCGATAGTTGTTCTTGCTCAGGATATGACCAGCAATCTTAAGATTAGCAGTGTCATCGTCAACTACGATTATCCATTTAGCCATATAACCCTCCCTTCCCAATTAACAACATATACTGTATTTTATCATATATATAATAATATTTACGCGTAACAGGTTATCTGTGTCTGATAAAATGCGCATATAATCCATATCGGGAAGGTATAGGGAGAAGTTCTTATGAAACGCGAATTGGGAATTGCAAGATGCGGTCTGGCATGCTGCCTGTGCTCCGAAAATGTTCAGTGCAAAGGCTGCCGGAGAGACGGTTTTAAAGAACTGTCCTGGTGCAAGGACGCAGACTTCTGCGAGAACAGAAGATGCGGCATAGCAAAAGGCGTCAGCGGATGTTTTGAGTGCAGTCCCGCAGAATGTTCCAAGGGCCTTTATGCTGAGAAGATCAAGGCAAAAGCCTTTGCCGAATTTGCAAAAAGATACGGAATAGAAGAACTCTTAGACTGCCTTGAACGCAATGAACAGGCAGGTATCGTTTATCACCGCGTAGGCATCATGGGTGATTACGATGAGTTCAATGATCTTGAAGAGTTGATAGATTTTATTAGGACGGGTGTTAGGAAATGAATGTGATCGAAGCCATAAATTCTAGAAGAAGTTACCGCGGAAAGTTCAAGGATGCATTGGTTCCGAGAGAGCATCTTGAGACGATAATGTCAGCAGGACTTGCTGCTCCTTCCGGATGCAACAAGCAGACAACAAGTCTAATCGCTATTGACGATCCCGAAGTTTTAAGCAGACTCAAAGGAGTTATCGATCCGCCCATAGCTCAGACTGCACCTGCTGCGATCTGTGTTCTCACGAAGCGCATCAATGCATACCGCGATAAGTGTTTTGCCGTGCAGGATTATTCGGCTGCGATTGAGAATATGCTGCTTGCAATAGTTGAGCTCGGTTATGCAAGTTGCTGGTACGAAGGCCACATCACTGATGACGATGACATAGCTTCACGCATGGCAGCGATCCTCGGCGTTCCGTCAGATTACGATCTGGTATGCTTCCTTCCTGTAGGAATTCCTGAGGATGAAGCGAAGAAGCCGTACAAGAAGGCTTTCGAAGACAGGGCATGGTTTAATTCATTCCCAAAAGAATAAGCTTTTTGAGAGCAGCTGAATGCCAGACGATTTCGCGACGCGGATCAGGCCTTGCGTCTGCGCTTAGAACTGCCTGTCAGGTCACGAAGTATTTCAATGTATTCTGATGTCAGGTGAGACGGATGAATGGAATTAGGAAGTATGTATCCTATCTCCATATAGTCATCAACTTTAAGTTTCTTCGCGATGATGTTAGGACCGTTTAATTCTTCGTTAATGACGCCGCTGCAGATGGTATAACCGTTAAGACCTATCAGCATGTTAAACAGCGTCGCGCGGTCCAGCACAACAAGTTCCTTATCGCTGTCTTCGGTGCTCAAGATCTCTTCTGAGAAGTAGAAGGAGTTGTGGCTTCCCTGTTCATAGGACAGACGCGGATAAGGTTTAAGGTCTTCTAACTTTAATGACTTCTTCTTTGCGAGAGGAGAATTCTTTCCGATGAATACGTGCGGCTCTGCTTTGAACAGCGGAGTAAATGACAGGTTGTTATCGCGAAGAGTCTTAGTGATTACTTCTTCGTTGAACTTATTCAGATACAGAATTCCGATCTCACTTCGAAGATGTGAAACGTCGTCAATGATGTTGAACGTCTGGGTCTCGCGCATATGGAATTCATACTTATCCGCGCCGCTCCTCTTTAAGAGTTCTACGAATGCTTCAACGGCAAACGAGTAGTGCTGTGCAGATACATAGAACTTAAGCTTGCCGGATTCTTTTCCCTTATAGCGCTCTTCGATAAGCGTTGTCTGATCTAATACCTGTCTTGCATAACCTAAGAATTCTTCGCCTTCGGATGTCAGCTTAACGCCTTTGTTAGAGCGCATGAATATGGTGATGTTATATTCATCCTCAAGTTCTCTGATAGCAGAAGTGAGGCTCGGCTGCGCGACAAAGAGTTTCTTGGCAGCACTCGTGATATTGCCTTCTTCTGCAACTGTAACCACGTATTGAAGCTGTTTGTATGTCATAAGCAAGACCCCGCTTTCACATAGATTGCACCTACAGTTTATCACTTGTCATAGATTTTATCTATGGATAACCAAGTTTTAAAGTATTTTACCTACTTAACCGGTGGGCATATACTCGCTATCAACAAACAAGGGTATTTGGAGGCACATCAATATGAATACATCAGTAATCGGTTATCCGAGAATCGGCAAAGACAGAGAACTCAAGTTTGCATCTGAGAAGTTCTTTAACGGCGAACTGGACGAAGCAGGACTTTTGGAAGTTGCAAAGCAGATCAGAAAAGAAGATCTTCTTAAGCAGAAGGAAGCAGGAATCACTTATATCTCTTCTAATGATTTCTCCTTCTACGACAACGTTCTTGATACGGCATTCCTGTTCAACGTGATCCCGCAGAGATATAAGGATCTTGGGCTTTCAGAACTTGAGACATACTTCGCGCTCGCAAGAGGTTATCAGGGTGAGAAGGGCAACGTTAAGGCTCTCGCAATGAAGAAGTGGTTCAACACGAACTACCACTATCTCGTACCTGAGATCGATGACGATACTGAGATCAAGCTGGTCGGTAACAAGCCCTTAGACGAATACAAGGAAGCAAGAGCAATTGGCGTAGATACAAAGGTTGCTTTAGTAGGTCCCTTTACGTTCTTAAAGCTTGCTAAGTTTACAGGCGCTAAGAAGATTACAGACGTATCCGGCGTTCTTACTGAAGAATATGTAAAGCTTGTAGATCTTCTCGCGTCCAAGGGTGTGGAAGTAATCGAATTCGATGAGCCCTATCTCGTAAGAGATCTGGACAGCGCTGACATCGAACTGTTCAAGACTATCTATTCTTCAGTTCTCGAAAACAAGAACGGCGCGAAGATCTTACTCCAGACTTATTTCGGTGATATCAGAGATATCTATGGTGAAGTGATCAATCTTAACTTCGATCTTATCGGTATCGATTTTGTTGAAGGAAGAAAATCATTAGAACTCGTTAAGACAATAGGATTCCCTTCAGACAAGATCCTCGTTGCAGGACTTGTCTGCGGTAAGAACATCTGGAGAAACGACTACAAGAAGACTCTTTCAGTTCTTAAGGAAATCGGTGTCGAGAATGTTGTCCTCGGAACATCATGCTCACTTCTTCACGTTCCTTACACGCTCTCAAATGAGACGAAGCTCTCAGAAGATTACAAGAAGCATTTTGCTTTCGCAGAAGAAAAGCTCGCTGAGCTGTCTGAACTTGCCAAGATCGCAGGAACAGACTATGAGAACAGCGAGATCTATAAGAACAACCAGACACTTTTTATTGGCCGCAAAGATAGTGAGGATAAGGAAGTTCAGGCGAAGGTTGCAGCAATTACAGACAGCGATTATGTAAGGCTCCCTGTTTTCGAGGAGCGCGAGAAAATCCAGAAGGAGATCCTTAATCTTCCTTTGTTCCCGACAACAACGATCGGTTCTTTCCCGCAGACATCAGATGTCAGAAAGAACAGACAGGAATTCAAGAAGGGATTAAAGTCCAAGGAAGAGTATGTTGAATTCAACAAGCAGAAGATCGCAGAATGCATCAAGCTCCAGGAAGATATCGGTCTTGATGTAATCGTACACGGCGAGTTCGAGAGAAATGACATGGTCGAGTACTTCGGCGAGCACTTAAACGGCTATCTCTTCACGGAGAAGGCATGGGTTCAGTCTTACGGTACCAGAAACGTTAAGCCGCCGATCATCTGGGGTGACGTATCAAGAAGAGAAGCTATCACAGTCGAGTGGTCGAAGTTTGCGAAGTTATGCACAAACAAGCCTGTTAAGGGAATGCTCACAGGTCCTGTTACGATCCTTAACTGGTCATTCCCGAGAGAAGATATCTCCATCAAGGAGAGCATACTTCAGATCGCGCTTGCAATAAGAGATGAAGTATTGGATCTCGAAGCTAACGGAATAAACATCATCCAGATCGACGAGGCTGCACTCCGTGAGAAGCTCCCCTTGAGAAAGTCTGACTGGTACAGCGAGTATCTTGATTTTGCCATCCCTGCATTCAGACTCGTTCACAGCAAAGTTAAGCCTGAGACTCAGATCCATACTCATATGTGCTACAGCGAGTTTACGGACATCATCCCCGCTATCGATGCAATGGATGCAGACGTAATCACTTTCGAGGCATCACGTTCAGATCTTCAGATTCTTGATTCATTGAAGGAGAATAACTTCAAAACTGAAGTAGGCCCGGGAGTATACGATATCCACAGCCCCAGAGTTCCTTCTGTAGAAGAGATAGTTAATGCTCTTACCAAGATGAGAGCAAAGATCGAAGATTCCAAGCTTTGGGTTAACCCCGACTGCGGACTTAAAACAAGAGGCAATGAGGAGACCGTTAAGAGTCTTACAAACCTCGTTGCGGCAGCAAAACAGATCAGAGGATAAGACATGAAAGTATCACAGGTTTATAACACAAAAAGAAGTCTCTCATTTGAGATCTTCCCGCCTAAAAAAGACACGGAACTCAACAATATCGATGAGACTTTGGAAGTCCTGGCTGAACTTAAGCCTGACTTCATAAGTGTTACATTCGGTGCAGGCGGATCGTCCAACTGCAACAGGACGATCGAACTTGCAAAGAAGATCAAGTACGAATACGGCATCGAACCTGTGGTGCACCTCACATGCCTTCACTACGACAAGCATGAGATCGATGAGTTTGCTCATGTGTTGAAGGGAGAAGGAATCGAAAACATTCTTGCGCTTCGTGGCGATCCGAATCCCAATGCGGCAGCAAAGGATGATTTCAAGCACTCGTCAGATCTCATATCTTACTTAAAGCAGGATAACGATTTCTGTTTCCTCGGTGCTTGTTATCCCGAGTGCCATCCCGAATCACCGAGCACGGTATCAGAGATTAAGAGTCTCAAGAAAAAAGTCGATGCAGGTGCAGAAGTTTTGCTCTCACAACTTTTCTTCGATAACGACATCTTCTACCGCTTTAACGAAGAGTGTGAGATCGCAGGAATAGAAGTGCCCGTAATACCGGGTGTCATGCCTGTAATCAATGCAGCGCAGATAAAGAGAATGGTATCCTTGTGCAATGCATCTTTCCCTAAGAGATTCCAGCGGATAATCTCACGTTACGAAGACAACAAAGAAGCACTCTTCGATGCAGGCATGTCTTATTGTCTTAGCCAGATAATCGACCTTCTCGTAAGTGATATCAAGGGCATCCATCTCTATACGATGAACAACCCTATGGTCGCCAGAAGGATCTGCGAAGGAATCAAGAACATCGTCTGATTCTTACACTTCTGATTAAGTTTAAGTCTCTGACCGAATTTAGTTGTGTTATATAATGAAATCACTACTAATTCGGAAAGAGACTTTTTATATGAGATTAGAAACAGAACGACTTATCATCACGGAATTCACGCCTGATATGGCTCGCGCCGTGCATGAGAATTCATTGGATGAAGATACCAGGAGATTTGTTCCAGATGAAGTTTTTGAGACCGAGGAAGAAGCTTCTGAAACTGTTGAGTTTCTGATGTCCTGCTATGGAGGAGACGAAGGTCCGTTCGTTTATCCCCTTATCACCAGAGAGGATAACCTCAATATCGGTTATGTACAGCTGGTGCCTGTCGATGACGGCAATTGGGAGATAGGCTATCACGTTGCAAAAAGATACACCGGCAGAGGTTATGCAACTGAAGCGGTAAAAGCATTCCTGCCTTATGTTGCAAAGCAGAACAACGTCAGCGAAGTATATGGAATCTGCCTTAGCGAGAACATCGCTTCAATCAGGGTACTGAACAAGTGCGGATTCGAAGTTGTGTTCGAAGGCGCCGGTGAATATCAGGGCGAGAACCGAGCCATATTTAAGAGCGTTTGGAAGGCTGACAGAAATATAGACGCAGATGAATATGTTGAAGATCCTGACTTAGGATACATACTGAATCTGCGTAAGATAGTCGGACATCGTCCGCTGATTATGGCCGGTGCAGGTGTTTTTGTCGTAAATGACAAGGGCGAGATTCTCCTTGAGAAGAGAACGGATAACGGACTCTGGGATTATCCTGCAGGCTCGATGGAATTAGGTGAGAGTTTTGAAGAGTGCGCGAGAAGAGAAGTGCTCGAAGAGACCGGACTTAAGTGCGGCAAGCTCGAATTCTTCATGACGGTTTCAGGCAAAGAATGCTACTATGTTTATCCCAACGGCGATCAGGCATACTACTGCGGTGTCAAGTTTATCTGCCGTGATTACGAAGGCGATTTAAAGCCGCAGGCATCAGAAGTTGCTGAGCTAAAGTTTTTCTCAGTTGATGACCTGCCCAGGGAGATGAAGCCTTCCTGTGTTGATATGTTTAAGAAGGTATCGGAGTACATAAGAGATAACAGCTGATCTGCTGACGAGGTAACGCTTATGGGAATCAAGGCTGCTTTCATGGTGCCGCATCCTCCGCTCATAGTTCCGGCAGTCGGAAGAGGCGGAGAGAAGGATATCGTCGAGACTACAAAAGCATACGAACGCGTAGCTCAGGAGATAGCAAATATCGCACCTGACACGATCGTCATCACAAGTCCTCACTCGGTCATGTATGCCGACTATTTCCATATCTCTCCGGGTGATTCGGCTTATGGTGATTTCGCGCGCTTCGGTGCATCCAAAGTTTCTTTTGAAGAAGACTACGATAAAGAGTTTGCATTAGAACTTGAGTCGCTTCTTTTTGCGGAAGATTTTCCCGGCGGAACTGTCGGTGAGCGCGATAAGGATCTCGATCACGGAACCATGGTTCCGCTTTATTTCATCAGGAAGTATTACCACGGCGGCAAGATCTTAAGGATCGGCCTGTCTGGTCTTCCCCTTGCAGATCACTATAAGCTCGGAACATTCATAAAGAAAACGGCTGAAGAATTAGGAAGAAACACCGTCATCGTTGCAAGCGGAGATTTGTCTCACAAACTTCAGAAGTACGGACCTTACGGATTCGATCCTTCAGGTCCCGTTTACGATGAGAAGATTATGGAAGCCGCTAAGAACTGTGACTTCGGCGGCATGCTTGAATTCGATGAAGACCTCCTGGATAAGGCTGCCGAATGCGGACACAGATCGTTCTGCATAATGGCGGGCTGCTTTGACGGAATGGAAGTTAAGTCTGAAGTATTGTCCCATCAGGATGTAACAGGAGTAGGTTACGGAATAAGTATTTTCGAGCCTGTAAAAGAGAATAAGGACAGATGCTTTCTTGAGGTCCTGGCGAACAAAGTAAAGGATCAGGCAAATGCATCTTCTGCATATGTAAGACTTGCAAGGACTACCATTGAAACGTTTGTAAGATCACATAAGCAATTAGAGTTTCCTGAAGATGTTCCTCAGGACATATTGGATGCGCTTCCCGAAGAAGCAAGTTCAGACAGAGCCGGCACGTTCGTATCAGTTCACAAGAACGGAATGCTCAGAGGCTGTATCGGAACCATAGGACCTGTCCGGAGATGTATCGCGGAAGAGATAATCAGCAACGCGGTCAGCGCGGTATCAAGAGATCCGAGATTCGACAGAGTAAGAGAGGGCGAATTAGATCTTCTCGAGATCAATGTCGATGTTCTCGGCAAGCCCGAAGATATTGACGGGCCTGATGAGCTCGATGTTAAGCGTTACGGTGTCATCGTTACCTGCGGAATGAGAAGAGGACTTCTCCTTCCGGATCTTGACGGTGTTGATACAGTAAAAGATCAGATAGATATTGCGATGAGGAAGGGCGGGATCTCACCAACTGATAATTACAGCCTGCAGAGATTTGAAGTCGTAAGGTACAAGTGATATGGCTGCCTGCGAAGTGTGCTTCAGACATTGCGAGATAAGTGAAGGTGCATTAGGCGCCTGCAAGGCCAGGACATGCCAAGACGGCCGCGTCATCGCTTCTAACTACGGACGTATCACAGGCATCGCATTAGATCCCATCGAGAAGAAACCGTTATCCCGTTTTTGCCCGGGCTCGAAAATCTTATCGGTCGGAAGTTATGGCTGCAACCTGTTTTGTCCGTTCTGCCAGAACTACGATATCTCAAGATCAGGTGGCGAAGAATACGATGAGATAACGCCTGAAGAACTGGCAGATATCGCTTATAAGTTTACTGACAGAGGCAATATCGGTGTTGCATACACTTATAACGAACCGCTGATCAGTTATGAGTTCGTAAGAGATACTGCAAAGCTCGTTAAGGCGAAGGGCATGAAGAATGTTCTTGTCTCTAACGGCACGGCTGAGCTTCCGATACTCGAGGAGATAATCCCTTACATCGATGCGATGAATATCGACATCAAGAGCATGTCTTCTGATACATACAGGAACGTGCTCGGCGGTGATCTGAACATGACGAAGGCGTTCATTGAACGTGCCATTAAGGATTGTCACGTTGAACTCACGATGCTGATAGTAACGGGCATGAATGACAGCGAAGAAGAGATGTGCGAACTGACAGAATGGATCGCGGGACTTGAAGGCGGAAGCAATATACCGCTTCACATCTCAAGATTTTTCCCCAGATACAAAATGACGGACAGACCTGCTACTGACATTGGTGTGATATATAAATTGGCTGATATAGCAAGGGGCAGACTTAAGTTTGTGTACACCGGGAATTGTTGAGAACGGGAGAGTCTTCGGACTTACATGCGCATTGCGGTCGAACCCTTCTGACAAAATGTTTATTTTCTCAATTTAAAATGATAAAATAATTCTTGGCGTGAGAAAGATGGAATAGGGATAGAAACTTCGATCGCACGACTAAATCTATAATGGGGAATAGTTGATGCCAATTGTAACTGCGACACCAATTACTTTGAAATGCAAGGTTTGCGGCGGCGATATAGTTAACAACTATCTTGCCGGTACTTGCGTGTGCGCAAATTGCGGAAACAAGTGGGTTATAGCCGATATTATTCCGGATTACAACAAGTATGAGCGCATTATCGGAAGCATCGCCAAGGCAAATGACATCCTGAACAACGAGGCGAAGGTGGCTTCTGCCAATGAAGCCAAGCTCTTGTTTAAACAGGCAGTGATCGAGTGCGCAAAATATAACGATCCGGTCTCGGCTGATCTTGAGAAGATCTGTGCTGACGGACAGAAACAGGCTGATAAGCTCGCTGTTTACTACAAGGGTAAGACATTCTTTGATAAGAGATCTTTTTCGAGCGCTTACAAAGAATTATCCAAAGTAACAGGTTACAGAGATGCAGATGACATGATAGCCAGATGCAAGATGGAGATGGAGGCCGAGCGCAGAAGGGGAATTCCGTGGGCAGTCGTATTCAGCCTTATCATTCCTGCAGCAGTCGGTCTGTTATTCAGAGAAGCGTTCAACTGGCCGTGGGCTGTATGCATAATACTGTTCCTCATGGGCTCAGCCGGATTAGGATACGTATTCTACAGAGGCGGAGTGTTATCGATCATCCTTAAGATCGTATCTGTCCTTGCTG
>Ga0310696_10005649_pt1 | contig 15044 bp, 17 predicted proteins | sample AusTroGonzalo_MG_4_FD_203885 | JGI IMG/M metagenome (GOLD analysis project Ga0310696, IMG submission 203885) | Bovine rumen microbial communities from tropical cattle in Woodstock, Queensland, Australia - Gonzalo_02 (v2) (version 2) | ecosystem: Host-associated > Mammals > Digestive system >...
TAGATATTGAAAAATATCAATTAGCAGATGGCGATTTTGTATATGGTATTGGATTGCAATTGGAAGATGGCTCATACAGTTTCGAAATAAAATGGATTAATGGTTATTGGATAGATAAAAATATGCTTGAACATGAGTATATAAAGGATGCATGTTTTAATTTGTGCGATAATTATGGTTATGCGAGATTGGTTAGTTTGTTTGCGCCAATTGTCAGAGGCAAAGCAAGTCTTTTAACTGCAATGGATGAGGAGACGGAAAACCAAATGCTGTCTGAGGTTTTGTCAGACATAAAGACCAAATATAGCACTACACTTATTAAATCTATGACATTTGGTTTGGATCTTGCTAAGGAAAATCAGATGGATACGCTTGTTGGTGGTGGACAGTTTCATGTTAAGAATAGGTACTACAAAGGTGTATTTGAAGATTTGACCAGATATATGGCGGGAGCGATGGAATACTACAAAGCGGATGGTGAAGTTGTTGTGGTATTTAGAAATTTGCAGAATTTGTATGAACTAGTATATAAGAGAGTAAAAAACAAAAAACTATCTTTTGAGATGATAAGCACGTTGTTAGGTTATGCTACAAAAGTTGACAAGAAAAATGCTATAACAATCATAGCGACACTTGTATTAGATTGTGATGCTAGTTTTGACTTGTATGCACATATTGCATCATGCTTTAATAGTGAATTAAATATGATACCAGACGAAGAGAATGGTGAAGACTATGAAATATGTGATATTGCTAAAACTCGCACAGAAGAGGCAATATTGAACAAAAAACAAACTGAGTATATTCGCAAACAAAAAACCCTTGCAGAAAAGCAAGGGGCATATGCTACATATAAATCGGTAGTAGACCAAATAAATAATACCAGTTCAAATGATGAGATGTTATAATAGAGCGTTTTCTATGACCAAATAATCAAATGAGACATGTTCAATAAAATCTCGAGGCAAGAAGCGAGTATTGTTGAACTCGTTGTAGTTTTCGAAATGTTTTTTTATAACTACTGGTGTAGTAATATCAAAAGAGTGGCATATTTCCACCAAACTTTCATAAAATGTATTATAACTTACGGGAGCGAAGCTCTCGTAAATTGTCTCTTTTATAATTTTACCATCTTTCATAATCTTTGCCCAAATTCTTATCATAATGTCACCGAGATAAGTGTAACATTTTCTTTAAAAAAAACAAACTAATTTTAATAAAATGTTTGCAAAAATCCCTTGACTTTTAAAAAAAAATAATTTAAAATGCATACATGTGTTTTAGCGGGGCTAAAATACGAAGGAGATTACTATGGCAGAAGTTTTTTTAACTAAAGAAGGAAAAGCGGAAAAAGAAAAATACTTAAATTATCTAAAGACGGAAATGCGTGCTAAGGTTATACAGGATTTAAAGACTGCTCGTGAGTTTGGTGACCTTAGTGAGAATTGTGAATATGATGCTGCACGTGATGCGCAAGCAAACCTTGAAGAAGAAATAGCATTGATTGAGGAAACTTTGCGCGTGGCAAAAATAGTAGATACTAACCGTAAGAAGCAGAACAATATTGTTGGTATTGGCAGTAAGGTAAAGATGCTAGATGAGGATGAGGATGAGGAGATCGAATATACTATTGTCGGAGCACTAGAGAGCAATCCTGACCAAGGGCTAATTAGTAATGAATCTCCGATTGGGCTCAGCGTGATGAACAAAAAAGTGGGAGATGAAATTTCTGTTACCACTCCTGGTGGCGTGACAAAAATGAAGATTCTAGCAATAAATTAAAAAGCCTATTTGGGCTTTTTTGTTTGACAAAAATTAGCCAATATAGTATCTTAATTGGTAGAGGTATAAGTTTATGGCAAGAGGATATTTTATAACGTTTGAAGGTGGCGAAGGTTGTGGTAAAAGTACTCAATTGAAGAAGTTGCAGGAATATTTATCTGATTGCATCGATCAATTTTTGTTCCTTAGAGAACCGGGTGGCTACCCTTTATGCGAAGATATTCGAAATTTGCTACTTTATGCAGACCATAATAATATGTGTGAAAAGACAGAATTCTTGTTGTTTTCAGCATCTAGGGCAGAATTGGTGAACAAAGTAATTTTGCCAACACTGGAAAGAGGTGTAACAGTTATTTGCGATAGATTTTATGATTCGTCTATTGTGTATCAAGGTATGGCAAGAGGATTGGGTGAAGATAATGTTCGAAATCTTACAAAATTTGCAGTTGGAGATTTGACTCCTGATGCCACAATATATTTAGATATTCGCCCAGAAGTTGGTTTTGCGCGTAAAGGTGGCGCAGATCAGACAGATAGGATAGAAATGGCAGGGCTAGATTTTCATAATAAGGTGTACGAAGGGTATCATAAACTTGCAAAAGAAGAAAGCGGTAGATTTGTGGTGGTGGATGCAACAAAGACGCCGGATGAGGTTTTCTGTTCGGTACTTGACGGGTTAAAAGGAAAAGGAATATATTTAAAAAATGAACAACTTAATAGATGATTGTAATATAATAAAGAGCTTTGATATTAATATCAGGCTTGGGAAAGTTCCTCATGCCCATCTTTTTTTAAGCGAAGATGAGGATATGTTGGTGAATGTCTCTAGGGAAGTGGCATGTAGATTATTTGGTGCGAAAGACGGTGCGAACACAAATATTAGAGAAAGAGTATACAAGGGAATATTTCCAGATGTGATAGAAATAGGACTGGAGAAGGCTGGTAATGTAAAAGATATAGAACAGATCATTAACGATTCTATAATTGCACCTTTTGAGGGCGACAAAAAGTTATTTATCTTGTATCATTTTGATGAGATGAACGACTCTGCCAGCAATAAACTGCTAAAAACTTTAGAAGAACCGCCAAAGAATGTGTATTTTATCTTGTGCGCAAAGAATGAGTTTGCATTGCTTACAACTATAAAATCACGTGTGGAAAAGATGTACCTCGAGAGATTCGACTCATCAAAAATGTTAAATGCATTAATTAGAGAGGGTGTTGATGAGAAGGTTGCTGAAGTATGTGTGGGGCTAAGCCTGGGGTTGTGGTCTAATGCACATAAGATGGCCACCGACAAGAAGTATGTTGAATTGATTAAAGTTGTACAAAAGACATTTTTGGAACTTGATGGCAGTGTAAAACTCGCAGAGTTCTGTGATTTGTATGGCCAAAATAAACAAAATTTTGATGAAATATTAGATATTATGGCGTGCTTTGCTCGCGACCTTTTAATGATAAAGATTGGCGCGGAAGATTTAATTGATCAAAAAAGTAATTTGTCGTTATACCATAAAATATTAAATGAATATTCTTGCAAATCTTTAACAAAATTATTGGAAAAAATTATTGATTTAAAAGAGAAAATTTTTTATAATGTGAATGTGGTGGAATTAATAGATGAATTGTTATTCTATTTTGTGGAGGTAAAGATTAAGTGCAGAGAGTAATTAATATTAATTTTAAGCCAGATGGAAAGATGTATTTTTACTTACCACCTAAGGAAGAGGTTAAGATTGGAGATACTGTAGTGGTGGAGAGTGAAGATGGACTAGCGTTGGGGTTTGTTGCATCAAATATTGTCGAGAAGGATAATGGTAGTATTGTTGCACCGCTAAAAAAAATTATACGTAAGGCTCGCCCAGAAGATTTGAAAAAGGCAGAAGAGAATAAATCCAAATTGGCTGAAATCAAGACTTTGGTGGAAGAAAAAGTTAAAGAATTACAGTTGGATATGAAGATATCTAATGTTGATATGACTTTTGATCGAAAAAAGGTTGTAATAGAGTTTATTGCTGACGATAGGGTGGATTTTAGAGAGTTGTTGAAGCAGTTGGCATCAGCATTAAAATCCAGAATAGAATTAAGACAAATTGGTCAGCGTGACGAGGTGAAGATTAAGGGTGGACTTGGGCCATGTGGGCAGGAATGCTGTTGTCATAAGTTCTTAAAAGGTTTTGAGCATGTGTCTATAAAGATGGCAAAATGTCAGGGGCTGGCGCTTAATCCAAATAATATTTCTGGGCTTTGTGGTAAACTAATGTGTTGTCTAGGTTACGAAAATGACACATATGCGGAAATCATGAAAAATATGCCTCGTGTAAATCAAGAAGTTGAGACAAAAGATGGTAAAGGCAAAGTAGTATATAACGATATTCTTAAAGAAAAAGTGACAGTTAAAATGTTGTTAAATGGTGAAGAACAACAGAAAGTATATGATGTAAAAGATATCAAGTTTACAAAGAAAGAAGTAGATAAGAAGGAGGATTAATATGGCTTACGAAATTAATAAAAGTGAATGCATTGGTTGTGGCACGTGTGCATCAATGTGTCCAGTAAGTGCAATAGCAGAAAATGGCGGGAAATACGAAATTGACAAAGCGAAATGTATAGCATGTGGTACTTGCTATGGTGTTTGTCCAGTTAGTGCCATAAAGGAAAAATAATGTACAAAATATTTCCTGGTGAACAGCTAGATGATTTGCAAGATAGAGGATACAAGATAATTCAGGATCCGAATGATTATTGTTTTACTTCGGATGCGGTTTTACTTGCGAATTTTGCAAAAGTGAAAGGCGGTGAGGTGCTCTGTGATTTGTGTAGTGGCTCCGGCATAGTTCCAACGCTTTTACAATTAAAAAGGCCTTATAACAAGGCTTTTTTGGTAGAGATAAATTCGGCGGCATGTGATAGGGCTCGTCGTTCAGCAGAAGGAAATGGATTTAGTCATTTTGAAATAGTTAACATGAGACTGCAAGATGTAACAAAGAAATTGTCGGAACATAGCGTTGATGTTGTGACGGTTAACCCGCCATATATGGAACAGAGTATTGGCGAGCAAGAAAAAACGTATGGCAAAGCAATTGCTAGGTGGGAAATCGAGGTTAATCTTGAGGAGGTTGTAAAAACTGCATCGAAATTATTAAAGTATGGTGGCAGATTTTATATGATTCATAGTAGTAACAGATTGGTAGATTGTTTGTCGACAATGCGTGAGTATGGGATAGAGCCCAAAGTTATTCAAATGATACATCCAAAGCAGCAGATGGATTCCAATGTGTTTTTAGTTGAAGGCAAGGCAAGGGGAAGAAAAGGTGTAAAAGTGCTTATGCCACATTTTGTAAGATAATGCAAAAAATAAGCAAAAAATCACATATTTTGCTTATTTTTTACTTTTTACGATGCGTTTTTGCGTTAAATTAAATAACAAATCATGCAGGCGACTATATTGCCGATAAAACATGATATGAGAGATATGGGGATGATTGCCCCCGTATTTTTTATTTTTGTTGTGCTAAAATACACTGCTATCATATAGAACAATGTGTCGCTAGCGCCCATAATTATTGAAGCACAATTACCAATGTAACTATCTGTGCCAAATTCTTTATATATGTTTGAAATGATTGCTAGGCTCCCAGAACCTGAAAATGGTTTAAGTATAATTAGTTCAGCTATTTCGCTTGGGATTTTTAAAAATTTCCATAACCAATTCGTGTTCTTAATAAAAAATGTAAGTACGCCACTAACATTAAGAAGCTCTATCATCATAAAAATTACGATTAGATTTGGTAGGACTTTAATACAAAGAGTAATGGCATCGTTTGCGCCTTTTGTAAAAATGTCATATGCTGGCAAACGTTTAAATATACAGAGTAGTAGAATAAACAATATTATGATGGGAAGTAGGTAGCCACTCATAGATTTTTATCCTTTTTTACGAATATTTTTACCAAAACTATTCCAATAATTGTGCTAACGGTGCTGGCAATAAGTGACGGCACTATGATTCGCCCTGGATTATTATCTCCCATTGATGCAAGTAGTGTCATAACTGTTGTGGGCAATAGTTGTAAGCTGGTAGCGTTTATTACTACAAACATAGTTATCGCAAAGTTTACTTTTGAATTGTTATTTGCCATGCTTTCTATTGTTTTGATGCTCATGGCTGTACTTGCGCCTCCTATACCTAACATGTTACTAGACATGCTGAGTGAAAGGTAGTTTAATGTTTCTTGTGTTATAGTATCTTTGCCGTATATGAATGTTATAATTGGTGATAACATTTTTGCCATAATAGCAGGAATTTTTGTTTGTTTTATTATTTCAAATAACCCTAGCCATATTGCATAACTGGCAAGAAGAGTAAAAGACAATTCGATAGCTTTGTGTGTTGCATTGAATAGGCTAGGTAGTACGCTGGTAGGATTTATGATAGTTAGTACGCCAATGCAAATGGTGCAGATAACGAGCCAAATTTTGTTCATATTAAAGTGTATGTTTTGGTAATCATTTTATGATTGCTTTACTTTTTTAATTTTGTTATATATAATATATACGAGGTGTTTTTTATGCTTATAGATTCTCATGCTCATCTAGACAGACCAGAATTTGACTGTGATGAGATAATTAATAATATGAAGAAGGATAATTTAGCGGCGATTGTGACAGTGGGGGTGGATCCTATACGTAGTGCAAAAACTGTGGAAATAGCGCAGAATAACGAAAATGTCTATGCGGTTATTGGGTACCATCCAGATTACGCAGGAGATTATAAATCGGCCGATTTGCAAACTTTGAGGGCTTTGCTGAAAGAAGATAAAGTTGTTGGCGTGGGTGAGATAGGTCTGGATTATCACGAAGAAAATATAGATAGAGAAAAGCAAAAGCAGTTGTTTATTGATCAAATATTATTGGCGGATGAATTTGATTTGCCAATTATTCTGCATTTAAGAGATGCAACTGGTGATGCCATAGATATATTGACAAAATATAAAGATTACATTAGGCATGGTGGTATAGCGCATTGTTATAGTGGTTCGCTAGAAACTGCAAAGATACTGTTGAAGTTAGGTTTCTATATATCATTCTCTGGACGTATTACATTTAAAAAGGTGGATAGGACGATATTGCACTATCTTCCAACTAATCGAATATTGGTTGAGACGGATGCTCCATTTTTAGCGCCGGAGCCATTACGCGGAACAGTAAATGTTCCAAAGAATGTGAATTATACTGCTCAACGTATCGCAGATGAATTAAATATTAGTTTAGAACAGTTTGGTGAAATTACAATGGCAAATACAAGACGTGTGTTATATAAGATGAAATAGGGGTGGTTATGAGTAATTTTAAATTCAAAAAGCAGTATGGTCAAAACTTCTTGAGCGACAAAAATCTCTTAAGTGCCATTGTAAAAGACGCTGATGTAAATGGCGAAACGTCAGTATTAGAAATAGGCCCTGGGCGTGCTGCACTCACAGTTGAGTTGGCGAAAGTTGCAAAAAATGTTGTGAGTGTAGAGATAGATGAAACGCTCAGAGAAGATATACAGACAGCTATCAGTGGTTTTGGTAATATTCGTGTTGTGTTTGATGACATACTTAAATTAGATGATGATGCGATAGATGGGTTGTTTCCGGGTAGATATAGTGTAGTTGCAAATATTCCATATTATATTACTACGCCTATTTTATTCAAATTTTTGGAGCATTCGGCAAATATTGATTGTATTACATTAATGGTGCAGAAGGAAGTGGCTGAAAGAATATGTGCAGAAAGTGGAAGTAAAGATTATGGTGTTCTGTCCATAATGAGCAGGTTTTATTCGGAGCCAAGGATTGCACGTGTTGTGAGCAAAAAGATGTTCTATCCAATGCCAAAAGTAGATTCTGCAGTCGTTTGTTTAAAAATAAGAAAAGGCATAGATTATGTCTTTGCGGGTAAATTGCATAAAATAGTACAATCATCATTTTCAATGAGACGAAAAACTCTAGTTAATAATTTAATGGCGGGTTTTAATATGTCTAGAAATGATGCTGAACAGGTGGTAAAAAATATCGGTTTTGATGTAAACGTTAGAGCGGAAAAGTTGGGTGTAACAGATTTTACGAATTTGGTGCAAGAACTTGAAGATAGAAAAACAATTTAGTTTTTATTATAAAATATTAGACAAGAATTTTGTTAAAATGATAAAATTCTTGTCTTGTTTTTTTATGATTTTTGGTGTAATAAAAATATGAAATATAAAAAGACTATAAAGTTGGCAAAAGATTATAAGGGTGAAGGCAGCATAGTTGCCAGTGTGTTTTTCGAGTATAATTTTGATAAGTTATATATTGAAATTTGCCCTATAAATAATTGCAATTTGTACACGCATTTATTAATTTTTAATGAAAAAAATGCAAAATTATGTGAAAAATGCAATAATATTGTCACAATTTCATGGGTTGAGGATTATTGTGACATAGCCCTTATCAATATAAATACTAGAGGTGTTGTGGGGTCCACAATCGATACAAACGAGGTGCATAATTTTAGAGAGGTAATGAAAAATTCTTTTGCGGCGTATTTGAATGAGAAGAAAATGTCAATGTGTGAATCAAGGGATATGGAAGATACGGGAGGTGGAGTAATGACTGGGGAACAAATGTCATTTGGTGAGGAAATATATTGCCCGCGCAAAAGAAATTATTTGGATAAGGAAAAGATAGATAGATTGTTAAGCAAGGGACAGACTGAAAAATATTTAATGAAAAGATTTGCGAATTCAATGTGGCGAAAGATATATGTGGCAGGTAATTATTATGTGTTTGGTGTGATATACAAATCTGGTGAACCTGAGTATGTTGGAGTAGGGGTACCAGTTATCACGCGTGAAAGCATATCAGAAAATTTAAAAAAATTTACGGATTTTTTCCCAGCACGTGAAAACAATCCGTTGGGGTTTGGATACTATTTAGGTTTTAAAGATGTTAAAAGTGGAGAAAATGTGAAATTAACTATTTAATAATTGACAAAACCCTTTTTATGTTGTATAGTATCTTTATCAAATAAACGAGGGAACATGTATATGAAGAAATTTTTGACTAGAATTTTAGGCATTGCACTTATTGTGCTCAGTGTCTTTTCACTGACTGCTTGTGAAGTAAAATTAAAAGCAGTAAATATAACCACAGATGGTGTGTTGAGCAATGGTGGTCCAGTTGCAAAGCAAGGTAATACTTTGTATTTTGTAAATGGCTACAACAAAGCGTCTGCCACATCAAACACTTTTGGCAAGGTGGACATATCTTCGCTGTACAAGGTTGTTTTGAATGAAAATGGCGAGATCTCATATGATGAAAATGGTGCCATGCAGAATGTGGAGCAGGTGGTATCTTCGCAAGTTGGCTTTGAGAAAGGTTCCATATATGTATTTGGCGACTATATATACTATGCCACTCCTTATTCTGGTAAGGATAAGACTGGTTCGGTACTGTATTCATATTTGAGCTTTTATAGAATAAAAAATGATGGCAGTGAGCGTTCTATTATCTGCACTACTGAAACAAAGGATACGAAGATGTATTACTCATACTATGTGATTGATGAGAAAACTTTAGCATTAGTAGTATTTGAGCAAGATACCGGCAATTTGACATCTTATGTAATGGCAGATGGTAAGGTGAAAGTATTGAATATTGATACTAAGGTGTCTAGTTGCGTATTCAGTGAGAACAATGGTTTAGGCTCTGACATAGACAAATATGTATATTACACCAAGGCTGTTGAAAGCACGGATGAGATACAGCAGGGCAACAAAGTGTATAAATTTGTGCCAAATAGTACAGAAACGACACTTATTTCTACAGGTAGAAACATAGATATTGTTACGATAGTTAATGGCTATCTAGTATATAGCGCAGATGATACTACATATATAAATAACCACACTGACGCAAATTTATCCACTGACGACCATATAATTAGTTATGTGAAATACGATACTGTATTGTATGTACCAGTCGAAAACGGTGTCTCAATGATAGTAGTAGACAAAGTTGCTGACGACAATACTAAAGTAAAGTATATCAATGGGAATAATGTGCATGACAACTATACAATTTGCAGTACAGAGGCTACATTTGTAGGCGTAAATGGTGACGATTTGATTTACTATGGTAGCGATAATATGCTTTACAAAGTGAATTATAAATCAGCATCAAATACAGCAGTGAAGATTTGCACTAAAGAAGTAGCCAAGCAAGATGGTCCCATGGTGGTAGAGATTGTAGATGGTTATGTATATTTCTTTGGTACAATTGTGGAAGATGAGGTAACATATACGATGCTGTATAGGGCGAAGATTGCTGTAGAGACTGCTCAAGCCGCCGAACTAGTAGGCAAGAGGTAAAATATTGATTAATTGGGAAGAGATGTAAATTTCTTCCTTTTTTTGTGTGAGAATTTTGCAAAAATTTGCAAGAAGGGTATTTATTTATTTGACATGAATATCTCCAATATGTAAAATAAATATATAAGGGATGAGGTATTGTGTCAAATAACGGATTAAAAGTTGCATATAATACGCTCAAAGTGGCTCTGCACCTAAATTTGCTGGGGGGGGGGGCGCTTACCTTTGTAGACCAAATTTTTGTTGAGAATAAGCAGTAGTAGATTCTACTGCCATTTTTCGTTGCAAAAATTAAAAATAGAAGGAGAATATTATGGGACTATTTAAGAAGAAAATAAAGAATCCATACGAGAAGAAGTCAGAGAAGAAGCATGTATTTAAGAACATAGCCATATTATCTAGCATGGCACTAATTTTGGCTGTGGGTGTGGTAGCGGTTCTCTCTGCATTTACGACAAATGCGCGAATCACCACGCGCCTTACATTTACTGCACGTGATGTAGCGGCGAATGTGTATATGAAGGCGACTCAGGTGCGCAGTAATGATGGTAGTGGAGATGATGTCGTGCCACTATCTAGGATGAGTAACTTGTCTGCTATAGATGTTGGTGATACAGATGGCACGGGATATACCGGTGTGGTAAAGATATTGCCAACCACATCGAGCGGACCTAGTATCAGCATAGCACCTGCATCGGGGCATAGTGCATATGAACTTGCCGAGGAAGATGCTGAACTAAATTTGCCAAATGGTAGTACGACCTATGCCTCATATATGAAATATGAGTTAAAGGTCGTAAATAGAGCGTCGAAGAATATGCGAGCAACTATTGAGGTGAATTTTTTAGATAATAATCTTACACAAGGCACCAGTTATAATAACCTATTACTAGAGTATATGGCACAAGACACTAATAACACGACTCTTACACAGATAGATTCGGGTAGGAGTGTAGATATATTGGCACAGAATATGTCTAGCGAATTGTCTGGGGTGTCCAGTAGGTACGCGACATTTGTTATTTGGGTACGAGTAGATGATGAGGCATTTGATGCCAATGAGACGAGTGTGCAAATAAATCTCACACTCAATGCAGCAGATGAAGAACATTTGTACAATGGTGTGGAAACACCGCAGACTGTATTGAATGTAAATATGGATTCTGGCGTTTCTTTGGCTAGTAGTACTATGACCATAAAAGATGCCAATAATAACGTGCTTGGAACTTATGATTTAGTTACCGGTAATGCTGTCAATGTAAATGATAGTGGTAAATATCAAGCGGAAAGGGTATCATACATTGCAGAGCAGATGTCATCACAGGTAGATCTGGCATCAATTGTTTGTCCTACTTCGACTTATACGATAGAACTATCAGTAGAAAATGCCACCAGTGACTATGGTATTATGTTAGACATACAGAAAAAACCAAGAGCATCATACACCACGAATAACTCTTATTATGCACATTTGGCCAATAAAGCGAGCATTGCTGGGATAGTCACAGCAGAGAAAACCGCCACTTTCAAAGCCACATATGTATATAATGGTGGTATAAAGCCGGGGTTTGATCTAGCGATAAAGAAGATAGTAGGTTCTCAGGCAGATAATACATATACCACTTCGACGCATTATTCTGGGAGTAAGGGCGTAGGTTTGCAAGATTGCCCATCTAGCTTGTCTGGGGTGGTTACATTGCCAGCATATAATGTGGATGGATATTTGATTACTGATTTATACAACTCTTCAAGCAATTATTCTCGAGGTTGCCTGTACAATACCACCGTGACGGAAGTAACAGTTCCTTCTAGCGTAGCCCGTATTGATAGCGCTTTTATGTATTGCTCTAGCCTAACCAAAATCACTATCTCTGATGGTGTAAGAACTATTGATGATGAGGCTTTTCAGAATTGCACAAATTTGACTAATATATCAATACCTGATAGTGCGAATATCTCTGCGTCTTATTGGGACAAACCATTTTCTGGTTGTAACAATTTAACATATACCACATATGAAGGTGGGAAATATCTAGGAAACGCACAAAATCCTTATTTATGGCTTGTATACAAGGATGGTTCACCTACTAGTTTAGTAATTCATGATAATGCGAAGCATGTTATTAGTCATTTTTCATATGGTTCTTCCGTTCTAACTAGTGTGACGATACCGCGTGGAGTGGAAAGCTTTGGCGATTATGCTTTTTATAACTGTACAGGACTCACTAGAGTGAATTATGCCGGCAGTATAGCAGATTGGGTAAGTATATCTTTTGGTGGTAGTGGTAGTAATCCTTTGGCAAATGCACATCACTTGTATATTAATGATACTGAGGTCACTGCATTGCAGATACCAGCCGGTGTGACAACTATAAAAAACAATGCTTTCGAGGGTTGTACTGGTTTGACCAGTGTGACATTGCCAAGTAGTGTAACAAGTATAAATTCTTATGCTTTTAATGGTTGTACTGGGCTCACTAGAGTGAATTATGCCGGCAGTATAACAGGTTGGTTGAGTATGTCTTTTGGTTATGATGGTAATCCTTTGGCAAATGCACATCACTTGTATATTAATGATACTGAGGTCACTGCACTGCAGATTCCAGCCGGTGTGACGACTATAAATAATTACGCTTTCTGTGGTTGTACTGGTTTGACCAGTGTGACGTTCCCAAATAGTTTAACAGTTATAGGCCATTCTGCTTTCCAGGGTTGTACTGGTTTGACTAGTGTTGTGATACCATCTAGTGTTAGTGAGATGGGCGTTGGGATTTTTAGTGGGACTAATATTACTAGTATGACAATTAATACGACTAATTTCTCATATAGTACTAGTGAATATGGTACATTCTTTGGCTTTGCGGCAGGTGATACGCAAGCGAATGCCATCATCTTTAATGGGACATATGCACAATTACAGGCACTAGAAACACCCGAAGATAATTATTACGATTACAAATATTTCCGCTGTTCAAATAATCAAACATATTCCATAAGAATTTCAGGATATTGCTTCTTACCAGACACCGACATAACTGTATGGGATGACAAGAAGAAGCGTTGGACACGTAAGAAGATCAAGGATCTAAAACCTGAAGACAAACTCCTAGTATGGAACTTCGACGAAGGTAAATTAGATACGGCAGAAATCCTATGGCAATCTAAAGTAAAGACTGCTACAAGATATACAAAGGCCACATTCAGTGATGGTGGAAAACTTGAAGTTGTAGGTCTAAACGATAGCAAGCGTCATGCAATATTCATCAAAGAGACTGGCAAGTTCGAATACATCAATAAGAAACTCATAGGCAAGACTACAGTAAATGAAAAGGGCGAAGATGTGAAGGTAGTGAACATTGAGTTTGTAGACAAGAAAGTAGAATACTATAACGTAGTAACAAGCAAGCACTTCAACTGCTATGCAAATGGATATCTAACATCTACTAGAATGAATAACTTATATGAGATTCAGGATATGAGGTTTGTCAAAGATGGCAGAAAAGTTATCAAGGTGGCAGGGCTCAGTAAGGAAGAGCAGAGAGTATATGACGGCTTTAGACTGGGCGAGAGAAAGATAGATAAATCTAATGTACTAGCAGAAATTGCATATATGAAGCAACATATATCAGCAATGTTACCAGAAGCTACCGAGGAGCGTATAGACTACATCTTGATGCAATGGGTAATGGCACAGAAGTAAAGTACAATAAAAGAGAGGCGCGAGCCTCTCTTTTCTTTTCAATTATTATCTATTTATTACTCTTATATTGTTTCAATGCACGGGCGAGTTGGTCAGGGCAAGATGTGCCGAGTCTGCAAGGGATACCTTCGAGTAAAGATATTACTTCGTCGACATCTCTGCCTTCACAGAGTTTTGCAACACCTTGGGTATTGCCAGGACAGCCACCAACGAATTTCACATTGTAGACTTTATTATCCTTTACATCGAAAATTATTTGTTGTGAGCATGTGCCAAAAGTTTTATATACCATATATTCCTCCTTATTCTATTAGTGAATCAAATATAAGTGCGTACACATCGCCGGCTTTGTCTTTCCATTTTTTGTACATAGTGGACGCGGTGTGACGATTATCTACTATCATTTTGAGTTCGAATTTGATGCCGGTAGTATCTATTATTCGCATCAGGACGGTGTATGTTCCATCAGTATTTTTAAAATAGTCTGCAACATATTCTTGCTTGCGTTTGAAATCCATACGATTTTTGCGAATGTACGAAATAATCTCTTCTCGCAGACTAGTGGGGATCTTCATAAAGAAATAATTAAGACAACTTCTACCATCTGCCGTGATAGAGTACAATGTTTCTGCATTTGGTCTAGATGTGGCAATTATAAAAGAAGACTCCATAAGTTCATTAATAGATGCTTTGCAAGTTAAAAATGATATCCAGTCATTTTTGTAATAGCAAATATCCACAATGGTTTCTTCAGTGAGTGGCATATCTATTTTATCCAAAATATACAATAAAACTAACTTACTAATAGTGGTGTTATTTGAAATATCCATATGTTACCACTAGCATTATACCATATTCTGAAAATAAAAAAAGAGTTTTTGTGAATTATTTTAAATTTGTTGCAGAAATTTTTTATAAATGCTACAATATACATGAGGTGTAATATATGGAGCAAAGTAAAGCAGTAGAACAATTTGAGGAAGCGATAAACGAATTCAAGGGCACAAAATATATACTAATAGATAGGAAAGTAGTTAAGATTTTGCAGGTTATAAATAAGAATCCAGAGATATATAACTACGTAGTAGAGTGTTGTATAAATTTTGATTTTGAAAGGACTTTGTCCGCTTGCGTAAAAGATGGTACATTTAAATTTCCTGACAAAGA
>Ga0310696_10005650_pt1 | contig 15043 bp, 12 predicted proteins | sample AusTroGonzalo_MG_4_FD_203885 | JGI IMG/M metagenome (GOLD analysis project Ga0310696, IMG submission 203885) | Bovine rumen microbial communities from tropical cattle in Woodstock, Queensland, Australia - Gonzalo_02 (v2) (version 2) | ecosystem: Host-associated > Mammals > Digestive system >...
GTTGGTATTGTTGAAATGCGAATACTATTTCATAAACTTGCAAGCCACGCGAGTGGTGCGGTCGATGGTGGCACGGGCCACGTAGAAACCGGAGGGCAGGTGGGATACGTTGATGAGGGTAGTGCCATTGCCCAGCAGTACGGTTGTACGCTCTACTAAGCGGCCGTCGGTGCCATAGATCTCAACCAGTACATCGGTGCCTTCTTCGCCCCTCAGATAGAGCTGCTGCGAACCGTAACAGATGCGGTAACCATTGGCCGATGCAAAGACGGGTGCTACAGGAGTAGCTTCCTTCAGGGCTTCCTGATCGGTAAGCTCAGCATAGCTGGTGTAGATGTTGGCCTTGCTGATGGTGGGCGTGTGCATCACATAGATGTCGGCACCGCCATCGGGATAGCGACCTACGGTGGTAGTACCATCGTGTGCGCCATAATAGAAGGCGTCGGTCCAACTCTTGTCGGCAGCCGTCAGGGCAAGCATGCCGCCATCGCCACTAATCTTGAATGAGGCGTGCAGGGCCTGGTCGGTCGTGGCCAGTTTGTCGCACCAGATGAGTAGATAACCGTGGGCAGGAATCTTGGTGTTGACTTTGGTGCCGTTCTTGGCAATCTGGTACTTGGTGGGGTTCTTGGCATCGTCGGTGAGGTACATACCGTTCACGTCAATCTCGCTGTCGGTGGTATTGTAGAGCTCTACCCAGTCGTTCTTCTTGAAATACTCGTTGATATAGCTGCTGTTAGAGCCGCTCACCTCATTGATGCGCACGGGGTTGATACCCTGCTGCTGGCGCTCTTGGGTGCTGAGTGCACGATAGCTGGCAGTGAGGTTCACAGTACCCGAAGGCAGGTTGATTTCCTGCTCGGTAGAGTAGTATTCAGGAGTACCGGTAGAAGCCAGCACTGCATTGATGGCGGCATCGAAAATGATGTCGGTGCTATTGGCACTGTTGTTGTGTACCTCTACGGCTATCACGTTGTTGCCCTTATGGAACAGGTTGGCATTGAGCGTGAGGGTGCCGGTGGGGAAATCATCAGCATAGCTGGAGGCATAGGTGTTGTAGCTGATGTTGCCTGAAGGCATATTGAAGCGAGCTGCCTCGGTGCCGTTCACATAGACCACCAGTCCGTCGTCGATGTAATAATCCATCGAGAACTCGTCGGTAGCAGTGGGGGCGTTCTGCAGATTAATGGTGGTACGGAAGTAATAGGTAGGACGCTTGTTGCTGCTATTGCCGCCGTAGTCGAGCTGGGTGTTGATGATACCATCCTTGTTGCTATAGCCAAGGGGTGCATTGCCATTCTTCCAATTATTGGTATTGTAGGAAGGCGAGGTCCAGTTGGTATTGTCGAGCGAACCCTGGTCGTAGTAACTCCACGAGGTGCCCATCTGCTTGAGGGTGGTGGCATTGCCGCCGCTGCCCTTGATCCATCCTTGGAACTGGTAACCGGCAGGAGCCAGCGCCTTGAGGCTGACGGGGGCAAACATATTGCCCTTGAAGACACCAGTGGGAACCACCTGACCATTGACCATGATTTGTGCGCCTTCGGCATCGCTCTGCAGGGTTACGCTCTGTGCGTTGACCGACGACAGATTGAAGCTGCCAAAGTTTTTCAAGGCTTGTGTAGCAGTGGAAAGACGGCTGCTCAGCTTGGTGCGCACAGTGTTGTAGGTGCTATAGGCCGAGCGTCCTTCTAACTGCATGGCGGGTTCTACGCGGTTGTAGAGTTCGTCGAGAATGGTTTGCACGCGTGATACTTCGAACACGCTGCCGCCTACCATGCTATAGGTGTCGATGAACTTACGACGGAAATTGGCGTTCTGCAATAGGTTCTTGAACAGCGTCACCATGCGAATCTGGTCAGTGATGCGACCCAGACTAGTGGGATAGAGCTGGTCGAAAGTCCATGTTTCCTTGTACATGAACTCGTTGAAAACGTTGCTGCCATAATCGAAGGCGGCATCAACATCAAACAGCACGAAACGGAACTTGCCGCCATCACGATAACGGAAGCACTTCACGTTGTTGCGGGGCCAGTCGCTGCCACCGTAGTAGAACTGAATGGCCATATAGTTGACAAACTCGTCAATGTCGAGCAGTTGGCAAATTTCCTGATAGGTCTCTGGGTTGGCGGCATCGGGTGAGAGCACGTCGCACAGATTGTTGTATACCTCAGGGCTGCCGCATTTCTGCACATAACCCGAGTCGGGCGACATTTCCCACTGGTCGATTTCGTCGTCGTCCCATCCGTAGTTGGCATACACATAGTGCTTGTTATTGGGCTCGCGCACGTTGAGCACGCCGATATATTCGCCATTGATAAACTCATGAACGGGTTCGTAGGCCTGCACGTCAACATCGATGCCCGAGGTTTGAACCAGATAGGCCATCGAAGGATCCTTGAAGCGACAGTTGTTGTCGTTGCCGCCATTACGAATCTGTAGGGTGCGGTTGCGGATATAGGGCTTCTGTGTGAAGAAGGGGTAGGGCAGGTTCTTATCGCCGCCCATCTCCTTGCTACCTTTCAGTTTGAATGAATGGGGCGTCCATGCACGGCTCCATCCACCACACATCTCCAGATTCACGTCCTGGTTCAGCACCATCTCGCCATCGGCATCCAGATACGAGAAGTTAACGGGGCGCTCCCAGTTCATGTTCCAGTTGCATTTATAGCTCTTGCCATTGCCGGGACGGCCGTTCGGTCCTTCCATCATCACACCAATTTCCGAGCTATAAAGGAAGTCGGGATCAGTTACTACCGATACCACAGGCAGGTAGTAGTCGCGGTCTTTGAAGATATAGGAACGGGTGGTGACGGGAGAGGGCAACTTGCCGTTGGCAAACAAACGGAAACGGTAGCTCTGCGTGTAGCTAACGGTGAACATGCCCGTTTGGCTCACTTTACCATTGGTAAGGGTGGGCAGTGTGCCGTCGGTGGTGTAGCGGAGCGTGCAGCCAGAGGGAATCGTTACGTTGACAACGAGCGAACCGTCAAACATCTGTGAGGGTTGGTCGACTACAGGAGCGGCCAACTGGACAGAAGCAAAAGTGCTGGTGGCATTGGAAGCACCAGGGGTAGGCGTAGCGGTAAGGCCCCATGTGCTACCGCCATCGGTAGTGCGGGCATAGCTGATGCGCTCTTTGCTGGCGGGATAAGCCTGACTGGTAATCAGTTCGCCTGAGGCGTTGCTGAAATAAAGGGTGCCGCCATCCACGTCGAGCTTGAAGGGCGCATTGAGTGGAGCAATGTCTTGGCTATCGAACCAAAGGGTAAAGAAACCCTTGGCAGGAATCGTTCCCATCGTTGTGGGCATATGCCATTTGGTGAGGTTCTGTGCTTCGTCGCTCAGGTAGAGACCACCCAGAACTACGTCCTTGTCGGTGGGATTATACAGCTCAATCCAACCATCGAAATTGAAGGCAGGGCTGATATACTCGTCGACATTGGATGCCATAATCTCGTTGACAACCAGCTGGGCTGCCGTAACGGTATTCTCACTTACGGTAATGGTGACCGAACCACTCTTGTTGGAACCATCGGTAGAGGTGGCCTTGATCGTGGCATAGCCCTTGGCAAGAGCAGTCACTAAACCGTTCTCGTCGACGGTAGCCACATTGGTATTGCTCGATGACCAGGTTACCGTTTTCTGCAAAGCATTGGCTGGAGTAACAGTTGTCGTGCACTGGCTGCTTTCGCCTATCACCAGTTGGTTGTTGGCTATCGACACCTCAACCTTGGTCACCTTGACGGCATTGCCGTAAAACTCCAGTTTGAAGTTGTCGAAGATGCACCAGTTGTTGTTATTGTAGACGTCGTTGTAGAGACCAATCCTAATGTCGCCTTCGGCATTGAACTCCATACTGTTCCAATAGCCGCCTTCTTCGAAGGCTACGCTGGCGCTCTCCATCGTGTTGGGGAAGTAGTGGACATCGCCCCACCAACTGTTACCGTAAGTCCAGCAACCATCGGTATAGTCGGACAACTCGTAGGAATACACGCTCACCAGTTTCTGCTTGGTGTCGCTGGCATAGAGATAGGCTGGGATGTTTTCCGAGCCGTTCGTGTAGGCTTCGTAGCCCTGATTGTTGTCGCCGGTACGGTAGAACGCCTGTACGCTCAGACGGTATTTGCCCTGAGGCAAACCGCTGAGGTCTTGCCAGATGTTGAACGTGCCGTTCCAGAACTCCATGCATTCCACGCGTACTGTTTGCGACCATGCGTCGCTCTGCCAGATCCAACCTTCATTGCTGTTGTTATCGAAGCGGGGATTCTGGATAAACACATTGGTCACGTCAATCCAATCGGCAGCATGAACGCCGATAGCAAGGCATGCCCATATACAAGATAATATCAACTTCTTCATAAGATGTTACTATTCAGTTTTTGCTTAGTTAGTAAAATTCGGCTGCAAAGATAGTGTTTTTTCTTTTTGCGCGTACATTATTTTATTCTTTTTTCACGTTTTGGGTGTAAAAAAGTGTATTATAAAGGCGAAAGAACGCTGCAAAAAGCTCACATTTAGGAGTAAAAGACATTTTTTTGACCGAATTGTTTGCTGAATTGAGAAAAAGTTCGTAACTTTGCAGCCCAAAACGTTCGAAGAAAGTTGAAGCTTATCCGAGAATATACATTACATAACAATATTTTAAGCAAAAAATGAAAAAAGGAATTCATCCCGAAAACTATCGCCCCGTCGTGTTCAAGGACATGTCCAACGGCGATATGTTCCTCTCAAAGTCCACGGCTAAGACCAACGACACAGTGGAATTTGAAGGCGAAACTTACCCTGTGGTAAAAGTAGAAATCTCAAGCAGCTCGCACCCCTTCTACACTGGTAAGAGCAAGCTCGTTGACACGGCTGGTCGTGTTGATAAGTTCATGAGCCGCTACGGTAAGGCTTCGAAGAAATAATATTTTTCGAGAAATTACGAATAAAAGGTACGTTCAGGGTAGTTGCATATGCCTTGGCCGTGCCTTTTGCATTACCTGATGTTTAAGTAAAACCAACACTAATACACTGTCTTATGAGTAAAAGCATATTTTTTCGATTGGTGTTTTATGCACTTATGCTGGCACTTCCATGCTATTCGTCGTGTAGCGATACCGACGACGACAAGGCTAGCACTGAATCGAGTGGAGCGAATGTCAACAAGAACGATACCAGCAAGGAACCTGCACTGGCTCGACTAGAGTTTCCCAAAGTGAAGGGCGGCAACTCATTGGTACTCATTCACTCTACCAACGACAGCTACGGTATCAACTATTCGGTGGAGTGGGACAGCGACAAGCAATCGCAGCGGTGGTCGTGTTATCAGATGACGTCGGAAACATTGGCCAAGAATACTACGCGCTTTAACGATGGCTATTTGCCGGATCCGCTACTTCCCTCAAATCCTGATCTAATTAAGGGAAATGGCTTTGATCATGGACATATCTGTCCGTCGGCTGATCGCCTTTACTCGGCCGATGCCAATATGCAAACGTTCTATCTGACTAATATGCAACCGCAATACGCGGCATTTAATGGGAGCTTGCGTGACAATGAAGCCTACAAGAATAACTGGAGCCCTTGGTACAGGTTGGAGAGTCAGGTGCGCACATGGGCCAATGCATCGGCTACTGAGGTGCTCTATGTGGTGAAAGGTGGCACGATTGAAGACAACCAGCTTCTTACCAAAAAGGGAGAGTTGCGGGTTCCAAAGTACTATTTCGTGGCATTGCTGCTGAAGAATGCGCAGGGCTATAAGGCCGTAGGCTTCTGGATGGAACACCAGTCCTCGTATGCCTCGAAGTTGGAACTGAGCAGCTATGCAGTCAACATACGTACGCTGGAACAGAACACTGGCATCGATTTCTTCTGTAACCTGCCCGACGATATAGAAGAGCGTGTGGAAACGCTGCCTAAGGAAAACATTATCAACGCGTGGAGTCTAAAGGGCTTGTAGGAAAGCGTTAGACGATAAGAAACGAAAAATGAAAGGCCGAGGAAAAAACATCTTCGGCCTTTTATCTTTTTATACTTAAATTTCTGTAATTATTTTGGCAGGAAAGCAGAATTTCCGTATATTTGCAACAGTATTAATTTATAATTAAATATCATTGCATTTTAAATCCATAACAAATGAAAACTATTTATGACTTCACTGTGAAAGACAGGAAAGGTAAGGACGTGTCGCTTCGTGAGTATGCCGATGAGGTCGTTCTGATTGTAAACACTGCTACAAAGTGCGGTTTCACTCCACAATACGACGAGCTCGAGAAACTCTATGAGAAATATCGCTCGCAGCATTTCGTGATTCTCGATTTCCCTTGCAATCAGTTTGGACAGCAGGCTCCTGGTACCGATGATAGTATTCATGAGTTTTGTAAGCTGAATTTCGGCACAGAGTTCCCCCGTTTCAAGAAAGTGAAGGTGAACGGCGAAGATGCAGATCCTCTGTTCAAGTATCTGCAGGAACAGAAGGGATTCGCTGGATGGGATATGGAACACCCCATTGCACACATCCTCGATGATATGTTGTCGAAAGAAGATCCCGATTACAAAGAGAAAAATGATATCAAATGGAACTTTACTAAGTTCCTCATTGACAAGCGTGGCATGGTGGCTGCTCGTTTCGAGCCTACTGAGAAGATTGAGCATATCGCTGCCAAGATTGATGAACTTTTAAAATAAGAACCTTATGGAGCACGTGAAATGCCTGATTATAGGAAGTGGCCCTGCTGGATATACGGCTGCTATCTATGCCAGTAGAGCCAACTTGCAACCCGTGGAGTACTGCGGATTGCAGCCTGGTGGTCAGCTCACTCAGACAACCGAAGTGGAAAACTTCCCTGGTTATCCGCAGGGAGTTGATGGCAACCAGATGATGATGGATCTGCGCGAACAGGCCGAGCGTTTTGGCACAGATATTCGTGATGGCGAGATCGTGCGCGTGGATTTCTCTAGTCGTCCTTACAAAGCATGGGATGATAGTCATCGTGAACTGGAGTGCGATACAGTGATTATTGCCACTGGTGCATCTGCTAAATATCTGGGACTCGATGATGAGCGCAAATACAACGGTATGGGCGTATCGGCTTGTGCTACCTGCGACGGCTTCTTCTACCGCAAGAAAACGGTGGCTGTAGTGGGCGGTGGCGATACCGCTTGCGAGGATGCGCTCTATTTGAGCGGATTGGCCAAGAAAGTGTATCTGATAGTGAGAAAGAACTATCTGCGTGCTTCAAAGGTAATGCAACAGCGCGTGATGGAGCGCGAGAACATTGAGATACTGTTTGAACACAACACGGTAGGTCTCTTTGGCGAAAACGGTGTGGAGGGCGCTCATCTGGTGAAACGTAAAGGTGAGGCCGATGAAGCAATGGTAGATATTGCTATCGACGGTTTCTTCCTGGCCATCGGACACAAACCGAATACGGACATATTCAAGGAGTGGCTAGAGGTTGATGAAGTGGGCTATCTGAAGAAAATCAATGGCACACCGAAAACGAAGTTGCCTGGTGTATTCGTAGCCGGCGACTGTGCCGATCCAGTTTACCGTCAGGCTATCTCGGCTGCAGGAACTGGTTGTCAGGCTGCTATTGAAGCAGAGCGCTTCTTGCTCGAACAGTAATAGAGGGGGCAGAGAACGTCTGCCTGCCATCAACAAAAAGAACGATAAAAATGGGCATCATAGCTGAAGTGTACGCACTTCGCAGTTGCCCATTTTTTCTATTTCTTTCATAGTCTTACCGAAATGAACGGCTTGAATGGCTTTGTTGATAATACCGTGGCCAACTGCCAATACACATTGGTTAGGGTAGTTCACGATAATCCATTGAAGAAATTGCCGGGCTCGCTGTTGTAAGGCTTCGAGTGATTCGATGTCATCAGGCCAGATCTCACCTTTTAGTTCAGGAATAAAACGCCCCGTAAAACTACCCCAGTCGCGCTCGCGAAGCAATGGAGTGGTGTTTACGGGGATTTTGTGTGGGGCTGCCAATATCTTGCAGGTATCAATGGAACGCTTCAAGTCGCTGGCCACAAAGGCGTCGATAGCCGTGTCGGTAAGCTGTTCAGCCAATAGCTGCGCCTGTTGAATACCTGTTTCGTTGAGGGCACCTTGTGTTTGCCCTTGCATAATTTGTCGGGCATTGTCGACGGTTTCGCCGTGGCGTACTAAATAAAGCGTTGTCATGAAAGGACTCTGCGACTAAACGCCTGTTACGATACCTTCAATATAGGTACGAACGATATGAATGCCGGTTTTGTTGTCGCCACCAGACGGGATAATCAGGTCGGCAAACTTCTTGGTAGGTTCAATGAACTGCTCATGCATGGGTTTCAGCACCTTTTCGTAGCGGTCGAGCACCATGTCGACGGTACGTCCGCGCTCTACCACGTCGCGTCGTATGTTGCGAATCAGGCGTACGTCAGCATCCGTATCAACGAAGATCTTCAAGTCCATCATGTCGCGCAGCTTCTTGTAGTGCAGCGTCATGATGCCTTCCAAGATAATAACGGGCTTGGGCTCAACATGTACGGTTTCTGGCAAGCGGTTGGAAAGCACATACGAGTAGGTAGGTTGCTCAATGGCTTCACCGGCTCTGAGTCGCTTGATGTGTTCGGTAAGCAATTTCCAGTCGAACGCATCGGGATGGTCAAAGTTGATTGCTTTGCGTTCTTCGTCAGTCATACCAGTAGTGTCGTTGTAGTAAGAATCAAGTGGCATGACGACTGCACAATGTGGCGGTAGTGCACTGGCAATTTTCTTTACGACGGTGGTCTTGCCTGAACCAGTACCGCCTGCTATTCCGATAATTGTCATATGGGTTTTCTGGGGTTTTGATAATGGATGCGTATCTCCGGTATTTGTATTATTTTACAGCTTTCACCAGATACACTACAGTGGGAAGGTGGTCGCTATAACCGTCGAGCCAAGCGCCACCAGCATGCGTGCGTAGGGTGTTGCCCTTGTATTTGCCTTCCTTCTGGAACAGATAGTCGCGACGGAATATCTGATGGTCGTAATAGCGCAATGATGAGTAGTCAACCTTTTTCTTGTCGGCTTTCTTGCCCGTCATGTGCTTGGGGTCAAGTAGTGAGTAGCTCAGGATGATTTGATCGAAAAGATTCCATTTGCCATCGTATTGTAGAGTGCCTGTGCCTGAAGCCAAAACATCCCACCAGGGATTCCAAAGACCATAGCGCTTCTCCACATCGTCAATCTTACGATGGGCACCCAGGCTTACTGCCATTGAGTTGTCCTGCGGGTCATCATTCATATCGCCCATAATCAACAGCTTCACCTTGGGATCGTCTTTTATCAGCGAGTCTTTTACTATACGCAGCTGTCGGCCGCCTTCTTCACGATAAAAACTCTCGGCACCGCGTGAGGGCAGGTGGTTTACAATAATAGTGACATGCTCGCCCGAAAGTGTGCCGCTTACTACCAGGAAACCACGGGTGGCTCTGCCAGCATCTTTCTCTTTCACGTAGACATAGGGAACCAACTTGTAGTCACGTACGGTAAAAAACTTGGGGTTATACAACAAAGCACAGTCAACACCACGCTTGTCGGGACCTTCTATATGTACAAACTTGAAATTGCGGGCTTTCAATGGAGGCTGGTCGCAGAGGTCGGCAAGGCATTTTGCGTTCTCCACCTCGCTCACACCAATGGCCACGCAACCATAAGGTACGCCCACCACATTGTCGGTACCCATCTCAGAGAGTACTTTGGCCATGTTCTTCAATTTGTGTGAATACTTCAAACCGTTCCATCTGTTTTGGCCAGTAGGTAAGTACTCGTAATCGTTTTTGCCTTCATCATGACAGGTATCAAACAGGTTTTCCAAATTATAGAAACCTATGGCATGCTTTTCAAAACGCTTGCTCTGTGCTTGCATGGCGGTCGAACTTATCAGCATGACTGCCAGTAAAGTCAAAAGTTTTTTCATATTGTAGTAAATTAAGATGCCGCAAAAATACACAATAATTCTGAAATAAACAAATATTTTACGGAAATTCGAAAAAAAGAACCGAGAGTGTCGTCGCGACAGTCTCGGTTCTCCCATTTTCTAACTAACTTATTATCAACTATTCATTACTCATTCTTTTGTTTGGATGCCGCAAAATTACATATAAATAATAATTATGCAATGGAAGAAATGTGAAAAAACCACGTAAACGTTTGCAGAATTCACAAATAATGTGTACTTTTGTCTGCGTAAAACAATATTTATACATTTCGCAATGGGCAATAAGCACAGGGTTTCGCTGAAAGACCTTGCTCAGCAGTTGGGAGTGAGCATTGCAACAGTGAGCAGGGCCTTGCGAAGTAGTCCGGAAATAGGACATGAGATGCAGCAACGGGTAAAGGAATTGGCGCAGAAACTGAACTACAGGCCCAATCCCTTTGCGCAGAGCCTCAGGAAAGAGGCTCCCCGTGTGATTGGTGTAGTGGTGCCAAATCTGGTGACTCACTACTACGCTGCTGTGCTGGATGGAATAGAAACGGAAGCACGAAAAGCTGGTTATAGCGTGATTAGTGCCAATAGTCATGAGTTGCAAGCTGATGAGGCGCGTGCTATTGACAATTTCAATAGTTTGCATGTGGAGGGCATCATTGCCTGTTTAGCCCAAGAAACAAAAGACTATACTCATTTTGAAGAGGTCTCGAAGATGGGAATACCGCTTGTGTTCTTCGGGCGTACCTGTATGAGCGACCAGTTCTCAACAGTAACTGCAAATGGCGATGAGGCCGCCCAAGAAGCTACACAACACCTGATTGACACAGGTTCTAAACGCATAGCCTTTGTAGGTGGCCCCAATCACCTGGATATGGTGCAGCGTAGAAAACATGGTTATCTGGAAGCCTTGCGCGAAAACCGTTTACCCATTGACCGTTCGTTAGTGGTATGTGGAAAGATCGATTATGAAGTGGCTTTGAACGCAACGTTGACCTTACTACAACGCGATGACCGTCCAGATGCCATATTGGCTTTCAATGATATTATTACCTTTGCCGCTTTTACTGCTATTAAGCAGTTGGGCTTGCGTATCCCGCAGGATGTGGCCTTGATAGGATTTACCGACGATGACCATGCTGGTTATGTTACTCCTCGCTTGTCAGCTATTGTTGACCAGTCGATGGTGATGGGACAGCAAGCCTGCAAACTTCTTCTGAAACATATAGAGGGCGACAACAGGGTGTATAAAGAAGTCGTTCCTCAGAAACTGGTGATTAGAGAAACCTCGGCAAAGAACTTATCGCCGTCCACCACCTCGGCTTGAGCCGCCCACATTTCCTCTACTTGAACTGCCTCTGCTTGCACTTCCCGCGCTGCTTCGGCTAGCTCCACTCGCACTGGCTGAGTGATGTGAACTGTTGTTGTGTGCCATTGCTCTAGAAGAGGAAGAACTGCTTCCGCGACTACCACCGAAGTTACTGCTGCGACTACCACCGAAGTTACTGCTGCTTGAACCGCTGTTGTGAGAAGCGGAACCATCGTTGTGATGGCGCGAATCACCGTTGTGTGAAGCGGAACCATCGTTGTGATGGCGTGAACCGCCGTTATGTGAAGCAGAACCATCGTTGTGATGGCGCGAACCACCGTTGTGGGAAACAGAACCATGGTGATGGTTGTCTGAACGATAATTGCCTCGATTCCATCCATCGCGCATGCCTGAATGCTGGTGCTGTGCTATGCTGGGACGATAGTGGTGAGTGTGGTGCTCATAGTAACTGCGTCCGCCATTTCTATGCCAACTGTGTCCGCCATGATAGGTCACATAGAAGTGTGGGCGTCCAAAGTAGAAATAGTCGCGATGGGGATAGCGTGCATAGATACTGAAGTGCCAATAACCACCGTACCAGCGTAATGGGCGGTAGAAGTAAGTGGCAGCACGGAACAGTTCCCATTGCCAGGCATGAAGCACGAAATAGAGATCGGAGTTGCGACGCTCCCAATAGGTGCCGTATACGTTGTCGCGATTGGTTACGCACATCAAGTAGTCGAGGTTGATCTCGTAGGCAGCCTCATACTGCTCGTCGGTCAGGTTTAGCTCATAGGCCATCTTGTCGGTCAGGAACAAAGCCTCTTGGCGGGCCTGTTCGTAACTCATGGCTTTTGCCGATGTCGCTATCGCGAGCATGGTAATCAGGGTAAACATGATCTTTTTCATAATCGTATGGTATTTAAGTGATGAAACATTTATTTGATTGTTCTCTGCTGCAAAAGTAGGACTTTTCAGCTTACATAGCAAAGGATTTTCCCTAAATGGGCAAAGGAAAATCCCTATGTTTTTGAAAGAAAACCCTCATTTTGTTTTGTGCTTTAATGAAATTACATTACCTTTGCAACATATTACATCTATTATTGACAATCTTTAAAGGAAACCAATAGAGATAAGAACCATTATGAAGAAATCGATCGTTTTCTCCTTATTCATATTATTATATAGTACTGCTGCCAGTGCGCAGATAGAAGTGCGTACGGAGGCACAGGCATCAGTAGCTTCTGGTGATCACACTCCGTTATGGCTCAATGCCAATAAATACGGATTGAGTTCACTCAAGTGTCATAATGGCTATGTGCGGGCAGGGGCTTTTCGCTCTATCGATAACGATTCCACTCGTAAATGGGCTTGGGGCGCCGCTCTTGATTTGGTAGGAACTTCTGGCTATACCAGCAAGGCGGTAGTACAGCAGGCCTATGGCGAACTGCGCTGGCTGAAGGGATTGCTCACCGTGGGTAGCAAGGAGCAACCCATGGAACTGAAGAATCAGGAATTGAGTAGCGGTGCTCAGACATTGGGCATCAACGCACGTCCGGTGCCAAGTGTTCGATTGTCGCTGCCCGACTACTGGACGGTGCCTTATACGCGTGGTTGGCTTGGTATTAAAGGTCACATTGCCTATGGCATGCAAACCGACGACAAATGGCAGAAGGAGTTTACCCACGAGCAGAGTAAGTATACCAAGCATGCTAAACTGCATACGAAAGCAGGTTATCTGCGTATTGGTAAAGAAGAAAAGCCAATCAGCGTGGAACTTGGATTAGAGATGGCCTGCCAGTATGGCGGTACATCGCATGCCGATATGGGACATGGATTGGTTGATGTTGAGAATGAAGACGGAATAAAGGGCATGTTCAGGTCGTTTATTCCAAGTGGCAGTGATGCCGATGAAGGTCTTTATATTAACAAGTCGGGCAATCATCTGGGCAGCTATTTGATGCGTGTGAACATGGACTTCAAGGATTGGTATCTTGGTGTCTATGCCGATCATTTCTTTGAAGACCATTCGCAGATGTTCCTCCTTGATTATGATGGATACGGCCAGGGCGCTGAGTTCAATGAATGGAAAGAGAGCCGCTGGTTTGTATACGACTTGAAAGACATGCTCTTAGGAGCCGAACTGAAGTTAAAGAATGTGTCGTGGTTGAATAATGTGGTGGTGGAGTATGTATATTCGAAATATCAGAGCGGACCGCTTTATCATGACCGCACGCAATACCTGAGCGATCATGTGGCCGGACGCGATGAATACTATAATAACTACATACAGAATGGTTGGCAGCATTGGGGACAAGTGATGGGCAATCCGCTCTATCGTTCGCCATTGTATAATGCCGATGGTCAGATTAAAGTAACCAGCAACCGTTTCTGGGCGTGGCACTTTGGCGTGAGTGGCGATCCCATTGGTGGACTACATTATCGCTTGCTTGCCACATGGCAGCGCAGCTGGGGTACCTATGCCGAACCGTTTATTGACCCTGAGCGCAACATGAGCTTGCTTGCCGAGGCTGAATACCGCTTTGCTCCCCATACATCGTTAAAGGGATGGAGCGTGAAAGGAGCTTTCGGTATGGATCACGGAGGCTTGCTTGGCAATAACGTGGGCGGACAGCTCACCGTAGCAAAGCGTTTCAATATCAATAAGAAATAATTAAATGAAGATAACCATGAAGAAATATATATTAATGTTGTTGGCTGTCGGCTTGATGGCATCGTGCGACTTCGAAACTTCAAACAATGGCAACCTTGATGGCTTCTGGCAGTTGAGTCAGATGGACTCAGTGCAAGTGGCTGGGGGATGCTCTATAGATATGAAGACTTCAGGCGTGTTTTGGTCAGTGCAGCACAAAATGTTGGAAACACGCAATGTGAATGTATATAACTCGGGTATTATCTTCCGTTTTGAACACACAGGTGAAAAGCTGATTCTTTCGTCGCCGGTGGCTAATATCCGTTCGATTGGTGATAGTCTTGTAACGGATGTGGAAGCGGTCAAACCTTATGGATTGACACAATTGTCGGATACGTTTGTAGTAGAGCAGTTGGACGACACCGACATGCGACTGCGCAATAAAACCTTGCGCTTGCATTTCAGAAGATACTAAGACGGATTCATTCAACGAGTTCTTTAGTTCGGGGATTATACGACTGCGACGTACGCTCAGTCCGTCGGCGACGTACTCATAGTCCGTCGGTGACGTACTCTCAGTCCGTCGGTGACGTACGCTCAGTCCGACGGTGACGTACTCACAGTCCGTCGGTGACGTACTCACAGTCCGTCGGTGACGTACTCTCAGTCCAACGGTGACGTACTCACAGTCCGACGGTGACGTACTTTCCGTCCGTCGGCGATGTATACTTCTAAATCAATTCGGAATTGTGGCTAAGGCTCTTTTGTTGATGTATTTGGTTTAGAATTTCTTTCCAAACGCAATGTAGATAAAGGTCTTGAAAAGAATCTTAGTGTCGAACCACCAAGAACGGTTTTCCAAATAGTAGAGGTCGAGCTCTAAGCGGCGCAGCATCTTTTCCAGTGTGTCGGTGTAACCATTGTACAGGGTTGCATAGCTGGTTACGCCTGGTCTTATCTGGTAAAGGTAAACGTAGCGGTCATCGCGCTCCATAATCTGCTTGATGTAATATTCGCGTTCTGGGCGTGGACCAATGAAAGCCATATCGCCTTTCACTACATTCCAAAGCTGAGGCAGTTCGTCCAAATGATGCTCGCGCAGAAACTTGCCAACTTGTGTAAGGCGGCTGTCGT
>Ga0310696_10005651_pt1 | contig 15043 bp, 9 predicted proteins | sample AusTroGonzalo_MG_4_FD_203885 | JGI IMG/M metagenome (GOLD analysis project Ga0310696, IMG submission 203885) | Bovine rumen microbial communities from tropical cattle in Woodstock, Queensland, Australia - Gonzalo_02 (v2) (version 2) | ecosystem: Host-associated > Mammals > Digestive system >...
GCTCATACCTATGTTTCCCAGCACAGCCAGCAGCGCCAGAATGCCGCTGAAGAGGGCTCCCATAGCCAGCATGCGGCGCGAACGGTCCCACGATTCTCTTTGCAGATGCCGCAGATTTCTGGCGCAAATAAGGCATGCTGCCATTTCTACGGCTGTAGCCGCCAAAGACAAAGAAAAAGTCAAGTTCATCTTAGATGTTCCAAAATTTGTTTCAAAATTAGTAAAAAACCCGAAATTGACCAAGTTTTATTTAAATAATGGAACGTGGAGACATTCTTAGAAACTCCTTGGTTTGTATATTTGTCACGGATAAATTCCATTAAAAACCCCTACGCAAGCAGTTTAAACGTGGGTGGCTGGAATTTGTGAGATATTTGTTTTTATTTTGACGCCGAGAAACTTCGCTTTTTGTCTGGCTTTAGCCGGACTGTTGGTTCTTTTGCCCCAAGCGGTAGGAGGACAAGATTTGTCGTTCCGCAACAACCTGCTTTACGATGCCACCGGCACTGTAAACGCCGCTGTGGAAGTCCCGCTGGGGAACCACTTCTCCGTGGGTATGAACGGCGGCTTCAAGAGCTGGCCGCGCTTCCTCATCTGGGACACAGACACCAAGACCAATACCACCCACTGGCGTCACTTCCTGGTAGCACCCGAGGCACGCTTTTACTTTGACGAGGTTTTCAAAGGATTCTTCGCGGGGGCCGATCTCCTCTACATCCACTACAACGTGGGCAACGTGAAACTCCCCTTCGGCCTTTTCCCTGAAATCAGGGATTATCGCCTCCAGGGTAATTATTATGCCGTCGGCCTGTTTGCGGGTTATGCCTGGCGCCTGGGTCCGCACTGGCGGATAGAGGCCCTGGCGGGCATGCATGTGGGTTATGCTGGTGCCGACAAATATGAATGCGCCCACTGCGGCGCCCAGGTGGGGACCATGAAAGGTGTCTCCCTGCTGCCCAATCTGGGCGTGAACATCGCCTACAACCTCAGGCGCCGGGAGCAGCGGGAGAAGAAGAAGGAGGAAATTCTGGAGATTGTTGCGCCGATGAAGGACACCCTTGTTCCTCCCGCCAATGTACAGGAACCTGACAGCAGCAAGGTTAACAATCCCGTCCAGGAAGTTCCTCCCGAATCCGATGTGTTGGAATACCTGAAGGCCTATCGGAAGTAATTTATTAGGATTTAACAATATAATTATCAATTAATAACCCAAAAATCAGTGCTTATGAAACACTTAACCAAAATTGTCCTTTTGGGCGCCGTAGTGCTGGGGGCCGCCGCCTGCCAGCGCGAGTCGGAAGCGGTTGTTCCCGACAACCCCACGTACGACAAGAACACGAACAGCGTTACGACGCAGTTCGTCCTTAACATTTCCACCGATCGCGGTGCTTCCACCAAGCAGACGGATGCTATTGTCCAGGCTACTACTACTGCCACCAGTTTCCGTGGCATGACTGATGTGCATCTCCTTAGCTACGACCTGGATTATACTCCCTCTTGGGCTGAGAATACCCACTTCCTGTGGAAAGTTAACCATGCCTCCAGTAAGGCCACCCGTGACTATGATATGGGAACTTTGGCCGTCGCGGGCGAACTTAACGAGCAGAAGAGCAGCCGCGTGGTGGAAGTCTCGCTTCCGCTGGAAACCAACGCCATCCTTCTGTATGGCCGTGCCATCAAGCCCACCAATCCCGACCCTAATGTGTATGGTTCCGTTTCCCTTTCTGGATCAGCTCTGAATACTACGCTGGAAGATGTGAGATTCGGCCTGGTCAGCCGCTTGAAGAGCTTCGATGCCTTTAAACAGTATGGCAAACTGATGGGCGCTGTGATTACCTACGTACTCCGTGCCGGCCGTGTCAATCAAACTACGAATAAAGGTTATAAGCAAGTCCTTAACAATGAATATGTTTTCTGGTGGCCCATTGATGCTACCAGTGAAACGTTGTCCACTGTAGACGGAGATAATAACCCCCTCCCCAATGGAACGAAAAGCACGGATAATAAATACACGCTCTACCGTGGGGAGAAGACCTGGCGCGATTATGGCCTTGCCTATGCGGCTAATTTAGATGATGATGATGACAACAATGTCAATCTGAAAGCATTGGAGGAAGTGCTTGCCGAGGCCTACTACCAGATTACCACCCTTGGGAAAAAAGGAACCAATAAGGAAGAGCTCCGTGCCGGATCTGCTGCCGCTGTCCTTCGTATGTCTTCAGACCTGTATTCCGTAGTGGACCGCGTTCGCAACGCTACCGCTACATCTCCCGAAGAGTATATTGCAAAACTGATCGGCGAGAACATACTTATCCGTGCTGGCCGCTTCTTTACCAAAGATGGTACCGCCCTGGCCTATTATGACTGGGCTACAATCAAGGCTAATGCCAATACTTATCTGCCCGGAATAACCTCCAACCAAACCATAGATGAGTTGAACTTGATGGATGATAAGTATTTCAACAGGTCTGGTGTTACTCCTGAGCAGCGCGGTTTCCCGATTAATCTGGATATGCCCGTTGGCAGTTCCATAATGACCTTCGAAAGCACGACGGAAGGGGGCGATCCTTACGACGTGTGCAAGTATGCAGAGAATATTCCGGCATACGGCCTGGGCGGCGGTTCTGTATCCGTCACTAATTATCGCTATCCCACCGAACTGATGTACTATACCAATTCCCCCATCCGTGTTTCAAATACATCGCATGTGGTGGGTGATTATCCCAAAACCACAAGTGCGTGGGATGGCAATAGCTGGTCCAGCGACTGGCAAGCCGACGGTACGGTCAAGTCCACCACCCGCAGCGTAGCCGTTACCAAGGAAGTTAATTATGGAACGGCCCTGCTCAAGACTACGCTTGCGTACGGAGCGTCTGTTATCAAGGATAACAATAGCGGCATTCATAAAGCGGAAAAAGATAACGAAGTCGATGTCAGTAATATCGGCGTGTTCAAGGTTACGGGTATAATTATTGGCGGTGCTCCCGAAAATGTGGGCTGGGATTTCCTCCCCGTAGCCGGCGATCCGTTCAACAAGCTTGTTTACGATAGATTGGGCGATTCCCAGACTTTCTCCATTCCTGGATACGGTACGGCATCTTCTCCTATCTATACCATGACCTGGGACAACTACAATTCGGCAAGTACATATGCTAATGGACAGCCTCCGGTATATGTGGCTCTTGAGCTTGTGAACACCTCAGGAAAAGACCTCTGGGGCGAACTGAACGTCATCCGTAACAATGGTACCTTCTACCTGGTGGGCAAGCTGGATCCTACAGATGGAGATGCTCAGAAGTTCCTGCCTACATCCGGCACAGGTGATGATAAGCATATTGATCTTTCCCGTACGAATTTCTTCTACCCTCCGTTCGATTCCGATGGCAAGACCATCAACGCCCCGCGCGTATTCATGCAGGACTACATGACGGAGGTGAACTTCACCATCGGCGTGAATTCCCTCAAATATGCCTATGTGACCATGCCCGACCTCCGCGCCAGCCAGGTGTCCCTGGGTCTGTCCGTGGATCTGAAATGGGCCAAGGGTCTGGTCTTCGACGTAGAACTGGGCGATACGGAGTAATTGATTGGAGTTTTGTCCGTAAGGCATTTAATACCCTTCCTTTTCTGCGGGGTTGCAGCTCTTGCATGGAGCTGCAGCCTCGTGGACGAGGATATGCGTGACTGCGGAACGGAATACTCCCTTGATTACGAACTGACCCTGGTCACAAACGTCAGTACGGAAATTGCCACCGAGCTGGAAACTACCCTCAGCACGGATCTGGAACTTTCGGCGGCGCTCGCGCTCAGGGAATACCTTAATAATATTTTTACGGACTATGCCCACGATGTGGACCTCTCCTTCTACGACGTAGTGGAAGACTCGGTGCGCCTGCACCACGAGGAGCACATCATGGATGCCAATCAGTCCAGTTACACGCTGTATATCCCGGTGCGCAGGTATATGCACACGGCCCTTGCCAACTTGACAAAAGATCCCGTGATTCAGGTTGTGGACGGTGACTACTGCCACCGGGAGAAACTGCAGCAGATGGATCAGGATACCCTGAATTCTCACACGACGGGTCTGTTCTCGGCCCGCCAATACATGGATATCCAGGAAGACGTGGACCAGCATTTTGATGTGCACCTTTACATGGTCAATTCGGCCACCGCCATCCTGGTGGACACTACTGGAAGCCATATCCGTGAACTGAAAGTGTTCGCAACGGGTTTTGCCACGGATTTTTCCGTGGCTGACAGCCTGTATCATTTTAACGCCGCCCCCGTTTTCCGTATGGACAGGCTTCCGTTAACGGAAAATGGCGGCTGTTGCTTTGCCTCCGTGCATTTCCCCTCCCGGAATCCGGAGGACACCAAAAGCGTCCTTGACAGTGATGACGTCTTTGTGACCACGGAGGCCGAATCGGCCCTGTGGCAGCTGAAAGCCTATGTTACCATGGCGGACGGTACGGTTACGGAGTCCATCCTGGGGGTTGGCGAGCCCCTGCATGCCGGAGAACTCAAGATTCTCAAGGGCAAGGTGTTGACTAACGGTGCCATTCAGCCGGACGATCCTACCATAGGCGTGAACGTTACGCTGCAATGGAACAGCGGAATTGTGATAGATGTGGAGTTTTAAATGAGAAGCAAGAGCATATGGATTCTGGCACTGTCAGCGCTACTGGCGGTCGCTTTGCTTGTTGCCTGCGAGCGTGAAGACGTGTTCGACGGTGGCAAATCCATATCTCTCGCCATTTCGCTGAAGAACGTCGGGGGCGTTCCCGAGGTTCAAACTAAAATGACAACTACTATCACCCAGGATGGCACCGGTTTCCGGGGGATAGAACAAGTATATGTCATCCCTTTCCAGACCGGATCTGCCGACCCGGTGACGGCCGGAATCCACAGACTGGGAGACAGCAACGTCCAGATCCAGAATCCTGCTATCGGCGAAAACGGCCTGATAGCCAACAACTATTCCCACCTCTACGACTTTGTCACCATCCCGGTGAATACGAACCGCGTGCTTGCCTACGGAAAGGCCGTTGATTCCGGAGACCTCTCCACCAAGGATGATAAGCATAAGAACGGTGTCCTGATTCCATCCGGACTGGATAATCCCGATGCCGCCGGCGACATTTCCTTCAGTCTCGAGGCGGTCCTGGAGGAGGATGACCTGACTGCCATAAACCAGACTGCCGACAAGCTTATTGCCGCCCTCAACGGCGTGGTCGAGAAGTTGCAGGCCTCGGACGATGCCTATATCCAGGCTTCTCTGCGCGATTTTACCGTCGAGAACCAAATCTCGGCCTGCTCTTACCAGAACCTGTACCGCATGGAGCAGTCCTTGCTCTATGCACTTCAAGATTATAACGGGGACGATCCGAGCGCCATCAATGACGTGCTTCCGAAACTTACAGCGCTTCAGGACGCTCGCAACGAGGCCGGATCCGAATTCCCGGCCGCCTACGGTATTCCTGAAGGCTCGATTGGCATGTGGTGGAACGGACACCGCTTCGTGAAGATCCTTGACAAGGTGAACATCTCACTTGTCCCCATGGAAGGGTATTGTTATCCCCCGAGCCTGTGGTATTATGCCAACAGCCAGGTTAAGACATCCAGCGATGACAGCGTAGAGGATCAGTACAGCAATCCACTGAACTACACCTGGGGCAACATCCTCTCCCATTATAAAGGGGGCTTCGTCACTACGGCAACCCGGTCGGTCGCAGTAGTGGACCAGATGCAATACGGTGTCGGGCTCGTAGAATTCCGCTTCCGTGATCTGGATGTGGGCACTGCGGCCAATGCGGCTCGCGGATGCACCTTGACCGGCATCATCATAGGGGAGCAGCGGGCTGTGGACTATAGTTTCACTCCCATTTCATCGGACCCGAACGAATTCCAGTTTGTCTATGACAATAATGTGAGGGGTATCACCCTTGGCGGCAGTACCTCGCAGTATGTCCAGTCGCTGGTGCTTCCCACTGCCAGTAACGAGACAGTGCATTTCGCCCTGGAACTCCGGAACGACACATCATCCACCCTCGAGTGCCAGCAAGGCACGATCCCGCGCGGATGCAAGTTCTATCTGGCCGGGGAACTCAAGCCGGCCAACGGTACGAAGCCGGAAGGCGATGAGGATATCACCGGCGTTTTTGGCCCTGACCACAAGACAACCGTTTACGTGACGGTGACAAGTCTGGCTAACGCCTACAATTCCGTACCGGACCTGCGAACCCCGCAACTGGAACTGGGCGTTGTGGCGGAGATGGACTGGATGCAAGTTGAACCCGGAAGTCTCAAACTCCCGTTCTGATAGGCAAGAAAGATGAAAAGGATGCTGCATCATATCGCAAGTTTGGCGGCCATGCTACTGACGGCATGGTCCTTTGCCGGTTGTGAGCGTACCGATGTGATTGAGAATTCCCCGGAACTCTCGGTAAGCATCTACATTCCCGACATGGGTGCCACCAAGGGCGAAACCGGCAGTGTGGGTGCCCTGGACGATGAGAAGGTGATCAGCTCCCTGCAACTCTGGGTCTTCATTCACGGCGGCACGGATGATGGACAACTCGTTGGTTACAAGGCCTTCACAGGTGCCCAGCTGACGGATACCGGTATCCCGCATTCTACCATCACCCGTTTCGGAATGCCTTTGAGTCCGGGAATGTTCAACACCCTAAGTGCGGACGGTGCCCGGGTGGATGTCTATGTCGTGGCCAATGCGGAGTCGGCAACTGATATCTCCCTTGGGGAAGGTACAGAGCGCAAGGACCTTGACGGCATTGTCCTGAGCGGCTCCACGTTCGGCGTCGATCCTCTTATCATGACCGTACCCGGAAAGGGGCTTCCCATGTCCGGAATGCTCAAGGCAGCCTCTGTGACCGGGGACTATCCGGTCCTGACCATCTCCACGGTAACCCTTACCCGGGCCGTATCCAAAATCCGCTTTGTCTTCTGTCAGCAAGGAAAACCGTCCTCAGGTTCGGAATCTATAGTCCCTTCCAACTCTTCCTGCGTCATCAAGAGCATTACTTTCGGAGGTACGTCCGAGGGGCACGACTGCCAGATTGCCAAGTCGGAGAAACTATTCACTGACCAAAAGTACGCCGGTACGGATAATCTCTTTGATATCGAAGACTACACCCCCCTCTCGACGGTCATTCCCGAGAGTGGCAACGGGCCTCTGATGAGCAACGCGGACATTACCGTCTGCGAGCGTCCTGAAGAACTGTTGTTCCAAAGCGACGGACATAAATCCGAATCGGCCCGGGAATATGAGGCGCGTCTCACAGCTGCTGTCGCTGAGTCTTCCCAGTATGGCCCCATCTACATCAGGGAAACCGACAAGCTCATTTCCGGCACCGTCCTCTATGACATTGGGGAAGGTGACGTAGAGGCCACTTTCTCCATGCCGTCCGGCAACTTGCTTACCCGCAACCATTCCTGGCTCCTGTATGCCTATTTCTCCGAGACTACGAGGACCCTGCAGTTCCAGATTGTGGTCTGCCCCTGGGATAAAGAGACCTATAATTATGGCTTCGAGACCCAGACGGTGAATGTCATCCGCCGTTTCACCATTCAGGAGGATCCCACCAAGTTCTACAAGCACCAGAATGAGAACGGTTACTTTGACATATATTTCTGGCACACATTGAACAATGAGCCCAATGTCATAAAAGGCGACATCCTCATTGATTCGCCGATAGGTCAGAAGATTCACGTGGTGCCCGTATACGGTGCCCCGGAGGGCCGCGACCCGCTTGAAGGCATTTTTTCCATTACGCCCATGGTGGCTGTTATCTATAAGGACGGCACTGCAAGCGAACACTGCAAAGTTGAATACGAGATTCGATGCAATCCCGGAACGCATTCTTCCGCAGAACTGGAAGGCAATTACATGGATCTCCATTTCTGTGTGGAAATCGGCGACAACGAAAAATGGATTGATCTTGATTCCGAGTCCATCGACTATTACAGGATCATCCTTAAAGAGGAGTGGGAACCAAGCGAAGAAAACGAAGAATAGAAGATGAAAAGATGGTTTCATATCCTGATGCTTCTTCCCCTGCTGCTGGCAGCGGGATGCGTCCGTGATATGGAACCTGGCAGCTCCGTTTCCGGCCTGGTTCTCACCTTGCGCTGTGAAGACCAGGAACTTACTAAATCTTCCCCTGCGGACGGGGAGGACCGGTTCAACGAAAACCGGATCAAATCCGTTGACTTTTTCTTCTATTGCGGAAATGCTCCGGCCGACAACGTCCCTGCCGCTTACCATAGGCGGGTGGACCTTGCAGAGGACCCCGTCACCCATACAGCGGGAGGCCCTTGGGAGGCCACTTTCACCCTCGTGCTCAAGCGGGCCGAGGCGGATAATATTTTCCCTGCGGACAACTCCCGTGCCACCGTTTACGCAGTCGTCAATTACGACGGTGACCTGACTGCCGGAGGAACAACCCTGGCCAATCTTGCCGCCACAACCGTCGTGACGGACTTTGCCGCTAAGGAAAGTTCATACATCCAGAACAGTTTCCTGATGGACGGAAAGACTGTGGTCACCTACAAAGAGTCTGCAGCAGTCAACGCGAGTGGGACCATTGAAGTCCGTCGCTTCGCCGCCAAGATGACTACGGCCATCTCCGTTGCGAATCATGTAGTCCTGACGCACACCAGTAAAGATGATCCGGAAGAGGTTTGGGAACCGGTCCTGCACTCGATGCGCATCTATCTTATGGATGGAGCCAAAAATGTGACGCTGGGAACCCTTAACAGCTCCGACAACCTTGCCCCGGAGTTTTTCTCCTACAAGGACGAAGCGTGCAGGCACCCCTTCCTTCGGGATGATGATACGGAGTATCTGGATCATACAAGCGTCGAGTCCGGAGGGGAAACGAAGATTTATTACAACACGTATCCGATGTACTCTTACCCGGTCCAATGGCAGACCGGGCAGCCGGATTATACCCAGTCTCTGCCGAAGCAGCCCTATCTCAAGCTGGAGCTGGATTGGCGCCGCACGGAGGCCAATGGGTATTCTTACGACATGCGCAAGTATTACTATAAGGTAATCTTCCCCTTCAATAGCCTGGAAAGGAACAACTGGTATCATTTCAACCTCGATGTGAGCATCCTGGGATCGGAGACGGAGCAGGGACAGACCATTATAGAACCCACCTGCTACATCTTGGAATGGCAGAACAAGAGCGTGCCCATTGACAAGTATGCCGTCATCAGCAAGGCCCGTTACCTTTCGGTGGATACAAGGCCGATAGAGCTTAACAATCTGGCCACGGTGAGCATCCCCTTCCTTTCCAGCCACGACGTCAAGATCGTCGAAGGCACGCAGAAGGCGACCCGGCTGTATTACGGCGAAATCACGGATGAAAGCACAGTAGTGGACCAATACAACACCAAGTACCACGCCTGGGTGCGGAAAGATGAGGCCACGGGGACTTATTACCTGGAGTACAATGGTCAGGATAAGGCTCCTGACGGCAAAGGCCTGCCGGCGAATGAACCTTCCACGTGGATTTCCAATACGTCCACATCCATAGAATTCAAGCACACTCTTCAGAACGATTACACCAAGGCCGATTTCGATTATTCCCCTTATACCATAGAATTCGACATCGTCCACAATGACCTCCGCGCCGGTATATCCCCCTACGAGGAGTACCTGAAGCACATTACCATTATCCAGTATCCGGGAATCTACATCGAATCCTGCCCCAATTCCGACAGCGAGATCAGAGCCACCAGCAACAACAACGGTAAACCCTATTATCCGAATAGCTCCGACTCGCCGTGGCTGACATATCCCTGGGGTTACGTTTACATAGACGGCGGACGTTTTATCAGGACGGGAAGCGACAGTACGGAGCCTTACAAAAAATTGACAACAGACAATAACAGGCAGGAGTATCAGTGGCGAACCGTGTGGTACACGGGAGGCGGGCGCGACATATTCAGGATTAACGTGACGGTTCTTCCCAAGAATTCCTCCTTTGTGATTGGCGATTCCCGTATCGACGGCTGTATCGAGGGTTATGATAAAGACCATCCCTTGCTGGGGTACAGTTTCGTGAACAACGGAACCGCTGCCGGGGATCAAGTTCTTAAGGACAGGACCGGAAGAGCGTCCAACTTCACTCCCGCCCGGGTTGTGAACGGAGATGCACACACAAAGTTTGCATGGACAGGAGATACAAGGCCGCTGATGTATTATCGCCCTACCGATGATTCCGACCGCACGAAGAATATGATCGCTCCCGGCTACAGGATTTCCACCAAACTGGGCGGTACCGAGTTCGGAAATCTAACCAAAGAACACGCAATGTGGCGCTGCGCCGGGTACCAGGAAGATGGATTCCCGGGTGGCCGGTGGCGTATTCCCACGTTTAGCGAAATCAAATTTATTGCCCAACTCTCCGCGAACGGCGTTTTTGAACCTATGTTCAAAGGAGATTACTGGTCGGCCAACGGCATTGTAAATGTAAACACTAACGGAACGGTAAAGGAAAGCACAACCGCCACCACGGCGCTCCTTCGCTGCGTTTACGACTCCTGGTACTGGGGCGATGAGCAGTGGGATCCGCGCAATGAATTCGTATGGGGGGACAGGAAACCATGAGAAGGCTGATGACATATATTACCGCACTGATTCTGGCGGTGTCCTGCAGGGCTGAGTTTGAGCAGGGCGGTACGGGTGGGGACTCTTCACTCGAAGGCGCTCCCGTGACTATCACTTTCTGCGTGCCCGATATCCCGGTGCTTCCCGCTACCAAGACGCTGGAAAGCGGTGACGGCGACATTACAGACACGACACCTTACCTCGATCCCAATAAAGTGTATTTGGTGGTCTGCGGTGGCAGCCAGAGCATCAAGTACATAAGGAGGGCGAAACTGATAGAGACCCTGGAGGACCAGGTGGTCCCGACAGACAAACACCCCCTTGCCGAAGCCGGCCACGAGGTCACCTTATACAAGTTCGAGGTGCAGCTGGAGCTTTCCGATTTTGACCGCACCATCCATTTCCTGGGCAATGTGGATGAGAAACAGCTCATTACCGGTTCCTATTCTTACAACTGCCTTCCCAACCTGTTATCCTTTGAGAATAAGCAGGCCTACTGGCAGAAGCTTTACGTGCCGCACATCAAGGCAAAGCTTGACCCCAAGACCAATAAACCGGAAATAAAGAATGGGCGTTACGTTCCGGACGATGAGACCAAGGGCTATTTCCAGTATATCCCGCTTATCCGGAACTTTGCCAAGATTCAGGTGACCAACGTCGCCGACAATTTCCAACTGTATAGCTATGCCGTGATTTTCTATCCGGAGAAGGGATCTATCGTACCTTACCGCAGTAACGAGCCTGTTAAGGAAAACAGGTTCGACTTCAATCCTTCCTCCGGGTACCATCTCAGCGGATATGAGAGGAGCACTTTCGACCAGCTTAAAGACGATATAAATTACCTCGGCAACATGCCCTCCGGTGTTGTCCTGAGTGACGTTATTCCTCCGGCATCAGAGTTTGAGAAGCCTTCCACCAGCGAAGGCCGGGTCCTTCTCTATGATGAAAACGATACGGAAAGCGGCTTCTACATCTATGAACGTGGCATTCCCAACGATAAGATAGATCCTACGTTCATCATCGTATGCGGAAAGTTCGAAGACGACGACCGATTGTACTACTACCGCCTGGATTTGATGGAAACGGCAATCGAGGGCACGCAGACAGTTTCCAAATACTACCCCATCTTCCGCAATTTCCGGTACAATATCCAGTTGCACAGGATTTCTTCTGAAGGTGTCCTTACTCCGGAGTTGGCTGCTGTTTCTTCCGGCGCCGATGACATATCGGCCGATGTCTCCATGCGGCATCTTTCCGATATCTCCAACGGGACCACGCGTCTTGTGGTGGAGCCCTTTATGACCAAGACGTACACCGGCCCGTCGGAAAATGGCTACTATGAGTTGTATGCGCGCTTCTTTAACGACGTCTATTCCGAAGAGCCAAACACCTTAACCATCGCCGTAAAAGTGGAGTTGGAACCCATGACAGACGGTTCCGAAGACATCCTTATTCTTTACGATGACAACGGTAACCGTGTCCCTGAAGGATATTACTTTTTCCCTGCAGCGGCCACGGTGGGCGGCGTGGAAGGAATCAGGACCATCCATTTCAATACGGTCGATCCCCTTAGCGAGACCAAGACGCAGAAGATAAAGATTACCGGCCACGACCCCCGTAACCACCAGGATTTGCGCCTCTACAGGGAAGTGGAAATCACCTTGCAGAAAAAGCAGACACTGACGGTTTCCTGCACGAATCCTGTGCCGACATTCACGGGAGAGTCTGTCACCGTGAATGTAAACATCCCTTCGGAGTTGCCGGAATCCATGTTTCCGTTGGAATTCATCGTCGAGCCAGAGGCCGGAACCCTCACCCCGGACACTTCCAAGGATGATATCAACATGCCTGTCGTTTCGGGGCGCTCGATAGCCACCGCGGAATCGGCGTTTACTGACACTCCTGCATTCTACTTTGTCCGGACATTGACTGAGGAGGAGTTCTTGAAATTGCCGGTTAGCAACGGAAAGCGTACGTTCAAGTGTTATTTCAAGACCAACCGGGATTTTAACGCCACGACCATCTGGGTCTATAATGAGTATTTCTCCAAGGGCAGTACCTCCTTTGAGAACAGGAATTCTCTGAATCTCTCGTGCACGGATCCTGTCGTTGCTCTTGCAAATACGCCGTTCACCTTGGCGCTGTCCATCCATTCGGGGCTGCCGGAATCCATATTCCCGCTTGACTTTATTGTGGAACCCGTTGTGATGACCCTTGACTCGGATCTGCCTGTCGTCACGGGGCCTTCGATTGCCACAAACTCAAGCGAATATAGGGATACAGACGCTCCCCATTTCATCAGGACGCTGACCTGGGATGAATACAAGAGCTTGACCGTAAGCGGGAACCTGCGTACTTTCTACTGCAACTTTACCACCCGCCTTAACCTAAGTGCCACGACTATCTGGGTCTATAATGAGGGTTTCTTCAAGAAGAACATCTCCTTCAAGAACGAAGAGTATCACGTTATTCCTGACAATCACTTCTGGGTTGAAGCGGTAGGGGACTGCGTTGTTAAGCTGAACAACAGCGGACTCAAGTATAAGATTGATGATGGTGGGTGGATTTCTTACACCAAGAATGATGGCATATCCGTGCCTGCGGGCCATAAGATCAGCTTCAAGGGAGGCAGCATGAAGTCCAAGAAGAGTTGGGGCAATGGTGCGTTCTCGTGCACCGGAGGACAGTTCAAGGTGGGCGGAAATATTGCCTCGCTCATCGTGGGTGACGAATATCCTGGAAACGACGCGAACCTTACCGGTTTCACATTCCTTGATTTCTTCAAGAATCATACGGGGCTTATTGATGCCTATGATCTTGTATTGCCGATGATGACACTCGCGGAAAGTGCATATAAGTCCATGTTTGACAGTTGTACGAATCTGGTGCGCGGTCCCCAGTACCTGCCTGCCGACAAACTTGGGGTAAAATGCTACCGCAATATGTTCTACAACTGCAAGAATCTGGAATATGCACCTGACCTGCTGGTTACAGATATGCAACTGAAGGAAGGTGTTTACCAGCGAATGTTCTACGGCTGCGCCAAACTGAACAAGATCAAGATGCTGGGCAAGAATTGGCGGGAAGATGTCTTCAAATCGGATAACACCACCTGGTGCGCTGGTGTCGCGGCTACGGGTGAAATCTGGCTGAATTCTGCCATCCAGAACGATCCTAAATGGGACTCCACCTGGGGCAAGGTCCTCCCTGCCAACTGGGAGATTCATTGGGTGGAGGTCACTGAGTAGCGGCAGGACGCTATCCAGATATCCTTCCCCCTTCTGGTTCTCAGTCTTTTATCGGCCTCTCTCCGGAGAGGCCGATTTTTTGATGCGCTCTGAATCAATCACTTAAGCCCGGGATTATTCCTCTGTCTTTTCTTTGCCATCGGCCTGCCCTTTCCGTATGTTTGTAGAAGTATGATTTGGAAATAGTTTACTAATTAGTTAACTTTGTCGCGTATGAAAAAAGAGTATGTGAGGCGGATGGTTGTGTTTGAGGATCATTTCATGGTATTTAGAAAGACTCTGACCAGAGATGCGTTGAAAAAACTCTATCAGGTTCTTACCCTAATTATGACGGTGGATGTTATTCCTGCCAGATTCTTCAAGGCCATAGAGGGAAGGAAGGGACTCTATGAAGTAAGAGTTGAACAGGGAAACAATATTTATAGGGTGTTTTGTTGTTTTGATGAAGGGAATATGGTTATTCTCTTCAATGGGTATCAGAAAAAGACTCAAAAGACTCCGGTGGAGCAATTGGATAAGGCTGAAGCTTTAATGAATAAATATTTTGACCGTAAAAATGAGCAGAACAATGGATAAGATAGACTTAAAAATAATGGACTTGACTCCCATAGAGGACCTCATTGCTGAGGATTTCGGAGCTATGGGCACTCCCGAGCGGAATCAGTTTGAGATGGAGTGTGATGTCTTTATTATCGGTGAGAAGTTAAAGGATGAGCGTCGTAAAGCAGGTCTCACTCAGGAGCAGTTGGCCGATAAGATTGGCACCAAAAAGAGTTTTATTTCCAGAGTGGAGAGAGGACGTGCCGATATCCAATTGTCAACCTTAGTTAAGCTTTTCCAAGGATTAGGCCGTCAGGTAAGCGTGCGGGTTCTATAGCACTTTTTCTTTCATCTTTCCCTCTAACACTCAGTCTTTTATCGGCCTCTCTCTGGGAGACCGATTTTCTTGATGTGCTCTGAACCAGCCACTTAAACCCTGGATTATTCCTCTGTCTTTTCTTTGCCATCGGCCTGCAGTTAACCGCCATTTCTTGAGGTGCTCTAGATATTCAGTTGATAGGCCTCAGAGTAGGGAATGATGTCCATTTGCTCATAGTGTTCCTGCCAGGCAGTTTCTTTGTGACTCAATTCTACGATTTCACGGGTGCTCAAATTCCCG
>Ga0310696_10005652_pt1 | contig 15037 bp, 17 predicted proteins | sample AusTroGonzalo_MG_4_FD_203885 | JGI IMG/M metagenome (GOLD analysis project Ga0310696, IMG submission 203885) | Bovine rumen microbial communities from tropical cattle in Woodstock, Queensland, Australia - Gonzalo_02 (v2) (version 2) | ecosystem: Host-associated > Mammals > Digestive system >...
AAACACTTCCACTATGCCATGGTCCCCACCAAACGCACCCGCCGCTACTGCTATGCCACCCTTGCGTGGAAACACTATAAAAAGATTGCCCAATGAGTACTACCCAATTTGGCGCAGGTGTTAGGAAGCCCACTGTTTCACTTCCTGCAGCAGCCAGGCTGCAAAGGCGTCAACGCCCTCTCCGGTTTTGGCGCAGAGGGGGATGATCTGGGCTTTGGGATTGCGCATGTGCACGTATTCCCTGCACTTCTCCAGATCAAAATCGAAGTAAGGGAGGACGTCCATTTTGTTCACCACCACAACATCGCAGATGGAGAACATGAGGGGGTATTTGAGGGGCTTGTCGTGGCCTTCCGGGACAGAGAGAATCATGGCGTTCTTCACGGCACCGGTGTCGAATTCGGCCGGGCACACCAGGTTGCCCACATTTTCCAGGATTACCAGGTCCAGGTTCTCCAGGGGGACGTTGTCCAGACCCTGGCGGGTCATTTCGGCATCCAGGTGGCACATGCCGCCGGTATGCAGCTGGATGGACGGGATGCCGGTGGCCTCCTTGATTTTGACGGCGTCTACGTCGCTGTCTATATCGGCCTCCATCACGGCCATGCGCAGTTTGTCTTTTAGCAGGCCGATGGTCCGGATGAGGGTGGTGGTTTTGCCACTGCCGGGGGAAGACATGAGATTCAGAAGGAATACACCTTTGTCTTTCAATTCTTTACGTAGAATTGCCGCATCTTCTTCGTTGCTGGCAAATATGCTTTTTTTGATCTCGATGACTTTGACGGAGTCCATGTGTGGTTATTGGCTTTAGTAGTAAATACAAAAATGGGAAAAAAACGGAAGATGCGCAAGTATTCTATCTGCTTTTTGTTAACTTTGCACAAATAGACTTACTTATGGCACAGGAAAGAGCGGTGGACAGACTGTCCCGTTACGTTATTTGGCTTGGTATTCTGCTGATTGTGGGCTGGTTCTGCTGGTATTTCCGCAGTGTACTCGTTTATATAGTCCTGGCGTTTATCGTTTCGCTCATATCCCATCCGCTGGTTCGGCTTATGAGCAAGATCAAAATCAAGGGGAAAACCCCGCCGGACTGGTTGTTGGCCATTGTTTCCATCCTCATCGTCATAGGCGGACTGGTTTTCATCGTCACGCAGGTGATTCCGGTAATCACCAGCATTATCCGCCAAGCTTCCCTTTTCAGCAACATCCGCATGCCGGAAATAAGCCAGTTCAATGGCTGGGTCAAGGAGAAGATTCCCGGCATTCCCCCGGATTATGATGCCCTGGGACTGGTGATGAGTTATTTGAAAGGACTTACCGGATCACTTTCCGTTACCAGTATCGTGGGTTCCGTGGCAAGTGTGGTAGCCAGTATCTCCGTGGGCCTGTTCTCGGTGGCTTTCATATCCTTCTTCTTCGTGAAAGATGAGAACCTCTTCGGTAACATTGTGGCTGCCATCACGCCGGACCGGTTTGAGGTAGAAGTGCAGGAAGCCATCGGCGACATCAAGCACCTGCTTTCCCGTTATTTCGTGGGCCTGATCCTGGAGATGCTGTGCGTTGCTTTTGTAGACTTCGTGGGCCTTTGGGCCATTGCCAGAGTGGGCTTTATCTATGCTTTGGGTATCGGCTTTATTGCCGGTCTGCTGAATATCATTCCTTATATCGGCCCGCTTATCGGCGAAGTTCTGGGTGTATTGCTGTGCGTGGTGCTCAAATATGGCACCGGCGTGGGTCTGGACGTAAATATCTGGATTTTTGCCATTATAGTTCTGGCCATCATGTTTGCGGCACAGCTCATCGATAATTTTGTATTGCAGCCGCTGATCTATTCCACCAGCATCCAGTCTACTCCGCTGGAAATTTTCATCGTTATCCTTATTGCCGGTCACATGGGCGGCGCCATGGGTATGCTGGCAGCCATTCCCGCTTATACTGTAATCCGCGTGATTGCTGGCCGTTTCTTCTACGACAAGAAAGTGGTGAAACGGCTCATGCCCAACCTGGAACAGGAAGCAAAATCCTAGCGGTATTTGAAAGCGCGACCCTTCATCCTGTCTTTGCTGCTGGTCTTTGTGGCCGCGCCTGTTCCTCCTGGGCATCCAATGGAACTTTTAGCGGAATCTATTTAGCGTTTTTGGGGATTTATTTGTAAATTTGAAAACTTAAATAAATAATTATGAACGAACAGAATCAAGAATTCGATCCCAGAGATCTCAATAAAGACGGGAAAGTTTCCATTGGAGAAGTTTTAAAATCGGCCGCAGAAACCATCTTGGAAGACGCCGAAGAAGTGGTGGGTCAGGTGAGGGCGTATGCAGACTTAACTGCGGAAGAGCGCAAGGCAAAGAATGAGGAGATTAAGGAAAAAGCGTCCAGTCTGGCCGATGAAGCAGCTGCCACTGCCAAAGAGATTTTCGGGGAAATGAAGGAAAACGCGGAAAAACTGTTTAAAAAAGGCGAATAAGCGCTTGATTCCCTATGGGTTGGCAAAGATCAATAGTGCTTGTTTTCGTCCTGTTTTCCTGGAGCGCAATGGCTTCTTCCGGGTATTTGACCGGTGATGATATCAGGAAGAATCAAATCCGGCAGAATCTCACTTTTGTGGGCAAATACCTGCTGGAAGGGAAGCCCGACAACAGCGACACCCTTTTTGTCCAGGTGCCCAAACAGCACAGGGCAATCAAGGGATTCATGGATTTTTCCGGGAGTTCCATTCAGTTCAAAGGCTCCTACGAGGACGATAAATTTACCACCGACCTTCGCTCTCCCTTTCTTGTAAAACAGGGCTTTGCTTTTACCTGGCGCAGCATAACCCTTTCCCTGGGTTTCAACCTTTTTAACAAGCCCAAGAATTACTTTAAAATCGGCCTCAATTCCTATGGGAAAAAGTTCGCTTTTGAGCTGGGGTTTAAAACGGATAAGAATTTTCAGGGTACCCAGCTGTTCGATGGCATCAGAACAGCTATTCCTTCGGAAAGTCTGAAACATACGGCCCTGACAGGCGATGTGTATTACATCTTCAACGGGAACCGTTTCTCCTATCCGGCCGCTTTTAACCAGAGCCGGATTCAGCGCGAAAGCGCCGGCAGTATCATCGCCGCCGCATCGGCCAATTATTTCAAGACCCGGACGCTCAACAAGAATGCCGATATTCCCTATGAAGGTTCATTCGGCGGATTCACCATGGGTATCGGCGCCGGATACGGATACAATTTGGTGCTCGGTAACTTTCTGTTCCATGCCTCGGTGATTCCCACCCTGGTTATTCTGGACAGTAACACGCTCACCGTGGACGGGCAGAAAACTAAACTGAGCTACCAGTTTCCCCATTTCATTTTCACGGGAAACCTGTCCGTAGTCTATAACCGTAATAAGTTTTTCGCTGCCCTCAGAGCTACCTTCCACAATTGTAATGCTGGAAATTCCAACAATATGGTAGTCAATTATTTTCGCGCCAACGGAACCCTGTGTGTGGGCTGGCGTTTCTAGTTTTGATCCTGCTCCTGCCGGGACTGTTTCAAATTGGCGTCCAGCAAGACGTTTTCTTCCGTGAAAGTGATGTTATTGACGGTGATGGCTTCGAAGACGGCCTTCAGTTCCGGAATGGCATCCAGATTCATCACCACGGTTTTATCTTTAAAACTCTCGATAAGGCCTTCGGGAGTTTTTTTGATGAAACTTTTCTTGGTCAAGCCAATGACGAGATCCCCGATACTTCCGGCATTGATATCGGCCGTAATCCGGCTCCCTTCGATGGAAGTGATCTGTATCCTGCATGAAACTGTAGGCTTCATGCCCAGGATGCTGAACTTATAGGAAACCTTGGCGGTGTCGGTTGAACAGTAATCCAGGGTGAGGCCTTTGATCTGGGCTTTATCACTGATGATTGCGTTCAGTTCGTTGTACGTAGCTTGCAATAACATGGTCTGGGGAGATCTTATTTGCGCTTGTAGATGGCGAAACGCCAGGTGATGCCTATATCGAAGTTGTTCACTTTATCGTGGTTGTCCCTGAAATAGACGGCGTGCAGACGCAGGTTTTCGTTGCCAAGGGGGAAGAATTCCACACCGGCGCCACCATAGAAATAGTCGTTTCCGGCCGGAAGGACAAGGTCGTAGGAAACACCGTCCGGGGCCACGTTGGCTGCGTCGTTGCGCTCGTAGCCAATCTTGGTGCACAGGTTCCATTTGCCCAGGCTAAGGATGGCCTTGCCGATGAGCGTCCAGTCCGAGAAGAAGAAACGGCGCTGGCCGAAAGCGGCGCGGTTGATGAAGTCTACGTCGATGACCAGTTTGCCCAGCGGGAACTTGTTGCCCAAAACGAACCAGTTCATCTTGCGGTGAAGTTCGTCTTCCACCAGGTTGTAACTCCAGGTGGTGAGCCAGCGGGAGCCGATATGTCCGTTCCAGTACAGGTTGTATGAATAGGCGTCCTGCGTGCCCGGAGAAATGGGCGAGGGGCAGAACTGCACCTGGATGTCCTGGCCCGGGGCGGGTGTGTAAGTGACCGAAACGCCAAAAGCATAGTACTGGTACAGGCGGCTGCTGAAAGCGCCGTAATAGTACACGTCGATAGGGGCGGAGTCAATTTCATAGCCGCCGACGGCAATGGGATGCTTGCCGGCCGTGAACCCCCAATGAGGCGTAGCCTGCCATTTGATCCAGAGGAAATCCGTGGCGTTAAAAGGGTTCTTTTCGTCGATTTTCTTATTCAGGCGCTGCCGGATCCTGAAGCTGATATTCTCTGTGATATGCCCTTTTAAGTGGAGGTTCAGGTAGTCTCCCTGAAAATGGGAATCATATACGCCGTTGGTGGTTTGCTGGTGGAATGTGGCACGGGTATCGATGGACACTTCGTCCACCTGCATAACCTGTGCTTGCACAAGTGTGGCCCAGAAGAGGCCACAGAATAGGGTTAGAATAGGTTTAGCGCTTAAGTTCATATTGGTTTCAATTCCGGGTACAAAGATAAGATAAAACTTGTGATTCTATCCCTTTTTTGTAAATTTGAAATTTGAACTTAAGATTAAGAATAATAAGAGATCACAATAGCTATGGCAAATTCGTTTTTGAAACCTGTTGAGAATCTTTTCGATGAAGGCCTCGTCTATGTAGACGAGCAAGTGGACAATATCAAACTGCGCACGGTTAAAGTCCTCTCAGAGGGTACAACGGCCGTTACCGGCATACTGTTGGTTTTTTCCATACTGAGCGTACTATTGTTGGCATTGTCCTTTGCGTTTGTACTTTGGCTGGGAGAATTACTGGACAGTTATGCGGCAGCTGCTTTCATCGTGGCCGGAGTATTGCTGGTGGTTTTGATCGTTATCATGTTGCTGCGCAAAAGAATGTTCAAGAACACCTTTGTGGAAATGTACAACGGCATCATGAATCCCAAGCAGAAGGAAACCACCCTGGAAGGTCTGGATCAGGCCATCGAAAAGTCCAGCGAGTCCATTCAGGTACAGGGAGACCGGCTCAAGACCAGAGCGTCCCTGTTGCAGGAGTACTACAAACCCGCCCATCTGCTGAATGAAGGCCTGCGCCGGGCCGGTCTTTACTCTTCCAAAACCGGATTCAGCGTAGGAAAAGCCATTGCCAGCACCTGGCGGGCACTTTCCGGAAAGAAAAAACAAGCATAGTCTTCCGGATGGAGGAATTCAGGACCATACTTTGGATTGTGGCGGGTGTAGGGTTGCTGGTCTTCTTCGCCCTGTATTTCGTGGACGCCGGTTATGGGAAGTTCCGGACCTCCAACTGGGGTCCCACCATTCCCAGCCGCTGGGGTTGGATGCTTATGGAATGCCCCGTGTTCCTTATAATGCTTTTCCTCTGGTGGACGTCACCGGTGCGCTGGGTATTGCCTTATTGGGTGTTCCTGTTATTGTTTGAATTCCATTATTTCCACCGCTGCTTTGTGTTTCCGCTGCGCAGCCGGGGAAATTCCCGGATGCCGCTGGCCATCGTGGCCATGAGCTTCCTGTTCAACCTCACCAACGGGTATCTGCAGGGCTGGTGGCTTTTCCGCCTGGCTCCGTCCATTCAAGCCTATGAACCTTCCTGGCTGGGCAGCTGGCAGTTTGTGGCCGGCACCACCGTTTTCTTCGCCGGCATGCTGGTGAACCGGCACTCCGACGAAGTGATCAGGAGCCTGCGCAAGCCCGGGGATACGGCCCATTATCTGCCTCAGGCGGGTATGTACCGCTATGTGACATCGGCCAATTATTTCGGCGAGATTGTAGAGTGGCTGGGCTGGGCCATCCTCACATGGAGTTGGGCTGGTCTGGTGTTCTTCTGGTTCACCTTCGCCAACCTGGTGCCCCGTTCCAATTCCATTTACCGGCGTTACCAGGAAGAGTTCCCCGAAGAGTTTGACGCCCAACGGCTCAAGCGCGTTTTCCCTTTCATTTATTAGGATGTCACTTTTATTTACGCCTTATCAGTTGGGGCCGATTACGCTGCGCAACCGTACCGTCCGCTCGGCCGCCTTTGAGAATATGTGCCCCGGCAACGTACCCAGCCAGGCGCTCATCGACTACCACGTGTCCGTGGCGTGCGGTGGCGTGGGTATGACCACGGTGGCCTATTGCTCCGTGGACCGCAGCGGGGTGTCTTTTGACGGGCAGCTCTATGTCCACGAAGGTGCCCGTGCGGGGCTCTGCAAACTTACAGAGGCTGTGCACGCGGAAGGTGCCAAGGTGTCCATCCAATTGGGTCACTGCGGCAACATGACCCACTACTACACTTGCGGCGGGCATACGCCGGTAGGTGCTTCCACGGGTTTTAACCTTTATTCTCCCACTTTCGTGCGAGGTTTGAAGGCCGATGAGATCCGGGAAATCGTGAAGCATTTTGGCCAGGCAGTGGATTTCTGCCGGGAATGCGGCTTCGACTGCGTTGAGATTCACGCGGGCCACGGATACCTGATTTCGCAGTTCCTTTCGCCTTATACCAATCACCGGCGGGACAGCTACGGCGGCTCCCTGGAGAACCGGATGCGTTTTATGGACGAGGTTCTGGATACGGTGATGGAACATGCCGGAAACGATATGGCCGTGCTGGTAAAAACCAATATGTTCGACGGTTTCCGGAGGGGATTGAAGGAGGAAGAGTGCCTGCAGGTTGCCCGACGCATCGCTTCGCACGGAGTGCACGGAATCGTTTTATCGGCCGGATTTGTGAGCAAGGCACCTATGGTGATCCTGGGCGGTGCCATGCCGCTGCGCACCATGGCCCACTATATGGATACCCGCAAGTTCTGGTGGCTCAAGGCCGGACTGGCTGTTGCAGGTCGTGCGATGATTCCCACGGTTCCGTACAAGGAACTGTATTTCCTGGAGCCGGCCCGCCGTTTCCGGGCTGCTTTGGATATTCCGCTTGTATATGTGGGCGGCATCCAGAGCCGGGAAAACTGCGAAACCGTGCTCAGTGAGGGCTTTGAACTTATCCAGATGGCCCATGTGCTGGTCCACGACCCTGCTTTTGTGAATCATATGCGTGAAGCAGGGGAGGGCGCGCCCTGCCGCTCTGCCTGCGGCCGTTCCAACTATTGTGTGGCGCGGATGTATACGTTGGACATGAAATGCCATGCCTGCGTGCAGAACCTGCCGCCTGCCTTGCAGAAGGAAATTGATCAGGCCGAGCAGGCCAACAGGGAGGGACGCTCATGAGGGCGCTGGTAACAGGTGCCAGCAGCGGTATCGGCCTGCAGTACGCGGAGACGCTGGCTAGGGATTATCACGCCGATTTACTCCTGGTCTCCAACCAGGAACAGGCCCTGCAGGAGGCTGCAGCGCGCATTTCATCCACCTATGGGGTGCAGGCCGATGCCCTGTGTATGGACCTGGCTCAGGTGGAATCGGCCCGGAAACTCTATCAGTATGCCTGTGACAACAAACTGGAAATCGAGGTGCTGGTGAACGACGCCGGTTTCTTTTTCTTCGACGAGTTTGTCCAGGTGCCATTGGAGAAGATCGAATCCATGATGCTCCTGCACATGATCACGCTTACTGAACTTACGCGTCTCTTCGGGGCCGAAATGTGCCGTCGCGGACACGGCTACGTGCTGAATATGTCATCCATGAGTGCCTGGATGCCTTATGCGGGTATTCAGGTCTATAATTCCACCAAGGCATATGTGTATAATTTCACCCGATCCATCCGGCCGGAATTCCGGCTGCACGGCGTGAAGGTGACGGTGGTGACACCCGGCGCAGTGGATACGCCGTTATATGGTTTGTCGCCCAAATATCGCCGGCTTGTTGTTCGCATGCACGTGTGCGTGACGCCGGAAAAACTGGCTTCCAGGGCATTGAAAGCCCTTTTCGCCGGACGCAAACGCTGCATGCCCGGTCTGATCAATTATCTGATCAAGCCGTTCTGCTACTTGATGCCGGACCCCTTGGAGTATGCCATTTTCAAACGAATTGTAGAGAATAAATGAAACAGGTAATCTTGGTTACGGGAGCCAGCAGCGGCATTGGCGCTGCGGCCGCTAAAGAGTTGGCTGCGCAGGGCGCTATTGTGTACGGCGCTGCCCGTCGGGTGGAACGGATTCCCGAGGGCGTACTTCCTGTGAAGATGGATCTGGCCGATGAAGCCTCCGTCAAGGCAGGTGTGGAACGCATCCTGCAGGAGCAGGGGAGGATAGACGTGCTGGTGAACAATGCGGGATACGGCTATTTCGGTCCTATTGAAACAGTAAGCATGGAGGAAGCACGCCGGCAGCTGGAAGTGAATGTTTTCGGCCTGGCCACCCTTACGCGGATGGTGATTCCCTCCATGCGCGAACGTGGCTGCGGCCGTATTGTGAACGTGGCTTCCGTGGCGGGGCGCTCAGCCTTGTATTTCGGCGGCTGGTACAACGTGTCTAAGTTTGCCGTAGAGGCCTTCAGTGATGCCCTTAGGATGGAACTGGAGCCTTTTGGCGTGAAGGTGGTGATAATAGAACCGGGAGCCATTTGCACCGAATGGGGGCCCATCACCGCCCAACATCTGCGGGAATCTTCTCAGGGGACGCCCTATGCCCGGCCGGGTGGAGATTATGCTGCGAATATGGAACTGGCTTATTCTTCAGAAAAGCTCTTTTCCAAGCCTGAGGTTGTGTCACGGGCCATCATAAAGGCGGTGAATGCCCGTCGGCCCCGCACGCGTTACAGGGTAGGAATGGGTGCAGGCTTCATGGTGCATGCCCATACCCTGTTACCGGACCGTTGGTGGGATGCACTCATGCGTCAGGTGGGCAGGAAACAATACCGCCTGCCGAAATTCCTGCTGGATTAAACTTCTTCGAATATTTCTTTTCTGTCCCACTGGCTCCAATATTTCAGGGCCAGGGTTTTGACATATTTCCAATAGGCCGGCGAGTGCCCATATTGCTCCACGCCATAACGGATATCGGCCTCTACCTGGGAAGCGTATTGGGCTTTTAACTGCAGTGTAAGGTTCTTTTCCGGACCTTCGAAACGGGCTTTTACCTCTTGTTTTTCACTTGGCGCCACCTCAATGTTGCCGTGGCCCAGCGTGGCGCGGGCGCCCATTTGCAGGCCGTCGTTCAGGCAGCTTACAGGAGGTGTCTTACCGGCAAAGGAAACCACACTCAGCGGCGAAGCCAGCCTTTCGCGGGCGTAGATACCCATTTTGGCGCCCAGTGTGGAATAGATGCCCAGGTGACCGTGGATCTTATGGGTGAGCCGGACGCATTCCCATTCTTTGGTACCAAAGCGCAGGAGCGCAGTGAGGTACGGGAACACTACCATTTGTCAATGGCTTTGAGCAGGAAATAGCCGCCCACCATCTGGATGAGGATGCCGGGCCAGCCCAGACGGACATCCTGCAGGGCGTGCATCAGGTTGAAATCTGAGAAGAATTCGAAGGTCATGCCCACCACTTGGTAGGCCACCACAGCCAGCACCACGCTAAGGAAGGAAAAACGCATATGCTTGCCGATGAGTCCGGCGGCCACTGCCAGGCTGATGCTCTTGACGAGGATGGCCGGCAGCGATGCCACGGGCGGCATGCCGAACAGCAGGCAGTTCACAACGGGTGACAAAATGGCCGTGAGCAGACCTACTTTCCAACCATATTTGAACGCGCCGATGAGCGTAAAGAAATAGATGGGCAGGAAAATGAGCCCACCGTTGGGAATAAGATGGCACAGCTGAGGAACCAGGATATTGCCCAGGACGAAGATGCCGGCGGCAAGGTAGGTGCGGCGCTCTCCAAAGTTATACTGCTCTTTTTGAATGGTAATGGCGTTCATAGCTATGGTTATTACGTATTAGGTCTATCATCAATTCTTACAAAGTTAATCATTTTCTCCTTATCTCACAGCATTGAGAAGGACAGTTGGAAAAAAGGACAAAAAGAATTAACTTTGAAATCAAGTATTAAAACGACTGAATCCTATGATTAAGAAGCATTTTGGGGCTCTTGTCGCCCTGTTGACAACCCTTATCCTGACAGCCTCCTGTTCCGCCGGGGAAGGCTGGGTGCGTGTGGATGGAAACCGGTTCGTAGACCCTCAGGGAAAGGAACTGGTCTTTCGCGGCCTCTGTTTCTCGGATCCGGTGAAGCTTGTCAGCGACGGCCAATGGAACCAGCGCTATTTTGAGGAGGCGGCCGATTGGGGCGCCAACGTGGTCCGTTTTGCCGTCCATCCGGCCAACTTGAACGCAATGGGCTGGGAGCAGACTTTCCAGGCCATGGACCAGGGTATCGCCTGGGCCAAGCAGCTGGGAATGTATGTGATTATGGACTGGCATTCCATCGGCAATCTCAAAGACGAACTGTATACATCGCCCATGTACAACACCACCAAGGAGGAGACGTTTAAGTTCTGGCGCACCGTGGCAGAGCGTTATAAGGACGAACCCACCGTGGCCCTCTACGAATTGTTCAACGAACCCACGGTAACGGCCGAGGGCGTGGGATCCTGCACCTGGACTGAATGGAAGGAAATGCTGGAAGAGCTCATCGACACCATCCGTGCCATCAACCCCAACGCTGTGTGCCTGTGCGCAGGATTCAACTGGGCGTACGACCTTACCCCGGTGGCAAAGGAGCCTGTAGACCGTCCCAATGTGGCCTATGTGAGCCATCCCTATCCCATGAAGCGTTCGCAACCTTGGGAAGAACAGTGGGAGGTCGATTTCGGTTATGTGGCCGATACCTATCCCGTCATCTGCACGGAAATCGGTTATTGCCTGGAGAACGAGCCCGGCGCCCATATTCCGGTAATTTCCACCGATGTGTATGGAGAGCACATTACCCGCTACCTGGAGAAGAAAGGCATCTCGTTCACGGTCTGGTGCTTCGATGTTCACTGGGGGCCTATGCTCATCAGTGACTGGGATTTCACCCCTACCACTCAAGGTCGCTTCTTCAAAGCCTATCTCCAGGAAAAGGCAGGAAAATAATGGATCACTAAACTATGAAAAAACACTGGAGGAAACTTGTTCAGTGGTGGGCGCCCAAGAAACGCCTCTGGATCATCTGGAGCAAACTGGGGTACAATCCCTGGCGCAAGCCCAAAAAGAAGGCCCCGAAGCAGCGGAAGGGTGTTTATATCGGCACAAAGGAAGCCATTCCTTTCATGAACGACGATGCTAAACGCACAATCTCCCACTTGTTTTTGCGCCCCGGGTACATGATGCGGGACTATATTTTCAGCGGGCAGCATGAACGCTATCTGGCCCCTTTCACTGCGCTACTGGTTTTCTATTCGGTGTTCACCCTCATAGTGGCGGTGGTGCAGCCGGGAGTGCCCAGGGAATCCGTTCTGGAAGAAATTTCCAAAGGCGTGGAGGACGGGTCTAAATTTCAGTCCGATACCACGCATACCATACCCGAAAGGGGACAGATCTTTCTCCAGTCTATCCTCAAAACGATGTACGACGCCTACATGTTTACGCGTCTGGACCTGCATCCGGAGGCCGTGGACACTCCCTGGAAGGCCTCTATCGCCGCCGTGGAAGGCGATTTACGCAGCAAGGGGATACCTCTGTTCTTGGGTAATTTCCTAATGCTATGGATGGCTATGGCGTTACTGCTTAGAAAACGGGGCCTTAGCGTGTCAGGTGCGGCGGCGGCATCGGCCTATGTCTTATGTCAGTTCTGTATTTTCAAGTTCCTGGCGCTCATTATTACCAGTGACCATGAAGCGGACATAGACAGTCTGGTAATGGGTGCCCTGCTGCTCATCGATTATCGGCAACTGCTGGGGATGAAAACCCGACCGGCCTTTTGGCTTACGCTAAAAACCGGCCTGGTCTATCTTATGGTGATGGGTGTGTTCTATTCGCTGGTGGCCGGCGCTGTGGTACTTTTTACCATTTACAGAGTTTAAGATACCATGTCCAAGCGCCGGGTTCCCCATACTTATGTAATCATTGCGTGCATGCTGGTGCTGTGCGCAGTCCTTACCTGGTTTGTTCCGGGTGGGCAGTATGTGACGGGGGAGGACGGGGTGCTCCGCTATGAACAGGTGGATGCAGTGCCGCAAACCTGGCAGGTGTTGCCGGCCCTGTACCACGGCTTTGTGAAGCAGGCGGGCATCATCGTCTTCATCCTGGTGGTGGGCGGTGCCTTCTGGCTGCTGAATGCCACGGGAGCCGTTTCGGCAGGGATCGGCCGATTCATTACCCGCGTAGGAAAGCGGGACAAACTGGTCCTGGCGGCCATTACGGTGCTGTTTTCGCTGGCCGGTGCAGTGTTCGGGATGAGCGAGGAAACCATCCCCTTTGTGGGCATAGTGGTGCCCCTTGTGGTTTCTATGGGCTATGATGCCTTTATGGGCATGCTGGTGGTTTACGTGGCGTCCAACATCGGCTTTTCCAGCGCTTTCCTGAATCCTTTCACGGTGGGTATCGCGCAGGGAATGGCAGATTTACCCCTTTTCTCCGGCATGGGTTACCGCATTTTCTGCTGGGCCATCCTTACTTTGCTGCTCACCATTTTTGTGGTGGTGTATGCCCATAAAACGCAAAAAACGGTTACGGATGGTGCTGCAATGGCCGATACTCCGCTTACAAGCCGGCAGGGCTGGATCCTGGGCGTGCTCTTTCTCACCGTTGTGTTGCTTATCGTGGGTGTCACCTGTTGGGACTGGTATCTGCCGGAAATCACGGGCCTCTTCCTGGGAATGGGCATTGTCTGTGGCATCATAGCCGGTTTTTCGGCCAACCGCATTGCCGATGAACTCATAGCGGGCGCCAAGGACATCCTTTCGGCCGCCTTGGTGGTGGGCTTTGCCTCCGGTATCATCGTCCTGCTTCAGGACGGAAAGGTGGTGGACAGCATCCTGCACGCCATGCAGGAAGGGCTGGACGGCAGCGGGCGCATCGGTTCTTTATCGGCCATGTACGGCATCCAGGCGCTCATCAATTTCGTGATACCCAGCGCTACGGCTAAAGCGGCCATCACCATTCCCATTATGGCACCTTTCGCCGATCTGGTGGGTGTTTCTCGTCAGGCCATGGTGCTGGCCTTCCAGTTTGGCGACGGCTTCACCAATATGCTCACGCCCACTTCCGGCGTACTTATGGCAGCGCTGGCCATGGCCCGTATCCCATATGAAAAGTGGGTGAAATGGGTGTGGAAGATGGTGGTGGTCCTGCTGGTTATCGGCCTTCTGTTGCTTATACCCACGGTTTTGTGGTCCATTGTTGGTTTTTAAAATGAAACTATGAAAAGAATTGTAATCCTCTCTTTGGTTGCGTTGGCTTTTACGGCTTGCAAGCAAAACCAGTATCAGATCAATGGCGTTTGGAACGCAGAGAATGATACCCCGGTCTGGCTCATAGATATGCAGGCGAAGGACACCCTGGCGCAGACGGCAGTCCAGGATGGCCATTTCTCTTTCAAGGGAAATACCCAGGAGCCGTTTTTCGCTTATGTAGGTAACGGAAAGCAGCGGGTTCATCTGATTCTGGAGCCCGGCGTGGCCACGGTGGATATCAACGAACGTGAGGCTTCCGGAATGCCTCTGGACGAGGCCTATATGGACTTCCACAAGCGTTTTTACGGTTATGGCCGGAACCAGCGGGACCAGAAAGTAGCGCTGGCCGATTCAGTGGTCCGTGCCAACGCCGACAACCTGGTGGGTGCGCTGGCGCTGGAGGATCTTTTCCATGTGGACCAGGCGCGTTTTGGAGAACTGTATAACGTGGTATCGGCCAAGAATCAGGAGTTTTACCTGGTACAATCGGCCTATCAGGCTATGCAGGTGCAGCAGCGTACGGGGGAGGGACAGCCTTTTACGGACTATCTGGTTCCCGGCGGCAATCCCGATGGCTCGGATGTGAAACTATCGGATTATGTGGGCCGCGGTAAGTACATCCTGCTGGACCACTGGGCTTCGTGGTGCGGCCCCTGCAAGGCCGAAATCCCCTATATCAAGAAAACCTGGGAGGCTTTCCACGGAGACCGTTTTGAGGTGGTGAGCATTGCCGTGAGCGACAAAAGGGACGATACAGAAAAGGCCCTGCAGCAACTGGATATGCCCTGGCCGCAGATTCTGGACGGACAGAAGATTCCCAAGGAACTCTATGGAATCAATGCCATCCCGCACCTGATTCTCTTTGCACCGGACGGCACCATCCTGAAACGCGGTCTCCGCGGCGACGATATCTACAATACTGTAGCCGAGGTTTTAAAGTAGTTGCTCAAGGAGCTTGCCGATATGCTCGGCATAGCGGACCATGCCCAGATCGGTGAAGTGAACCCCGTCCACAAAGGGTTCTCCATCGGTGCCGGTCATTCCTTCGGCCGGCAGGTAGTAGATATTCTTCTCACCGTCTCGTTGGAGTAATTGGAACAGGGCTTTCTGGGCGGCGTTCCTGGAGCGGACTTCTTCGGCGATAGCCTGGTCCACCACGGTGTGGGCGTACTGCGGGTCTTCCACCAGAATTATGGGGACATCCGGATGGGCTTTGCGCAGGATCCGGAAGAAGTGTTCCCCTTTTTCTGTAATCAGTTCTGCCGGAGCATTGGGTACGTAATCCAGAACGAAAACGGAAGGGGAGGGCACTGAT
>Ga0310696_10005654_pt1 | contig 15031 bp, 28 predicted proteins | sample AusTroGonzalo_MG_4_FD_203885 | JGI IMG/M metagenome (GOLD analysis project Ga0310696, IMG submission 203885) | Bovine rumen microbial communities from tropical cattle in Woodstock, Queensland, Australia - Gonzalo_02 (v2) (version 2) | ecosystem: Host-associated > Mammals > Digestive system >...
GTTGTCAATTTCAGACTTAAATGCCTCAAATTCTTCCTTTATGGCTTCATACTTGACCTTGTAAGGATCTTTCTCTGCATTAGCCTCGGCTTTCTTGTACTCTTCAACCTGTTTTTCAAGGTCGGGGATCTTGCCTGCCTCTTCCTTGTACTTGTCTCTTTCGTCTTTGATCTCCGTCAAGACTTCATTGTGTCTCTCAAAGATTTGGTCTGCTATGCCCTCTTCGATTCCAAGAGCCGTCAAGAACTTTCTACTTAATGATGCCATAATGATCTGTCTCCTTTGCTTCGGTGAAAATTGCTTTATTCATTAGACTTCTCTTTATATATAACACAACAATTGTTGTAAAACAAGAATAGAGGCTATTTTATTACAATAGCCTCTACCCTTGCGATCATTTGGGGAAAATGCATAGGGAACAAAAAGAACCCATCTCCATGTTACCCGTTCTTCAACTCGTTTTCAAGCAGGTTTTTATACTCATCTGCATGAGCCGTTGCCCCGAATTGAATGAAATGCTTTCCTGCCACTCCTCTGCTCGTACCAAATTCCTGATAAGGTGCATATTCCACATTAGTCCCAATATAAACAGAGTTTTCCGCATCTACCACCTGATATGAGATGCTATTCTTGAGTCTGCCCGTATCGACAGGAGCAACAGAGGCTGCCGTACTCGATGCATCCAATCCCACCGCCTCAAGCCAATTGTGAAGTTTCCCTTTCATGTCTTCGATCACTTCTGCAGAATGGCTTTCTATCTTTACACTTTTGACTTCAATGCCCATTATTTTAATCTCCTTTTCTCAAACGCAAAGCCATACTCTTCAGAATGGGTTTCAAGCCATTGAATCTGCATATCCAACCTTGAATGCTCATCTTCCCATTCTCTTACAAGCCTCCTTTGTTCTTGCCTGTCATAACTCTGTACCGAATCAATAAAGGCTCTTCTTTCTTGTGTCCATTCATCAGAAATATTCTCCTGTGCCTTGCTCCATGCCGAAGCAAGCCATTCTGTCTCCATCCGCTTTGCATCATCCCAATTCCATCTTGGATCATTCGAATTGTATAAGGTAAACTCCCATCCTGAAGGAATGGTAATTGTACCATTCATTCCATACTTCTCGTAATTGCTTATATCCTTCCATGAGAACAATTCATCTGCCGTATGATTATGAATCTCGTATGCACCTTGTCCAAGATGCTCATACATACTTTCGGAGGCAATACTTACGGATTCGTTTCTCTTGCTTTGGCTTTGTGAAAGCAGGTTTCCATCTTTATCAAACAATATACCATGCTCTTTTGCCGAATCAATGTACTTGTCTTCAAATTTGTCATAGGCATCTCTTACAGATTGAGGCATCTCGGGTGTTTCGTTTTTTAATGATTCTTCCCTCTCTTCAATTGTCTTAGCAGGTGCAACAGGTTTTTCTATCTCATTCACAGAACCTTCTGCCTTCTGTCTTCTTTCCTCAACTCTTTCGGCTGCTCCTGCCTTGTTTGCTTGGAATGCCTCTTCCTTCTCTCTCCTCTGCTCTTTGACCTTTTCCCAATCCTCTTCGTAATTATCAGACATGAATTGCTCGTACAACTCTTGATCCTTACTGTGATCTATGCCCTTGATGGTTGACAATGTACCGCATCTGCAATTATAGACTTCCTCGGGATCTCCACTCGGATCTGCAGGATATCTCAACAGAGTATCAAGAATGCCCTCACCGTATAAGCCTTCATCATTCGGTTCTGTCCCATCAAGCAAGATATGTGTGTCTCTTGTCCTGCTATCATGTGTGCAAGACCACACCTCGACCATGGGAATGCCTGCCTCCCTCACTCTTTCGGTGGCATCCTTCCTTGCCTTGTTTTCGACACCTGTGACAGCCGTTCTTGCCGTTCTGATGGATGCATTCTTATCCATATTTACGACAGGCAGAAGTCTATTGGCGATCTTGTCCATGCTATCCCCTTGGACAATGCCCTGATGGATCGCATCTTGAACATGTTTCCTATTCCATGCCTTGTCCTTATCTTCATCGGGCATCGGTTTCCAAGGTATGAGATCCGGATCTTCTGTTGCAAGGATTCTCACGGCATCTGCATTGACTATATTGAATTGCGTATAATCGAAGCCTGCAGCCTCTGCCATCTTCTCCCCTCGGAATCCTCCCCAATTGTAAGAGGTTGCATAGGCTTGAGGCAATTCATTGTTAACCATTGCCATGGCTTCCTTGTCTGCATTGACCATCTTTTGAGAGAGATCATCTATCTTGGATTTCATGAGATCCTGCCTAAATATCTGTGCTTCTCTCCAATCCTTATACTGTGACTCGGTTATCTCTCCCCTCTGCAATTGCTCTTTCTTGAGGATATCAGAGGCATTGAACTTTGACATAAAGACATTGAAGTCTCTTGTGACCTCTTTGCCTGCCTTGTCATACATAGCAGAAAGACGGGACTCAAGATCCTTGAGTTGACCGTCTACCTTTCTTCTGCCATAATCTTCAAATGGTTTCTTTGCCATTTTCTGCCTCTATTACTCTGTCAAAAATGCCTGCCCTGTACCGCCCATCATTCTGTCAAGATTCTTTCTGTCCATGTTATCCAATACATCATCAACCTTGTCTTGGTCTCCAAATAATGTCATGATCTTCTCGGTCACATAATCTTCGTCAAGATAAAGGGCAGAATTGACAAGTGTGCTTATCTCCTCTGTCTTGTTCACAACGATGGATCTGTCATATGTCGGTTCATCCTCTATACCGATTACAAAGAGAAGTCTCTGTAAGAAGTCTGTAACATAAGACTCCAACATGTCCAACTTCTGATTAAGAGGCTCATAGGCTGCCTGTATCTGTGTAGCCGTTACCGCACCTGATGCAAGATCATATGTGTTTAATGCCATTGCATCCTTGTATAACTGTTGCTCAAGCCTGTCAAGGATCGCCTCTCTGCCCTGATATGAGACATCTACCGTGTGACTCTGTATGTCTTGGTCATCATCTAATTGAGCCATATGGAGTTTTCTCAACTTGTCCAAGACCTGCACGAGATCACTATCATCCATACCTCCTGCATTCGTTATTGTCCAATAAATGATGTTTGCATCATCTATGTCATTGGCATAACCACTCGATATGAGATCGTAGGAGTCTATGGTTGATCTTATCGGCATGAGATCGCTTGTCTTGGTGGCATTACAATAGCAGGGAATGACAGGGAATGTCGGATAATTCTCTCCTTCATAGATCTCTGTCCCGTCTGCCTCTGATGTCAATGTCTTGAGAATGTAAGGCTTTTTCTCCCTTAACACTTCTCCTTCTCCGTTCTTGAAGATATATTCCTCATAGCCGTCTAACTCCATCACGGTTGCCCTTAACGGCTTGTTATCGGCTATCTGCCAAAAACGGATGCCTGCCTTTAATGCTCCATCCTCTTCATCATAGAACGGGACATAATTAGACAGACTATAAATCTCCATGTGGTTAAGATTCCAAAACGCAAAGGATGTTCCCTCTGTTTGAGCCAATCGAACCACCTGCATCAGATCCTTATGGAATGAATTACCCAAGATCTCACTTGTCTGCCCTTCATCGTTTGCCCATGTGACACCGTTACCGAGAAGAACCGATGTTGCCTGCAGGACAGACCGATAGAAGAACCTGTTTGCTATCTTATGATTGGCAGAGATGTAATCCGGAACGGCTTGCCCCTTTGAATTGTATATGAATTTCTCCAACCTTCTGATGGTTGTATTCTGCCCGTTGAAGTAATCCTCTCCAATGATCGCTTCCCGATATGCCTTGCTTGCTTTATGCTCGTTAATGGCAGAACGGATAAAGTTTATTCTCTCTGCCTCTGATTTATCTGCCACTTCAAGCCAATCTTGATATGTCTTCATGCTATGCCTCCCTTCATATAATAAAGATGGTCATACTTTCTTGCATTATAGCATTTAATATCCGAAAAATGATACACTTTCCTTTTCCTCCTTCTTTCCCCACAATTTCCGGATAAGAGATGCAAGGCTATCAGGAGCATCGTCATGCTCTGCATACTCGTTATAGTTGAGGATCATGTCTATGTATTCCTCATCCGTACCCTCGACAAATATTACATTCCTCCACTCTGATTTGAGGAATGTGACGATCTTGATGTACTTGTTGGTATCTTCCCAATAAGATGATGCCTTCTCCCCTCTTCTTATGATCTCCTTCTTGAGATATCCCTTGTCTCCGTTCTCCTCACAAAGAACAATGCCTGCCAAGAGCCTATTCTTCTCCTCTATGATCTCCCCAAGGCAATCATCTACATGTTTCCACCATAGTCTGCCATAAACATAGTATTTCCCATTCGATTTCTTGCAGATCGTAAATGTCGTGGCATCTTCACCGCCATAGGCTGCATCTATGTGGCAATACTTGGCATTGATTACATTTTCGATCTCTGCCCCAACTTGAGCATCCTTGAAGATAACATCCTCTGATGCAATGTGCTTCAATTCGTAATTGGCTGCAAACAGAGACGGAGACATGCTTTCCTTGATATCTTTTATCTCCTTCTTGGTAAATATCCCTGTCTTTTTCCAATCCCACTTCTCTGCCTTAGGCATCAAGGTAAAGGCATCGTCTGCATGCCACGGTGTCCCCGTGTTGAAGATCTTGCCTCCCTTGTTCTTGATGTTGATAAGTTCCTGATAGACGGTCTTGGTTCTTTCTCTCTCTGCCCGTGATACTCGGTCTTTAACATTGACAATATCATCCGTGAATATGTAATCGTAATGCCGTCCTGTAAGAGATCCTCCTGTACCAATCCCCACCAATTGACTTGTTCCCTTGAGATCTGTTGTTAAATTGGTTGTGATTTCTGTTGCATTATCTACATTCAACTTCATGTTGACACCGTAGATGCATTGTACAAAGTATTGTGTTCTCGGATTCATGAGGATGTTCCTAACCTGTTTGATGATTTCTTTGACATCATCGTCTGTCTTCCTCATGAACATGATCCTCTTATTAGGTAATAAGATTATAATTAAAGACAAAGCAATTGAGAGGCTTGTGGTCTTGTATGAGGATCTGTGTCCTTGCAATGTGTGATCCTTTGTACCAAATGCCATCTTCTTGATCCACTCATTATGAATATCGGTCAATTTGGAGAATCCCAATAATTGACCGAATCTTGCAGGATTATTACGAAGAAATGTTACCGCCTCTTGTCTTGTCATTCCTTCTTCTTCCTTGTTGCTCTCTTCTTAGGCTCTGCAGGTTTAGGTTCTGTAGGCTTGGTCTCCATGACCATAGACTCAACTTCATCAATGACGGCTTGATCTACATCTGCCACCATTACCTTGTCTATTGGCTTAAATCCTGCCGTGTCCCTGATGAGTTCCCAAAACTTAGCATTGCCCTCATTCATCTCCTTGGCTGCCACCTGCACCATGAGTTCTGCTCCTGTTAACGGATTACCGTTACCGTCCTTTCCAACCTCGGTCTCAAGCCATAATTGGAGTTGCTTTTTAAGGTCTGCCTTCTCTCTCCTTGCTTTTCCCGATGCAACACCGCCCTTTCGACTTATCTTTCTTGCTTCTTCCTTGGTTCTCTTTGTAACGGGAATAAGATTCTCCTGTCTTCCTTTTCTTGGCATATTATCACCTGCCTTGTGTGAATCCTATGTATGTACGCAATACATGCCTGATTGCTTCTGCTCTGTTATCCTGCAGGTCTAACCATTGTATGATGTCCCTGTCCCTCTCTTCATTCAATGTCACACACATCGTCTGATGTCTTGACATGTACCGCTTGGCAGAGGCTCTCCTTCTCGTGATCCTCTCCTCTTCTGATAATCCGATGTCTTTTTGCAAACTTGTGTTCATAATTAAGCCTCCTCTACTACATTGTAACCGATGATCGGCTCTATTACAATTTCTGTCCTTGGTCTTTTTCGGTCTATATGGACTCGGCTGCCATCATGCCCGATGATGATCTTGAAGTTATCGTCTGCCAAGACCTTGTATTTGACAAGGATGTCATCAATGGCTTCTAACAGGTTGGTTAGATCTACTCTTCTGTCTGTTGCCCTATAGAATACGCATTTGACATTGACGGGATAGTCTATCGGTTGTGCAGGAGGCTTGAGAAACCATCCTGCATCCCTTTCATATTGCTTGTATCTGTCATTCTGTACCACCATAAGAGCATTAGTCTTGTTGTTTCTGATGATCTTCTGATTGTTCTTCTTGGTCTTGGGATCAAGAGGAATCAGGAATTGATAAATCTGTCGCATATTTCTTCCTCTGTTATTACTTGTGTATTCCACTTGGGATGGCAAACAATGTTCATCCTCGGATTATCTCGTGTCGGTTTCCGTCTCACTCTCCAATAGAATGAATCTTCTCCTACGATCTCCCCGAGGATGAAATCAGAACCATAAAATTTAAGATATCTTCTCATGTATTCTCGGATGTAACTTCATAAAGCGTTACAAAATAATTTGGTTCGGGATTATTCCCCTGATAATAATATTTTGTAATGTCAACCCACGAAAAATGTGCTTCCTCGGGATCATACACAAGAAACATATTGTCTTTAATAGCATAGACTTTTGAAATAAAATACCCATTTAATGTGAAAAAAGTTCGGTTTCCCGATTTTACATCACCTCTTAGAACTGTAACCATTAAATCATCCATGTTATTCTCCTTTCAAAATATCCTCGATCCTCACCTGCTTGGGATCTTCACGAAGCCAAATTCGCATAAGATCTTCTCCGTTTTCTGCCTTCTTCAAGGATTTCCCTCTTTGTCTTCTTCTCTCAAGCATCCTGTCGAATGCTTTGACATAGTTTTCTCGGTATTTGGGATATTCGGCAAATTCCTTCTTCATTGTCTTTGCCCCTGCTAAAGGACACCCAATGCATCCAACTCTCTTGTACCCTCTTGCGTATAACGGATTCACCTTGAGCCCCTTAAAATGTATATAGTTCCATATGTCCTGCTCTGTAAAGTAATAAATGGGATTGGCAATCAGTTCTTTGTTTTTCTTGGCTTCTTCGATGAACTTACAATCATATACATTAGGTTCGGTAAGATCTGCACCTAATTCTGCCGTGACTTTCTTGCTTGATTCAAATTGCTCTTTTATATGCTCCGTAGAGGCATACTTAGCATCTTTGTATGTTTGACCTTTTATAGAAAAGGTGTCCCGACCTTCTCTTTTTTTCGATTCGTCTTCTCTAACTCCTACACAAGAAAGACGATGAGGTGTTGAAGACTCCTTGAGAACACTACAACAATATCTCATCCTGCTCGTTGGAATCATTTCTTTTTCCACGATCAACTTCCACATGGATGTCGGTTCTCCCTTGTATCTCGGCATCTTGATCTCGGTCTTTATTCCCATTTCATTGAGTTTCTTGAACTTATCCCGAATATAATACACCGTTTCAGGAGCATCAACGGTTGTATGGGAATTGATAACCTCTATCTGTGACGGCTTCAAGCACATAAGAGCAATATCCAACATAACATCAGAATCCTTGCCACCTGAATAATTTATAATTAGAGGCTTATGATAGTATAACTCACTCATCTCTGCTGCCAATTTCAGGACATCTTCTGCCTGCCTGATTTTGTCCATTAGTCCCATTATTTTTTTCCTTCCCTGTGATCCACAACCCAACAGACACACCATGTCTTGAATGCCTCTTGACTCAACGGCTTAACATCGTACTCCTTAAACGATTCAACGATCACCTTGGTAGATGCACATGTTTCGATGTATCTAAATCTGTAACTGTCATACTCAAAAGACGAAGTTATCAGGTTATGACTCTTTAGCCTTTCGACCTCTTCTTGCAGGTCTTTCGCTTTCTGTTTTTCCATTGGTCTCCTCCTTCTTGGTCTTCTTGCTCTTCTCGTTCTCTTCTTTGATCTTCCTTAATGCTTCCCAATCAATTGCCATTTGTCTGCCTCCTTAATCAAAATCATAATCCGAATAGGCAATCTTTATGCCTCTGTCCTTGCCTTCTTTGTATGCTCTCTGAATACTTGCATAACATCCATAAGGTGTCTCCGTCATTGCCTTGTCATGAGCCTGCATCCATCCTGTCTCGTGCAACTTATCTATTGCCATCTCCTCTGTGATCTCAACAACAGGGGCATTGTCGATTTCGTCAAGAACACTATCATATAATTCGTCCCAAGTTTCCTCGGAAACATCCTCTTTCATCATTATCGCCTCTTTGAGTTTATCTGCATCAATTAACCTCATACCATCACCTCCATGGATCTGTTGAGCATCCGTGTGCTTTTAACCATGCCTTTGCCTCTGCCACCTTGTCCTTCGGGGGATTTGCCATTCCAAGAACCATCTGCCTCATTGCTATCTCGATTACATAATCATCATCAGGCAGAGGTCTTGTGTATATGCCCTCTACTCTCCATTTGACATAGAATCTCTTGAATTTGTTGAGATCCATAGACAGAACGGCTTCATCCCTCTCTTTTATCCATTCTGATTGCTTTGCCCAATAGATCTGCATCTTCTTATTCATCATCGTCCTCATCCTCCTCTTCTACCTCAAAGACCTCTTCAGAACCACAATAGGGACACACATCAATGTTCATATATGCAGGAGATCCCCAAAACTCACCGACATTTTCAGGTCTCTTCTCAACCTCATCCTCTTCAAACCTCTCTCCACAATCATAGCACTCTAACATATTAAAATCCTCCAAATTCAGGAACGGGGATGTTCACCGTTCTCAAGATGTCCTTTGATACCGTCCTTACAGACACGATCCTGCCTGCCATTATCGTAACCTCTGCAACAAGGTTAAAGTCATCCATTGCCATGGTTGAATAGTATTTGAGCCTGTTGCCTGTTAACTTATCATCAACGATTGCCTCAAGATGCCCAATCCTACGAAGTTGCTCTGCCTTATCCTCTAAAGAACTTGAGCCTCTGTCCTTCCTGATAAATGCCACTTTCTTCATATCGCACCTCCTTACCTAATCCTCAAGGATTCATCTTGATCCAAATGAGCAATCCCTGTGAAAGAATAAACATCAACACCGTTAATCAGGTCTTCTTTGATCTTTGCCTTGTTGATCTCTTCTGTAACAACTCTGTACTTCATCGGGATTCTGCCAATATCGTCTGTATCTAAGACCAATTTAACAGGATTCTTCTGCAGGGAAACAGTAAACGATCCGCATGCCATCTTCTTCTCCCCTGCCGTCTCCATTGCCATCTGCATGGCTTTCTTGGCTCTCGTTATGGTATTCTCCAAGGTCTGCCTCTTGGCTTTGATCCTTGCCTCTTCTTCCTTGAGTCCCTTGACATCAGATTCCATGCTCTTGATCCACTTGCAATATCCGTTGAGTTTAATGGATAACTCTTCCTGTGAGTTCATCATGGCATCTATGACCATATCCTCATCAAGAGTCCCTTCATCCATCAGATTCCATAATAATTGGATTTCACTTGTAAGTTCATAAATGTTTGCCATAGTAGTCAACCTCCTTAATTATTGCCGTAAAACTGTCTGTATTCTTCTGCCTCTTGCTTCATCTTCTTCCTTGTAATGCCCCGTAATCCTGCCTCCATCTCTTGGATCTTTCTTCTTGCCCTTGAGATCGTCTCATAACTCGGCATCTTCCTCTTTTTGGCAGAACACAAAACATTATAGAATGTCTCATCTGATTTGATGATTCCCTGCTCAACGCAAAAGATCGCATAAAGCATCATGTCATCATCTCTCGTTGCAGGATATCTTATGAGGATATTCCGGACTTCTGCATGGTAATTCTTCATCCCTGCACCTCCTTATCCGACCACAAGAGACTTAGCATAGACAAGGGCTGCAAGCCATTCTGTCTCGGTGCTATTCCTGTTAAGATTGCATTCCCTGATGATCCGCTTCTTGTCCACTCCATACATGTCGCAAAACTGTCGAAGTTCATCACGGGCAGACATCGGGATCATTGCAGGAGCATTTTCAGGCTCTGCCTTGGTGTACTTGGATTTGCCCCATGTGTAACACATCTCCTTCTTAGATGCATTGTAGATGGCAACACCAATGATCCGCTTCTTATCAATGTGCAATTCCTTGACCGTGAACTTGTCGTATGTAGTCCACTTGCCATTTCTCTCCTGCATGTTGCATCCCGTGGCAGGAATCCAAATAAACGGTGCAGAATAAAGTTCTCTGCCTATGCCCCAATTGAAGCATGCCCTCTTAAAAGAATCAGAAGCAAGACCTTTAACGGCTTCTGTATTCGATTCTGTCCCGACATCTTCCTTGGATATCCATTGTCCCTTCTCTGCATCCCATATGGACACCGTACAATTGGCATTGTCCCTGCTATGGGATCTCTGCCAATTCATTGAACCGACCGTCTCATCAAGAATGTTCATGTCACACCTTGCATCCTTGTAAAGAAGCAATGACACACCTTTTTGAGAACATGTCGCAACCCTGCACTCGATCTCGTCTGCACGAAGATCCCTGAAATTGATTGTAGCCATATAATCACCTCCAATACTTTGGCTATACACCCATTATTATACAGATAACTTTTGTTTTGTAAATGGTTAATTTGTTATGTCACCAAAAATACATTTAATGATCGCCTCGATATCATCGTCTGTTTGAGATGGCAGGCTTTCGGTGTTGATTCCTGATTGCAATGCAGGTGCAGGCAGATCGTCATAGAGAAGGACGGCTCTCTTGATGCATTGGTTGATGTCTGCAGGTGTTGGAAAGAATCTGTTATTGGATATATGAAGCCTTGCTCCTTTATAGACTTCCTTTGCATCCTTATCAGAGAAGGCAAGCATCCAACCGTCAACCATTCCGGACGGATCGTCTATCTTTACATTGGGATAACAACCCTTGAGAAACTGTAAAAGCCTTATTGTCTCTTCCCGTGTCATGTATATCCCTCCTGTTGCAACAAAGCCGTAAACGGATTCTCTGATTCCTTGATTGCTTCCTTGCTCTTCAATGGATATACATCCCTCCATCCGTGAAGTGTGCTTTGATCCACTATCTCCTTCATCTTTCTCGGATCACCGCCTCCAAGCCTGTATGCCTCGTTTATTATCATCTTTAAGGCTCTCTCGGTTAAAGGATGCTTTATCTTCTTACGCATCTCTATGAAGCCTATAAACGAATCCCAAAGAGGTTTGTAATTGGCAATGGCAGGCACTTGAGACAGGATCGCACCAAATCCCTTGTCGTTAACGGAAACAGATATATCTTTCTTACTCTTGTCTTTTTCTATATTCTTTTTATCTATATTCTTTTTACTGTCAAAATTTTTAACGACTTGTTCTTCAAAATTTTCATCACTTGTCGTTAAAATTTTTAACGACTTGTCGTTAACGACTTCCTCTATTTTCGACTCAAAGATCTTGATATACCGCTTGGCAGGCATGCCCTGTTTTACCACATCGACCATCCCGTACTCTTTCAACTTCTCTAATGCCTGCCGTTGACTATGGGCAGACAGGAATGTTTTCTGCTCCAAGTTCTCGACCGTAGAGAAGAAATACCCGTCTGTAAGACCGTCTCGGTCTTTCCAATACAAATACTCGGAAACAAGTTCCCCAAGGATCACGGCTGCCTCCAAGCCTACGACAGAGGCAATAGATCTGTTAACTGTTATGAAATTGTCGGATGCTAAAAGATTCAATATGCTCATGTAGTCACCTCCTTTTTATTTGAGCATCATTTCTTGTAGGGATATTCTATACCATCAATGAAAAATTCTAAAGGCTCTTTGAATGTTTGACACAAAACGACATATTCCCGTAACTTAATCAATTGACTATTGTAGAGAAGATGGTAGAGCCTCTGATACGGCATTCCGGATGCCGTTGCGATCTTTGGCAGGGACAGGTTGTTTTCTTCGATGTATGTCCTTATCCTGCTCACTACTTCCTTGTCAAACGGATGATCTTTTGTATAAGCCATATAGTCTCCTCCTTTCTTGCATGATACTATTCATTATATCCTTGCATTTTTCAAAATGGAATATCATTCGCAAAAAATAAAGAGCCGAATATTCTCGGCTCTTAAAGTAGGTATTAAAACCAAGTAGTGTGGAGTTGACTACGACATAATGATATCATATGTCATTCAACATCGTCAATGTCGCATCGTATAATCTTGGTTGCAAGACTTTCACGGTCTGCATGAGTTCATCCAAGATCGTCATGACCTTTTGAGCATCTTTTCCGGAAACTCCCTGCAGGAACTCGGAATCCCCGTAATGATCCATCACGGAGATCCGAGCCTCGACCAAATCGGGACGGCTATTGCCATAAAGATGATCGTAAAGCAAATAGAATGTAGCAAGTTTTTGACAATTTTGGAATGTGGCAGGATTCTGCTCTAATTCGTCAATTGCATCCAACAACTCATTCTTTTTGAACATTTACTCTCTTTCCATCCTTCTCATCAACTTATCAATGACTCTTCTTTCGTCATCTGTTTGAGCATGGTCACGCATTTCCTGCAGGATCTCCATCTTCTCATCTTTGTCATCTGCATAAGAATATCCTGTACGGCTATATCTGCCCCTGCCGTCTCTTGCAGAAGAATATCTGCCTCTGCTATCTCTACGGGCATTAGAGCCTCTTCCCCGAGCCTGTGAGTAATTTGTCATGTCTCCATCTGCATCGGCATAAGAATAGCCTCTGTCTGCATATTCTTCGTACATGATGATCTTATCTGCATTCTTGATGGAATGGAGCAACTTGTCTATGGTGTCAAGACTACCTGCAGACAATTCCCCTTTCTTGACGATATCCTCCAATTCATCATGGAGCATATCTTTCACATCATAATAGGTATGCATAATTGTTCCTCCTTCCTCATGAAATCCTTGTGATAACAAGGTTAGCATTCTGCACATTGATTGTTGGTGTCGGTGTAGTTGCAGGATCATCCGTTGTTGCATCCACATACTCTACCGCAACAGACATACAACAACCCTTGGGGACGGTAATAATTGCCGTGCTTGTAACATTGCCGTATTCATCAACGGCTGCAGGAGTAAAGATTGCCTTGCTTGTAAGCCTCGGCTCTCCAACAACGGCAATTGCCAAAGAGATAGGCGTCACCGCACCGCCTGTCGGGATCGCTATGTTCCCGTTGAATGTAACCTGATATCTTGCAAAGCAACAGTTAGGATTATTAACGATCCCACGGAGAATAAAAATCCCTGTGTCGTCTTCGTGATAGACATAACCTTTATTACAAGGGATAGAAGCATTGAAGTTGACAGGAGCATTAAGAGCAACTGTCTGCAAAGCATTTGCTAAATATTCTGCCATGATACCGCCTCCTTACGCACCGCAACCACAAGAACTTGTAGGATTAAAGATCGTCTGCCTGCCGTAAACAGGGACAGAAGGAACGGGACAAGTAGAAAGACGGTTATACATACCATCGATCTCTGCCACCTGTCCTGCAAGGATCTGTGCGGTCTGTACATCCTGTGAAGCCTGTCCACGGGCATACATTAACTCGGATCTCAACTGTGCAATGGTGTCCTGTTTTGCATCCAACTCAAGTTGACAGAGTTTATCAAGGATTCTCTGTGTGTTGGAGTTCTCTGATGCTATGACATCACGGAGTCCATCTGATAAGGCTGCTCGGTCTGCACAATTCTCTGTTGCAACTGTGTACTTGAGGTCTGCAATGCCGAGACGATTCTCACAACAACAATCCGCAAACTGTGAAGAAAGACCATAGATCTGATTCATGTTTGCCATCTGTCTTGCGTTGTTTGCAATCTCTGCCTGTGAGAAGCCATTATTGACCACATCTCTCATATCACCGCAACAATTGCACAACTGTGTAGAAAGAGCCTGAATGCCTCCCTGTATGCCGTTTAACTGTCCTGCCACGGATGCATTGTTAAAGCCTGCCTGCACACCATTGTCGGTGTTATTGGCAAGATAATAAGGATAGAACATGCCACCATTACCTCCGTTGCCATAGCCACCGCCAAAGCCACCATTAAAGAGGCAGAGGAAAAGAAGGATGATCCACCATGCACCATCACCGCCAAAACCAAAGCCATCATTCCTGTTTCCGACTACGGCTGCCAAATCGGCTGCCGACATCTCTCCTGTTGTTAAAGACATAATGCTTGTCTCCTTTCATTAGATTTTTATTTCCATCGTTGCAACTAATAGAAAACTTTACATAAAGCCTTTTATTTGCTTATAGATCTCATTAGCCTGTTGAGCATATTGGTTGACCTGCTCCTGTGAGATCCTGCCCGAATTGAGCATACTCTGCACCATCTGTTGAGGATTCCCCTTGAATGTTTTCCGAAAATCCATCAATTGCTTCATCATATTGTTTTGAGGCATGGGATTAAGTTGATTGTATAAAGGATTCATTCTTCATCCTCCTCCAAGAGTTTTGACCTTTTCGGTGGTTTGATGCTTTTCTTGATTTCTTCCTTGAATTGGTCGAACTCTGTACGGGACACATATTCCTCTGCAGGTTTCTTTGCAATCCCTGCCTCTGATGTCGTTGCCGTTCTTTCTGTGTAATCGAATATCCTCAACGGTTGAGGCATTCCACTCATGTCGGTTGATTTGATGTACATAACAGAGTTCTCTGAATCCATCAGAAGCACCGCCTGCCCTGATGCGACAGGATAAGCCTTAGCAGCCGATTCTCCCTGTACCCATATAATTCCTCCATTATTACTTGGAGAGGCATTAGAAGGCATTTGTGGAGCATTCACGGGCATCTGTTGCATGGGTTGATAGAATTGTGGAAAATACGGGTTGTAAGCCATAGATCATTCCTCCTTTGAATAGTAATACAACACGATCTCTTCACCGCTATCCCATGTGTCGTAATAGTCTCCATTGATAACGGCAACAACATGATTTTGACAGGCAAGAACAAAACGTCCCTTGTTGTGATCCTTGGCAAATCGGGAAACAGAGATGCATTCCGGACATATCGAAGGGATGGTCTTCTGCTCATAGCCATATTTCT
>Ga0310696_10005655_pt1 | contig 15031 bp, 12 predicted proteins | sample AusTroGonzalo_MG_4_FD_203885 | JGI IMG/M metagenome (GOLD analysis project Ga0310696, IMG submission 203885) | Bovine rumen microbial communities from tropical cattle in Woodstock, Queensland, Australia - Gonzalo_02 (v2) (version 2) | ecosystem: Host-associated > Mammals > Digestive system >...
AAGCATTGATTCCGCCAGCATTCAGGGACTCTACGGATTACATAACGATCCTATTGAAAGTACTCTCAAGTTCAATGCCCTGGATCAATACAGCACATTTACCGTCAACGTGGCCAACCCCAAACCGGGGTATACCGTAAGGCTTCACAATGGCTCCGGAAAGGTTGTCAGGAGCGAGAAACTTGAGAACGGAAGCGTAGATTTCTTCCTGCTGCAGCCCTCCACATATTTTGTCTCAATGTTTGATGACGTTAACGGCAACGGCATATGGGATACCGGTGAATATGAGGAGAAACGTCAGCCGGAAAGCGTCTGGTATATAAAGAGAAGCTGGATTCTCAAACAGGATTGGACACACGAGACCGATGCCTGGCACGTAAACGATACTCCTATTATTGATCAGAAGCCTGATGAACTGCAAAAGAATAAAGCCAAGAAAAAAGAGCAGGATATCCACAAGAAAAATGTGGAGCGTATAGAAAAGAAGGTTCAGCAGGCCGAATCCGAAAAGAAAAAGAAGGAGAAAAAACGTGCCGAACGCAAGGATCGCCGCGAAAAGAACAAAGAAAAATACCGTGAAATCAGATCTAAGGCAAAAGCTCAGAAAAAAGCTAAGTCAGAAACCCCTTCAGAGAGCGATGTTAACGTTCCAGACGTTGAGGAAGTTCCTACCCCAAACGAGTGACAGGTCCTCATCGCTGAGGCCTTGAGCCATCAGCCTTTCAGTAAGGGAAACAAACCACGAAGCATCCTCCAGACCGGGCAGTCCGCCGCCTCCGTCAAAGTCAGAACCTATACCGACATGGTTTATACCCATGACATCTATCATATGCATGATATGACGTACGGCATCCTCTACGGTCGCATCTTCCTCTTTCTTAAGGAATCCGCTGTAAAGGCATACCTGAGCGACGCCACCGCTTGCCGCTAACCCACGCATCTGGTCATCTGTCAGGTTACGTGTATGGTCACATAGGGCACGGCTCGATGAATGAGAGCAGATAATAGGTTTGCTGCTGCATTCCAAAGCATCCCAGAAACTCTTCTCCGAGGCATGCGACAGGTCAACCATCATACCAACCTGATTCATACGCTCCACAACACGCCTGCCAAACTCTGAGAGTCCGTTATGTTCATTGTTTCCCTTGTGGGAATCACATATATCATTGTCTCCGTTATGGCATAACGTCATATATGCCACACCACGGCTGCGGAACCTGTCCACGTTATTTAAGTCAAGGCCTATGGCATAACCGTTTTCAATACCCTTGACAATAGATTTAATACCTCTGAACTTGTTCTGCCAAAGTTCATCAGGAGTGGTAGCTATGGCAGCATACCCTTTGCATTCGCCTATCCGTTCGTCTATAAGTGTAAGCAGACGGTCTGCTTTGCTGACAGCGGCTTTCAGTGACTCTTCATCACGCTCTTCCTGTTTGAGATACGCAACCATGAAACTGGCATCCTGACGACCGGCGGTCATCTTATGCAGGTCAACCAGCAACTCAGGGTTCTTCTGATTAAAATGAGCCCCTTCATCAAAAAACATGGGACTGTCGCAATGACTGTCAAGTATTATTGTTTTTCCATGAAACTCCTTGGCACGTCTGAACCACATTGCCTGCCCGACAATCCAATTGAATATAGGCATCATTGTCCGGTCATTCTCCAGGATAAAGCATTCCGGATGCCACTGAACCCCAAGTATGGGACGATAACCTGTCGATTCCATACCCTCAATTATACCGTCTGGAGCAATGGCTGTTACGCGGAAACCAGACGGAACTTCCTTTACAGCCTGATGGTGGAAAGAGTTGACAGCCAACGTCTCCTTACCGAAGAAACCGTAAAGCAAAGAATCCTTTACAAGCTGAACATCATGTGAAGGCAACCCGCGGGCTATAGTCTGACTGTGTTCTATACACGGACGGTCATGCTGTGTCTTTATATCCTGATAAAGCTTGCCGCCTAATGCAGCAGTCAAAACCTGAATTCCACGGCAAATGCCAAGTACAGGTATCTGTCGGGCCACTGCAAGACGTACAATCATTAACTCCTGATTGTCGCGACGAGGGTTAATGGATACACAATCCAGAGGCTCTTCGCCCAGATAATCCGGATCAATATCAGCTCCACCCGACAGGACTATACCGTCCAATGTGTCAAGCAGTGAAACCAGTGCCTTTTCATTATCATATGAAGGAATGACTACTGGAGAACCGCCAGCCTCAACTATAGACATATAATATGCCTGGGCCAGAGTACAGTCACCTTCCCTGAAATTACCGCTAATACCTATGACAGGAGCATGGAAGCCCAATACCTCCGTGTCGGAATCCATACTGCGGAGCCCGGATTCAAGCTGTTCAGCTTTGGTCATTTTCATTCAATAGGAATCTCCTTCTTGATACTTTCATCAAGAGAAATAAGGGTCTCGGTTGCTGTTACACCCTTTATTTCCTGAATGCGGCCGTTTATCAGCTCCATAAGATGGGAGTTGTCACGGGCATACAGTTTTATCATCATTGTGTATCGGCCGGTTGTAAAGTGACTCTCAACAACCTCAGGAATCTGGTCAAGTTCCGCTACTACTTGATGATACATGGAACCCTTCTCAAGCGTAAGGCCTACATATGTACAGGTGTTGTATCCGATGCTACGGGGATTGACATGGTAGCCAGATCCGGTAATTACGCCGTCATCAAACATCTTCTGTACACGCTGATGAATTGCAGCACGTGAAACACCGCACTGAAGAGCTACGTCACGGAACGGGATACGTGCGTTTTGGGAGATAATACCAAGGATTTTTCTGTCAAGCGCATCCATACGCTCTGCAGACGGATTTGGTTTTTTTACATTCATATTGTAAGCATCAAATGGTCATCAAATAATATTTTGAGCCAAAATTAGGTATTATTTTATTACATTGTAACCCAAAAGCTTACAAAATGACAAAAAAGAAGAGGAGGCCTGATAATGACCTCCTCTTATACTTTTATACGGATTTTTACTTGAAGCTTACAAGCTCAACCTCAAATACGAGTGTTGAATAAGGCTTGATCTCATTGCCGTAACCCTGCTCACCATAACCAAGGGTGTAGGGGATGAAGAACTTGTACTTGTCACCAACGCTCATGAGCTGAAGACCCTCGGTCCAACCCGGGATAACACCGCTAAGATTGAGTGAGATAGGGTTCTTTGACTCATCAAATACCTTACCGTCAATCAGTTCACCACGATAACGAACCTCAACATCACTGGTAGCTGTAGGCTTGGGACCACCCTCGCCAAGCTTGATAACCTGATAAAGCAGGCCGCTCTCGGTCTTGACAACATTGTCCTCCTTAGCCTTAGCCTCAAGGAAAGCGGCATTCTCTTCTTTAACCTTGTCAAACTGCTTCTGGATCAAAACCTCATACAGACGGTTTGAAGTCTCATCGGCCTCATTGAAAGTCATAATCTTCCAATTGTCAAGCATACCGTCGCGGAAACCGCTGATATAGTTGTTCTTGTTGAACTCCTCACCTGCGCCGAACAGATTCTCGCTCAGACCTACAAAAGCCTGACTCATCTCCTGGCAACCAATCTCAAAACCAAGTGCATATGCAAGTCCTTCCTTGTTTTCAGGATCTTTTGCAGCATCCAGGAAACCCTTCATAAAAGACTTCATTGTAACAGAGTCGATAATGTCATAGGGCAGCTGATCCTTATAAACGCGAACAGCGCGACCCATACCGATTGAATAGGAGATAGTGTCCTTTACGTCCTTCATTGTTACATTACCGGTTCCTGTACCGCCGCATGAGGCAAGTACTGCGACAGCCATAACAGCCATCAGAAGATTCAGTTTTTTCATTTCCTTTTATATTAATTAATTACTGTTTCCAGAAATTTTGTGCGAAGATAGTATATTTTAGTTTTAAGGATACCGAAAAATGCAGTAAATTTGAAATTTCAAACAGAACATACATGCAATATGGAAATCTACTGCATTAATAACAAGAAAACTGAGAGTTTCGAACCCGGAATATCTTTCGCTGAAATATTCGACCGTTTGGAGGTTACATTAAAGGGTGCTCCCATGTGTGTATGCGCCAACGGCAAAGTCAAAGACATGGCTTCAAAAGTCTATGAGGACTGCGACGTTGAGTTTCTTGATGCCACAACCAGCATGGGTGCCAGATCCTACCTGCTTGGACTTGTATTTGTTCTGTACAAAGCCGTCTCAGAGCTCTATCCAGGAGGCAGAATCAGAGTATCAAACGCTATTTCAAAGGGTTTCTATTGCCCCGTTGAGATAGGTCGTGACCTTACCGATGATGATGTTACCGATATAAGCGAGCGCATGGGCAGCATCATCGGACGTAACATTCCGTTCGTAAAGCATACAGCCCACACCACTGATGTGGCCGATATCATGGAACGTGCCGGCAGAAAGGACAACGTCCGTTTGTTGCGCAGCATAGGAACAATTTACACCAGTTACTATACGCTCGAAGACCTTCCTGACTGGTTCTTCGGTACACTTCCTCCCAATACCGGATGCCTTAAGGTATTCGGACTGGAACCTATGACCGGTGGTGTGCTGGTACGCCTGCCCGACAAGAACAACCCCGAGCAGCTTGAGCCACTTATCCGTCAGGACAAGATGTTCGAAATATTCAAGGAGCACCATGACTGGATGCGCATTCTGGGGTTCTCTACTCTTGGAAAGCTTAATAGGGCTGTTGCCAAAGGTGAAACCAACATGATCATAAATGTGGCCGAGGCTCTGCAGTCACAGAAGATTGTACACATAGCCGATCAGATTGTGGAACGCCGTAATGAGGGCAAGGGGCTCAAGCTGATTATGGTATCAGGTCCGTCTTCATCGGGCAAGACCACATTCAGCAAGCGCCTCATGGTCCAGCTCATGGCCCACGGACTCACTCCTAAGGTACTTTCACTAGACGACTATTTCCTGGACCGTGACCATACCCCGCTCGATGAAAACGGCGAACATGACTTTGAGTCACTCTACGCCATTGACCTGCCGTTCTTCAACCAGCAGCTTAAGGATCTGCTGGCAGGCAAGAGCATCCTGCCCCCCAGATTCAACTTCAAGAAGGGTGGAATCCGCGAGTTCACAGACCCGGAGATGACCCTGGGTGATAATGACATCCTGCTCATAGAGGGTATCCATGCCCTCAACCCGGATCTCATGCCCGACATCCCCGCCGACTGCCGTTTCCTGATATACGTATCTGCCCTGACATGCATACGCATTGACCAGCACAACTATATTCCTACCACCGATAACCGCCTGCTGCGTCGTATCACACGTGACCACAAGTACCGCAGTTACTCCGCACAGGATACATTGAGTCGCTGGCCGTCGGTACGCGCCGGTGAGGAGAAATGGATTTTCCCCTTCCAGGAAAATGCCGATGCCATGTTCAACTCGGCCATGATATTTGAGATAGCAGTTATCAAAGATATGGTGCTGCCTCTGCTCGATGAAGTTCCTGAGAACAGTCCCGAGTACGCAAAGGCTTGCCAGCTCAAGGACTTCCTCAAACTTTTCAAGACCATTCCAAGCCAGAACCTGCCTCCCACCTCACTTGTACGTGAGTTCATTGGCGGCAGCAGTTTCCACTATTGATTACAGATGCCCGGTTTAAGCAACATACAAACTCAGGTCCAGACGCAGACCCAGATACAGACCCTATCACCTCAACAGGTGCTGGAGGCCCGTCTGCTTGCACTATCTACTCTGGAACTTGAGGAACATGTACGCGCCGAACTGGGTGACAATCCCGCTCTTGAAGACGGTCCCGCGGAATCATCGGCCAATGATAATGATGAAACCGCTCAGGATGATGACCTGGAGTACGGCAACGAGGATTATGACTCATCAAGCGACAGCCGTGATGACTGGGGTGACGATGATGATGACTGGTATGACCGTCAGCAGGGAGGTGGCGGCCCCGTTGCAGATATTCCGCTGGCCGATACCCGTTCGTTCTACGACATTCTGTACGAGCAGTTGCGTGAACAGGACCTGACTCCGCGTCAGATGAAGATAGCCCTCTACATAATCGGGTCTATTGATAACGATGGTATTCTGGACAAGGACCTTCAGGCTATTTCTGATGACTTGGCTTTTTATCATGACACCGATGCATCGGTCGATGAAATAGAACAGGTTCTTAAGGTCATCCAGGAGTTTGATCCTGCAGGCATAGGCGCGCGCAACCTTCAGGAGTGCCTTCTGATACAGATTCGCCGTAAACCGGATTCCAAGTGTAAGGAACTTCAGCTCAAGGTAATCTCTTCCATGTTCGACGAATTCACCCACAAGCGCTGGGACAAGATATCTGCCCGCCTGGAACTCACCAAGGAGCAGACCAACGCCGTAATTGCCGAACTCATCAAACTGAACCCACGTCCGGGCAGTTCACTGGGTGAAACAGTAGGTCACAGCCGTCAGCATATCATACCTGATTTCATTCTCGACAACTATGACGGTGAAATCCATTTCACCTTGAACAACGGTAACATTCCGCAACTGCATGTGAGCCGTGAATATTCTGATATGCTGGAGAACCAGATAAAAGAGGGTACCAGCAGCCAAAAGGCCGCCGCCGTATATATCAAGAGCAAACTGGATTCGGCCCGTGGCTTCATACAGGCTCTCAAGCAGCGTGAGCAGACCATGACCCGCACCATGCAGGCTATAATTGACCTGCAGATGCCTTTCTTCACCGAAGGCGATGAGACACTTCTCAAGCCAATGATCCTGAAGGATGTCGCAGAGAAAACCGGATATGACATTTCAACAATATCCAGAGTAACCAGCGGCAAGTATGTACAGACCGAGTTCGGCACATTCCCGCTCAAAGCCTTCTTTACCGACGGCGTCAAAACCAGCAGCGGCGAGGAGGTATCGGTCAAGGAGATTCACCGCATACTGCGTGAAGTAACCAATGCCGAGGACCATACCAATCCCCTTACCGATGAACAGCTCTCGGATATACTGGCGGAGCGCGGATTCAAAGTTGCCCGTCGCACGGTAGCAAAATACCGCGAGCAAATTGGCATACCGGTAGCACGAATGCGCAAAAGTTAATAAATGACAGATATGAAACCAGTAGTAAGTATCATCATGGGCAGCACATCAGATCTGCCCGTTATGGAGAAGGCAGCAGCCTTCCTGGACAGCATCCAGGTCCCGTTTGAGATGAACGCATTGTCAGCTCACCGCACACCTGCAGCCGTTGAGGAGTTTGCCAAGGGTGCACAGGCACGCGGCATCAAGGTTATCATCGCAGCAGCCGGTATGGCAGCAGCCCTGCCCGGCGTTATTGCGGCAAACACCAACGTTCCCGTTATCGGCGTACCTATCAAGGGTATGCTTGACGGTCTGGACGCCATGCTCTCAATCATACAGATGCCCCCCGGAATACCCGTGGCAACCGTAGGCGTGAACGGCGCACAGAACGCAGCCATACTGGCCGCCCAGATCCTGGCCGTAGCCGACACAGAACTGGCAGCACGTCTGGCCGCCCACAAAGAGGGTCTCAAGGATAAGATCGAGAAGGCCAACGCCGAGCTGAGTCAGGTAAAATACAACTACAAGACCAACTGATAATGGCCGTTTACAACCGCAGGAAATCCATCAGCGTACGTGTGGGTAACACCGCCATAGGCGGCGACAACCCTATACGCCTTCAGTCCATGACCACCACTGCGACCATGGATACAGAGGGCTGCATAGAGCAGGCCATCCGTATTATCCAGGCCGGCGGCGAACTGGTACGCATGACCACTCAGGGTACACGCGAAGCGGAGAACATGCGGCTAATCCGCAAGGGTCTCACAGCCCGCGGTTACAATACCCCGCTGGTGGCCGATGTACACTTCAACCCCGCCGTGGCCGATGTGGCCGCCCGTTATGTGGAGAAAGTGCGCATTAACCCGGGCAACTACGTGGATCCTGCACGCACGTTCAAGCATCTGGAGTATACCGATCAGGAGTATGCACAGGAAATTGAACGCATACGCGACCGTTTCATTCCGTTCCTCAATATCTGCCGTGAACACGGCACCGCCATACGCATAGGCGTGAACCACGGATCACTCTCCGATCGCATCATGAGCCGTTACGGCAACACACCTGCCGGTATGGTTGAGAGTTGCATGGAGTTCCTGCGCATATGCGTGGAGCAGAACTTCATGAACGTGATCATATCCATCAAGGCCAGCAACACGGTTGTCATGATTGAAACCGTACGCCTGCTGGTAAAGGAGATGGACCGCGAGGGAATGGCATTCCCCATCCATCTGGGAGTGACCGAGGCCGGTGAAGGTGAGGACGGACGCATCAAGAGTGCCATCGGCATAGGCGCACTGCTGGCCGAGGGCATAGGCGATACCATACGCGTATCACTGTCCGAGGCTCCGGAGCGCGAGATACCTGTAGCACGCAAACTGGTTGACTATGCGGCAACAAGTGCACAGGTGCGTGCATCGGCCAAGATTGAAAACGGAGTCCTGCAACTGTCATACAATGAGACTTCACTTGAGGATTTCCAACTCCACGCCGCCATGGATGCAGGCGCACTGCTCATTGACGGTAAGGCAAAAGATCTCAAGCTCACTAATCCCAACATGACAGCCGATCAGATAAAATCCACAGAGGAGGCTATCCTGCAGGGAGCACGCATCCGCTTCAGCAAACCCGAGTACATCTCCTGTCCGGGCTGCGGACGGACACTTTACAATCTTGAAGAGACAATTGCACGCATAAAAGCCGCCACAGGCCACCTTAAAGGCGTCAAGATAGCCATCATGGGCTGTATCGTGAACGGACCGGGTGAGATGGCCGATGCCGATTTCGGCTACGTGGGCGCCGGCCGCGGAAAGATAAGCCTCTATCGCGGCAAGGAGTGCATAGAGAAAAATATCCCTGAGGAGAATGCGGTTAAGCGCCTCCTCCAACTGATTGAAGAAACAACAAAAAGATAATATGGAAAACAAATTGACCATCTACAACACCCTTACAAGAAAGAAGGAACTGTTTGAAGCATTGAACCCGCCGCACGTAGGTATGTACGTGTGCGGTCCCACTGTATATGGTGATCCGCATTTGGGTCACGCCCGTCCCGCCATTACCTTTGACATCCTTTTCCGCTACCTGCAGCATCTGGGCTACAAGGTACGCTATGTCCGCAACATCACTGACGTAGGCCATTTGGAACATGATGCCGATGAGGGTGAGGACAAGATTGCAAAGAAGGCACGTCTGGAGCAGCTGGAACCCATGGAGGTAGTTCAGTACTACACCCTGCGCTACCACAAGGCAATGGAGATGCTCAACGTTTTGCCCCCCAGCATCGAACCGCACGCATCGGGCCATATCATTGAGCAGATAGAACTTGTAAAGCAGATTCTGGACAACGGCTATGCATACGAGAGTCAGGGCAGCATCTACTTTGACGTGAACAAGTACAACAAGGATCATCACTACGGCATACTTTCAGGCCGTAACCTGGATGACGTACTCAATACAACCCGTGAACTTGACGGTCAGGAGGAGAAACACAACCCCGCTGACTTTGCCCTTTGGAAGAAAGCCCAGCCTGAGCACATAATGCGCTGGCCTTCACCCTGGAGCAACGGATTCCCCGGCTGGCACTGCGAGTGCACCGCCATGGGCCGCAAGTATCTGGGTGAGCGCTTTGACATACACGGAGGCGGCATGGACCTGATATTCCCTCACCACGAGTGCGAGATTGCACAGGCTGTTGCCAGCCAGGGTCATGACATCGTTCACTACTGGATGCACAACAACATGATCACCATCAACGGACAGAAGATGGGCAAGTCACTGGGTAACTTCATCACCCTGAACGAGTTCTTTACCGGTCAGAACAAGAACCTAAAGCAGGCATACAGCCCCATGACCATCCGTTTCTTCATACTGATGGCCCACTACCGCGGCACCGTAGATTTCAGCAATGACGCCCTGCAGGCTGCCGAGAAGGCCATGAGCCGTCTGATGGAAGCTTATAACGCCATAGGCCGCATACAGCCCGCCGACGAGAGCACTGTAAGCGTAAGTGAATTCAAAGCCAAGTGCTACGAAGCAATGGATGATGACCTCAATACACCTATCGTGATAAGCCACCTGTTCGATGCCGCCAAGGTAATCAACCAGGCAGTGGATGGCAATGCCAAACTCTCATCAGCCGATGTTCAGGAACTTAAGTCTCTGTTCGATACATTCCTCTTTGAAATACTCGGAATCAAAGCCGAAGAGGGTGGTGGCAGCGGCCGGGAAGAGGCATTCGGCAAAGTTGTCGACATGCTCCTCGAACAGCGTGCCATTGCCAAAGCTAACAAAGACTGGGCAACCAGTGATAAGATACGCAATGAGTTAACCGCTCTCGGATTCGAAATCAAGGATACCAAGGACGGTGCTACATGGAAACTCAACCGATAATATGAAGAATTCCGCCATTATTCTGACAGTCCTGTTCATGGCTCTCTCCTGCGGAGGACGGAAAGCTACCACTTCAACCGCTCCAGCCACAGTTGAGACACCTGACTTCTGTGCCGACAGCGCATTCAACTACATAAAGACACAGACCGATTTCGGTCCTCGTGTGCCTAACACAGACGCACAACTGGAGTGTGCCGTATGGCTGATGAAAAAACTTGAATCATTTGGTGCAGACACATACCTTCAAGGATTTGAATCTGTTACTTTTGACAAGACAAAGATACGCTGCTACAACATCATAGGCAGTTTCAACCCGGACTGTCCTACACGAGTAATCCTGTGCTCACACTGGGACAGCCGCCCCTGGGCAGACAATGATCCCGATCCGGCAAACTGGACCAAGCCTGTTGATGCAGCCAATGATGGAGCAAGCGGTGTGGCCGTTATACTGGAAATTGCCCGCCAGCTTCAGATAAAAGCACCTGAAATAGGCGTCGACTGCATTTTCTTTGATGCCGAGGATTGGGGACCGGGTGATAACTATCAAGGAGAGCATCTTGAAACTTATTGGGGACTCGGCACACAATTCTGGGCTAAAAAACCACACGTTGAAGGTTACCGGGCACGATATGCCATACTGCTTGACATGGTTGGTGGCAAAGGAGCCGCTTTCTGTCGTGAAGGATACTCCATCATGTTCGGCAAACATATAGTGGACAAGGTATGGAGCGCAGCAGGCAAATTGGGATATGGTTCAATTTTCCTGCCTGTAAACGGCGGATACGTTACCGATGACCATTATTTCATAAACACCATGGCAAAAATACCTGCCATAGACATTGTGCCTTACCTACCCAACTGCAAGGAAAGCTCTTTCGGACCTACATGGCACACCACTAATGACAATATTGACAATATCGACAAAAGAGTCCTTGAAGCTGTCGGAAAGACACTGATAGAGGTTATTTACAACGAAAAACCATGACAATAGACGAACTTCAGGAAGAGGTGATAGAAGAGTTCAGCGCCTTTGACGACTGGATGGACAAATACCAGATGATAATAGACCTGGGTAATGAACAGCCGCCTCTGGATTCTGCATACAAAACAGAAGATAATCTGATAGACGGATGCCAGAGCCGTGTCTGGCTTCATGCCTATATGCAAGACGGACTCGTTCACTTTGAGGCCGACAGCGATGCCATCATAACCAAAGGATTGATTGCACTGCTTATCAGGGTACTCTCAGACCATACTCCGGCAGAGATTCTTGACAGTGACGTTCACTTTATAGATGCAATAGGACTTACCCAACATTTGTCGCCCACCCGCAGCAACGGCCTGCTTTCCATGCTCAAACAGATAAAAACCTATGCATTAGCCTATTCAAAAAGTTGAACAACTCAACCAAATTTTATAAATTTGCAAACCAAACTAACGAATTAACGCATAATTATACAAATATGAACGGTAAATACTGGAATGAGGAGATTGAGACAATGCCCCGCAAACAGCTTGAGAAGCTGCAGGTAGAGCGTCTCAAGAAAACCGTGGAGATTGCAATGGGCAGCGAGTTCTACGCTCCCAAATTCAAGGAATTGGGCATAACCCCGGAGAGCATCAAGTCTGTTGAGGATATCAAGAGATTCCCCTTCACCACCAAGAATGATCTCCGCGCCACCTATCCTTTCGGTATAAAGTCAATACCACTGGACAAGGTTGTCCGCCTGCACTCTTCAAGCGGAACCACCGGTAATCCCACAGTAATCCTTCACTCACAGAAAGACCTTGACGAGTGGGCCGATGCAATGGCACGCTCAATGTACTGCATAGGTCTGCGTAATACCGACATCATACAGAATACATCAGGTTACGGAATGTTCACCGGCGGACTGGGCATACAGTATGCAGCAGAGCGTCTGGGTGCACTGACCGTTCCCGCAGGTGCAGGTAACAGCAAACGCCACGTAAAGTTCATAACTGACTTCGGTACAACCGCCCTGCACTGCATTCCTTCATATGCAACCCGTCTGGCAGCAGCCTTTGAGGAGGAAGGAATTGATCCGCGCAACACCACAGTCCACACACTTATCATCGGTGCCGAACCCCACTCAGAAGCCCAGCGCAAGCGTATTGAGGAGATTTGGGGAGCAAAAGCATACAACAACTTCGGTATGAGTGAAATGTGCGGTCCCGGTGTGGCAATCGAATGTCAGGAGCAGAACGGAATGCACATCTGGGAAGACAACTACATTGTTGAGATTCTGGATCCCGAGACTTTGGAGCCCGTTCCGGAGGGTGAGCTCGGAGAACTGGTTCTGACTACACTGAACCGCGAGGCTATGCCGCTGTTCCGCTACCGTACACGCGACCTTACCCGCATTCTGCCGGGTGACTGCCCCTGCGGACGTACACATGTCCGTCTGGCACGTTTCCAGGGCCGTAGCGACGATATGATGATTGTCAAGGGCGTGAACATCTATCCTATCCAGATAGAGAAGATCCTGATGCAGTTCCCCGAGCTGGCCAGCGATTACCTTATCACCATCGAGACCGTCGGCGACAACGACGAGATGACCATCGAAGCCGAACTTGCTCAGGCTACAGATGATTTCAGCATGCTCCAGAACCTGACCAAGGAGATTACCCGCCGCCTCAAGGATGAGATCCTTCTCACACCCAGAGTAAAACTTGTAGGCAAGGGTGTCATCCCGCAGTCAGACGGAAAGGCCAAGAGAGTAAATGATTTGCGTCATAACCACTAATAAAAGGACATTATGAAGACCATTAAGCAGATTTCAATATTTCTTGAGAACCAGCGCGGCAAACTGAGTGATATTCTGACCGCCCTCAAGGACCAGAACATAGAGATCCAGGCCGCATCAGTAGCCGATACCACCGAGTACGGCATACTGCGTCTTATCACCTCAAACCAGAAGAAGGCTGCCGAACTGCTCTCTGCAAAGGGACATCTGGTAAACCTTAACGAGGTTCTTGCCATCCAGGTTGAGGCCGATACCGCCGCATTTGCTGATGCAATTGACGCTCTTACCGCAGGCGGCTGCTCAATCAGTTACCTCTATACATTCCATAAGGACGGCAAGCTTGTGCTCATTATCCGTCCCGCCAGCCTTGAAAAAGCCGAGAAAGTTGCAACAGAAAGCGGACTCACACTCATACAGGGTTGGGAATAAACAATATGCCTTAATAACCTAAAAACCATACCATCATGTTTCTCAAAATTCTGATTCTGATATTGTTCTTTGCCGTGATGATCGGCGTTGGAATCTACTGCCGTAAAACCGCAAACAACGTACAGGGATTTGTACTGGGTGACCGTAAGGTAGGCTCATGGCTTACTGCTTTTGCATTCGGCACATCATATTTTTCGGCCGTAATCTTTGTAGGATATGCAGGCCAGTTCGGTTGGAAGTACGGACTTTCAGCCACATGGATAGGACTTGGCAACGCCCTCATAGGCTCTCTGCTTGCATGGAGAATCCTGGGCCGACGTACACGTCTTATGACACAGTACCTTCAGAGCGCAACCATGCCTGATTTCTTTGGACAGCGCTTCAACTCTCAGGCTCTCAAGGTTGCCGCATCAGTAATCGTATTCGTATTCCTTATCCCTTATACCGCATCTCTGTATAACGGTCTGTCACGTCTGTTCGGACTCTCATTCGGTATAGACTACAGCTGGTGCGTTCTGGGAATGGCTGTTCTGACCGGTATCTACGTGCTGGTAGGAGGTTACATGGCCACTGCAGTAAACGACTTCATCCAGGGTATGATCATGCTCATAGGTATTGTAGCCGTAATACTCTCCGTCCTGAACGGTAACGGCGGATTCACCGCAGCAATTGAGAAACTGTCACAGATTCCCAGCGAGGCTGCTCCGGGTCTTAACGGAGCCTTCACTTCGTTCTTCGGACCTCAGCCCATCTGGCTGCTTGGTGTGGTGCTGCTCACATCACTCGGCACATGGGGCCTGCCTCAGATGGTCGGCAAGTTCTACGCCATCCGTGACGAGGCCGCAATCCGCAAGGGCACATTCATATCAACCTTCTTTGCCATCATCGTTGCAGGCGGTTGCTACTTCCTGGGTGGTTTCGGCCGTCTGTACGGTAACGTGATAGAGTTTGCACCCAACGGCAACCCCATCTACGACAGCATCGTTCCCTCAATGCTTCAGACCCTGCCTGACCTGATGATCGGCGTTGTTATAATTCTGGTGCTCTCAGCATCCATGTCAACCCTCTCATCACTGGTTCTGACATCGGGTTCAACCCTCACCCTTGATATTATCAAGCCTGCCATGGCCAAGGGCGGTAAGAACATGAGCGAGAAGTCACAGCTTCTCTCCATACGTCTTTTGGTGGTCTTCTTCATAGCTGTTTCATCCGTGCTGGCCATCATCCAGGCCAAGAGCTCGGTTACATTCATAGCTCAGCTCATGGGTATAAGCTGGGGTGCTCTTGCAGGCGCATTCCTTGCTCCGTTCCTCTATGGTCTGTACTGGAAAAAGACTACTAAAGCCTGTGT
>Ga0310696_10005657_pt1 | contig 15024 bp, 8 predicted proteins | sample AusTroGonzalo_MG_4_FD_203885 | JGI IMG/M metagenome (GOLD analysis project Ga0310696, IMG submission 203885) | Bovine rumen microbial communities from tropical cattle in Woodstock, Queensland, Australia - Gonzalo_02 (v2) (version 2) | ecosystem: Host-associated > Mammals > Digestive system >...
CTTGTGGTCGCTGTCGAGGTTTTTGCAGTGGGTGGGGTGTATGCACGAGTAGCGGCTGCATTTGCGACACAGCGTCTTGTCCTTGCCTCCCATGCGGTACATGTTGGCCGAAGGGCCGCCCAAATCGGTTATCACTCCTTTGAAATCGGGACGCTGGGCGAGCAGCTCTATCTCTTTCAGCACCGACTCCTCGCTGCGGCTCACCACCTGCTTGCCTTGATGAGCCGAGATGGTGCAGAACGAACACCCTCCAAAGCAGCCTCGGTGTATGTTCACCGAGAATTTTATCATCTCAAAGGCGGGTATCGCGCCGCGTTTGGCGTATTTGGGGTGCGGCATTCGCATATAGGGCAGGTCGAAACTGTGGTCGATGTCGGCTTGGGTGAAAGGCTCGTCGGGAGGATTCACCACAACGCTTTTCCCGCCAACGGACTGAATAATGCGGCTTGCCTCTATCTTATTGCTTTCCAATTCGATATGATGGAAATTCTGTGCCTGTTTGAATTTGTCTTTCAGGCATGCTTCGTGGGGGTGGAGTTTTATGGCGGGCCAGCGGTCGTCGTCGGGTGGCGCGGGGGACAGGTAGCCTGTCTGTGGCAGCGAGTGCAGCTCGTTTATGCTTTTCCCTTGGCTCAGAGCCTGGGCTATCTCCACCATTATTTTCTCACCCATGCCGTAAACCAGCAGGTCGGCGGGGACGTCGGCAAGGATGGAGGGCTTCAGCGTGTCCGACCAGTAGTCGTAGTGCGAGAAACGTCGCATGGATGCCTCAATGCCGCCCACTATTACGGGTGTGTCGGGGAAAATCTGTTTCAGTATGCGAGTGTAAACGTATGCAGCGTAGTCGGGACGGAAGCCTGCCTCGCCTCCGGGGGTGTAGGCGTCGTTGGAGCGACGGCGGCGCGAGGCGGTGTAGTGGTTCACCATGCTGTCCATGCAGCCCGAGGTTACGCCGAAAAACAGTCGTGGCTTGCCTAATTTGCGGAAATCGCGCAGGTCGTCGCGCCAGTTGGGCTGTGGCAAGATGGCCACACGGAATCCTGCCGCCTCAAGGCAACGTCCTATCACGGCATGGCCGAAACTGGGATGGTCCACGTAGGCGTCGCCGGACACCATTATCACATCCACATAGTCCCAGCCAAGACGTTTCAGCTCGTCGGCAGTTATAGGCAGGAATCCGCTCATTGTTGTTTATATGAAAAAGGGCCATCAGCCGACAGCCCTTTTTGTTGTTATCCGTTGTGTTGTTTATTTCATGTGTTTCAGTCCGGGGAGCTCTATTCCCGAAAGGAATTCCAGCATGGCGCCGCCGCCTGTCGAAACAAACGACATTTTGTCCATCATGTTTAGCTGTTGCAGAGCCGAGATGGAGTCGCCGCCGCCGGCCACGGAGAAAGCGCCGTTTTGTGTGGCTTCGGCCACAGCTTCGGCCACGCCGAAAGTGCCTTTGGCAAAGTTGGGCATCTCGAACACACCCATAGGACCGTTCCACAGTATTGTCTGCGATTTCAGTATCACCTCGCGGAAAAGCTCTATGCTCTTGGGACCGCAGTCCACAGCTTCCCAACCGTCGGGGATTTCGTCGCCTTTCACAAGCATGCAGTTGGCGTCGTTGCGGAAATCGTCGATAACCATGCAGTCGATGGGCAGGTAAAGGTTCACGTTGTTTTTCTTCATCTTCTCCACAAGGTCGAGGGCCACGTCGAGTTTGTCGTCTTCGTGTATGGAGTTGCCTATCTTTCCGCCGAGGGCTTTGGTGAAGGTGTAACGCATACCGCCACCGATAATCATATTGTCAACTTTGGAGATAAGGTTTTCCAAAACGTCGATTTTGCCGGAGATTTTGGAGCCGCCGATGATGGCTGTGAAGGGACGTTTGGGGGTGCCGAGCAGGTAGCTCAGGTTTTCCACCTCGCGTTCCATCAGGAATCCGAAATAGTGGTCGTTGGGGAACAGCTCGGCCAGCAGAGCCACCGAGGCGTGGGCGCGGTGTACGGTGCCGAAAGCGTTGTTTACGTAGGCGTCGCCAAGTTTGGCAAGTTCTTTGGCAAATTCCATGTCGCCGTCGGTCTCGCCTTTGTAGAAACGTATGTTCTCGAGCAACATCACATCGCCTTCCTTCATGCCGTTGACCATATTGGTAACTTCTTCGCCAAGAAGCGACTGGGTGAACAGCACTTCTTTTCCGAGAATTTCGGAGATGCGTTTTGCAACGTTTTTCAGAGAGTATTTCTCGTCGAACTCACCCTTGGGACGGCCGAGGTGCGACATTATTATAGTCTTGGCGCCGTCGTTGATGAGTTTTTGCATGGTGGGTACCGACTTGCGAATGCGGGTGTCGTCGGTTATGTTGCCGTTTTCGTCGGTGGGAACGTTGAAGTCCACGCGAAGCAGCACGCGTTTTCCTTTAAGGTTTACGTCTTTGATATGTTTCATGGGTTTTGTGTTTTTGTATCGGGGTTGTTTTATAATTAAAAAGGACTTCAAAGCGGTTTGCGTTTGGCTTCAAAGTCCTCCGTTTGTTACATTACAAAAATGTTTTTTTATTTATCGTTGAGCTGCCAATTAAACAATTCAACAGTTCAACATTTTATGCGTGTTCTTCTTCAGGGTTATGCACTGCCATGCCTATGTATAAGGACGAAAGCATTGCGAAAACGTATGCCTGGATGAAAGCCACAAGGCATTCCAGAGCGCTGATGAACAGGCTGAAGATTACCGACACGGGCGAAACGCCGTATCCAACGCCTGCCGACATAGTGTTTCCGAAAATGAATATCAGGAATATGAAACCGAGGGTTACGATGTGGCCTGCGGTGATGTTGGCAAAAAGTCGGACCATAAGCACGAAAGGCTTGGTGAACATACCTACAAATTCTACCAAAGGCATGATGGGCAGCGGGAATTTAAGCCACCAAGGCACGCCCGGAGTGTTGAAAATGTCTTTCCAATAGTGTTTGTTGCCCGAGAAAGTGGTGATAAGGAAAGTTATCACGGCCAAAACGCCTGTAATGGCGATGTTGCCGGTAACGTTTACACCGCCGGGGAAGAAAGGCACAAGGCCCAGAATGTTACACAGGAAAATGAAAAGGAAAAGCGTGAGGATGTAGGGCAGATAGCGTTGGTAGTGCTTTTCGCCGATGATGGGAACCACCACGCCGTCGCGGATAAACAGTATCAGTATTTCCATCAGCGACTGCAGTCCTTTGGGCGCTTTGCCGGCGTTTCTGATGCAGCTGCGTTTAACGCTGAACAGGATGAGAAGCAGTATCAGCGAAGCAATCATAACCGAAACGGCCACTTTGGTGATGGAGAAATCGAGGGGTTTTACAAAGGCTCCGGCCTCGTCGACAATGGGGTTGCCGTTTTCGTCGGCGTAGGCAATCTCCTGAGCTTCGGTGCCGCCTCCTACCAAGGTGTAGCCCTTGTAGGCTTCTTCACCGTGGTGGAATTTCGACGACATGAAAACGTCGAGTTTACCGTCGCGGGTGTTGTAAAGTATTATAGGAAGGGGAATGGAGATGTGTTTCTCGTCGGCCTGACCTTCGTTCAAGGTCATGATATGCCATTCGTGGGCGTCGGAGATGTGCTCGATGATTTCGGCGCCGGGGTTGAACCCTTCTTCTTTTTCGTTTTCGGTTGTTGTTGCGGCCGCTGCGGACTCGGTGTCGTTTTGGGCCAAGGCGAAATTTGTTGTCAGTGTTAGTGCACAAAGTGCGGCAATAAATACTTTAATTCGCATATAATCAAGTTTTTATTTCTCTGTTCTATGTTTTTGTCGGTTTGGCAAATATACGTTTTTTTTTGAAACTATGCAAAAAAAATGTTTTTTCTAATCATCGTCGTCGATAAAGTCGAAAATATCGGTCTGCGGAGCCACGAAAAGATTCAGCTGGTTTTCTATCGGCAGGTCGCCTATTGTACTTTTGAATTTCTGCATCTCGCTGTGTACCATCTGCTTGACGGCCTTGCCTTTGGTTATGGATTTCGATGCGGCATAGAGTTTCAGTAGCTCGAAATCGCGTTCCGAAACGCTGATGGCCAGGCGATGTTTTTTGGGTTTGCTGTTTTTTTTCTTGCTTACAGACATTATTTTTTGATGATTGTTTTCGGTGTCAAAATTACTATTTTTTTGCCGAAAAAAAAGTTCAAATTTGTTTCTGTTATTAACAAAAAGTGTTTAAAATGGGGTATAGTATTGATAATTAGTGTTTTAATGTAAGAAATTTTGCTGAGATATAGACATTGTAATCTTTGTTTTGTTGTTGTCCCGATGTTTTTTTTCAATATTTTTTTTGAAAAAGTATGATATGTGAGAAAAAAATGTTATCTTTGCAACCGCAGTTTTTATGCAGAATTGCATGTAAAATTTGCTGTAGTTAGTATTCAGACTGCATTTGTGTGGTGCAAATACGGCAATTATTTTTCGATGCGATGTATCAAAAACCGCTATAAAGTGTCATATATAATGTTTTGAACACAAATTTTGATTGGAATTGAAAAACAAAAAAAGTTTATAGAAATGAGTAAACGTATAGTTAAATCTCTTGTTGCAATAGCGCTGTTTGTTAGTTGCGCTTATCAAGTGAATGCACAAGGCGGTATAGCCACTGTGCCATACTTTTGCGATTTTGAAAACGCCGTGGAACGTACCCAATGGGCTTTTCGTAACGGCACGCAGATGAACAAATGGTATGTGGATACTGCTACAAACAACGGCGGCAGCTATAGCTTGTACATTTCGAACACCAACGGAGCTACCCACAATTACGACAATGCCACTGCAAGTTACACATGGGCATGCCGTCAGATAGCACTTGTAGCCGGACTTTACAATATTTCTTTCGATTGGAAAGCTCAGGGTTATACCACGGTTCATTATATGAGGGCCTATCTCGTTCCGGCAAACCTTTTCAACGGCAACGCCGGCTCTACTACAGGTTTCCAGACTTCGGGTACTCCTACAGGCTGGATACCCATCAACTCAACTTATCCCACGGGTGCTTTAATGAACTTGCAAAGCCGTTGGCAGAACGTATATATAGGAAATGTGTCTATTACTACCACGGGTAACTATTATATTGTCTTTGGCTGGGTGAACACCTCGGTAAGCACTACAGGTTTGCAACCTCCTGCCGCTGTGGACAATATACAGATTACTACAGCCACATGTCCCCGTCCCGACAACCTTTCGGTGGTAGCTACCTCGGCCAGTGGTAATGCCACCGCAAGCTGGACAGAGACAGGCGTTGCCAGACAATGGCTTCTCGAGTACAGCACCTCGTCGAGTTTTGCCAGAGGTACAAGGCAGATTTTCCTTGATTTGAACAATCCTCGTTGCTCTATGAATGGCAACACTGTTTCATACTCAGGACTTTCAGGTCTGCAACCTTACACATCTTATTATTTCCGTGTTAGAGCGTTGTGCGACACTACAGCGGCCGCCGGCGACAGTTCGATGACGTCGGTTGTGTTCAACTTCCGTTTCTGCCCGAGCAACATAGGCTGTATCGATTTTACCAACCTCACCGGACCGAACTGCGTGTGTACCTATGGAACAGCCTCCAACACTTCTGGAACAGGAGGAACATATCCATGGGGTAGCTCTTCGCATCAGGGACCGTATTCCACAGTAGGTGTGGTTGACAACGGTCCGCGCGCATACGGCTACGTTAACGGCTCGGCAAATGCCAACTCCGCCAGCCGTCATACAGTACATACCGATGCCACGGCTATGGACTCGTTGAGCAACTATCAGTTACCTATTATTCCTGCCGGCGAATGTGCTTCGGTTCGTTTGGGCTGTGCCTACGGTTCTTATTTCTGTCAGGCAGCGACTTACGATTTCGTTGTGGATACCAATGTCGCCGACATCATTGTGCTGAAATATGCACTTTCGGTATATAACCCCGGACACCCTGCCGACCAGCAACCTCGTTTCACTATGCAGCTGCTCGACAGTACTGGCCAACTTATCGACCCTGTTTGCGGTGTGGCTGACTTCAATGCTACAAACGCCGCCTCCGACGCCGACAGACCTGGCTCTCCTTGGCACAGCGGATTAGGCTATGGCGTTTATTACAGAGATTGGACACCTGTGGGAATTGAAGTGTCGCGCTATCATGGACAGAGTATAAAAGTTCGTCTGACCACTTTCAACTGCGGTCAAGGTGGTGCTAACCACTATATGTATGCATATTATACACTGGGTTGTACAAAAGGAAGAATTACTTCGACATCGTGCGGAGGCGGAAGTGTGGCTACGACACTTACAGCACCTTCGGGATTCAACTACCGTTGGTACACAGGCCAAAACCCGAATGTGACAGTTTCCACACAACAGACAGTTACAGTACAACTCGACAGCACGATGTACTACTGCGAAGTGTCGTTTGTGGATAACCCCAACTGCCACTTCACAATGTCAACCCTCGCAACCCTGCGTTATCCGAGAGCCTTCTTCACGGGTACCACTTCTTCCGACAGTTGTTTGTACCGTCTGCGTCTGCGCAACCATAGCCGTATAACAACCGATCCATCCGACACAACATCAATAGGCCCGTGCGAGAGCTTCTTCTGGGATTTCGGCAACGGACAGACATCCACGGCAGAAAATCCTGTTGTTACATATTCTCAACCCGGATCTTACACAGTGAAATTGATAGCCCAACTTAACGATGGCGATTGCGCCGACACCATTACCCATCGTTTCACTTTCCGTCCGCCGCTCACAAGCCGCATTATAGCTCCTCGCAGGGTATGCTACGGCGATACCGCTTTCCTGCGTGCCGCTTCCCGCGGATATGTCGAATATCATTGGAACACGGGTTACACACGCGACTCGCTGTATGTAGTGCCCGACTCCACAACACAATATACCCTTATAGCCCGCGACAGTATAGGATGCGTGGACACTATGAGAGCAACCGTGGCCATTACCGACTGTAATATCTTCGATACTACATGCCGCAACGAACGCTATCTGAGTTATGGTTTCAATATACCGGCCAGCACCTTGCGCAACTACGCCGACACTTTGGTAGTGTTCGAACGCCATCAACGCTCGCATTTCGGTGTGGATAGCGTAACAATACTGAATCTTCTGATATGGGATACATTCGAGCATGTTACTTATGACACATTCTGTTTTGGCGACCCATACTCATTCTACGACATACCTCTTACTCGCGGCGGCCGTTATGCACAACGTTTCCTCAATATACATGGATGCGACAGCATAATCTATCTTGAACTTGAGGAGCTGCCTCGTCCAACCCTCGAACTGCACCACAGCTACGTGCCTTGCTTCAACTATCCTGTAACTCTTATTGCCAACCGTACAGGCAGCGACTGGATTCGCTGGTCGTCGTCACCGGTGGACACTTCCTTGTCGGGATACGAGACCTTGGATACCATTGTGGTGAAACCGCATGAAAGGACAATTTACACAGCTGTTACCGGCCGCGACAATTATCCTTGTACCACATCGGCACAAACTATAGTGAACCTCGAAACCGACCTCAAGGCATACATCCACACATCGCAAGAAGCCGCCAACTACGACAACATGCAGGTGATATTCTCCGACCGCAGTACCGACAACACAGGCCGTAGATGGTATCTGCGCGATTTCAACCTTCCCGTCGGCACAGATGAAAACTACATCTACACATTCGATGCCCGTGAGGATTCGGTGAAAGTGATACTTGTGGCCTATATCGAAGGCACCGAATGTCTCGACACCACAAGCGTTACAATACCGCTGTTCAAGGCTTCGATTTGGGTTCCCACGGCATTCACTCCCGACGAACTTGACAATAACGAGTTCTTTGTAGGCGGTATCGAATTGTTCGACTTTGAGATAACCATCTACAACAGAAATGGTTACAAAGTGTACTACTCAACCGACCCCGCCGGACATTGGAACGGTGGTCTCAACAACGACAGCTCGAAACCTGCTCCGGCAGGCAACTATACCTACAAGATTACCTACAAGTCGCTTTCGCAACCCGACCGAGTTTATAACAAAGTGGGTTCGGTGCTTCTGATAAGGTAATAATAAGTATAGGTACTTCGTACAATCATATAAACAACACCCTGTTTATTTCAGGGTGTTGTTTTTTTGTTTCAAAATGGTGCTGTCAGGTGTCAAGATAAAAAACAAGAATTAATAACAAACTAAAACGAAGTAGTTATGAGCAAGCAAACAATCAAAAAAACGGTCTTAGGAGTAATACTTTTAATGTGTTGGCTCAATAATGCGGTAGCTCAGTTCGGTATAGCAACCATACCCTATTCGTGTGATTTTGAGAGTGCTGCGGAACGTTCCCAGTGGATTCTCCTGAATGGTCAGCAGACCAACAAATGGTGTGTCGACACTGCTACGCGTTGCGGCGGAAACCATAGTTTGTATATTTCTAACACTGGCGGCACTACATACAACTACGACCCCTCCGTGGCAAGTTCCACATGGGCATACCGTCAGATAGCCATTGTGGCTGGACTTTACAATATATCGTACAACTGGAAAGGCCAAGGCTACTCCAACACTCATTATATGAGAGCGTATCTTGTGCCCGCGTCGCAGTTCAACGGCGGGGCAGGTTCGGCTACAGGTTTCCAGACAACAGGACACCCCAACGGCTGGATTCCAATAGACGCAAGCTACCCCAATGGAAGCTTGATGAACCAGCAAAGCACATGCCGTAATCTTTATTTGGGCAATGTGTCTGTCCCCGCAACAGGGACCTATTACCTTTTGTTCGGCTGGACCAACAACGTTTACAATAGTCAGGGTTTACAGCCCCCTGCAGCCATAGACGATATACAGATAACCACTGCCACCTGTCCTCGTCCCGAAAACCTTTCGGTGCGCACCGTGTCGTCGAACGGAACAGCCGAGGCATCCTGGACGGAAATGGGAAACGCTACGATGTGGTTGCTGGAATACAGCACTTCGCCAACGTTCATACCTTCAACTTCTATAATTGTGACTAATCCCAATGGGGGCACAGTGACTTCTGGTCCTTTGACAGGATTCCAGCAGTCGACGGCATATTATTTCAGAGTGCGGGCCATTTGCGACACCACTTTTGGCAATGGCGACACTTCCATGACATCGCTGGTGTACAACTACCGATTCTGCTCGGGCAACGTTGGCTGTATCGATTTTACCAACCTCAGGGCTCAAGGTGTAACATGTACATACGGTACTTATCAAAACTACAGGCAATACAGTGGTAATTATCTCGGACCTTATGCAAATTACGGCGTGGTGGATTTGGGTCCGGGTAGTTACGGCAGGTCATCGGCACAACCGGGAAGCCGTCATACAATCAATACCGACCCCAACGCTGTGGATCCTATATTCCCACAGATTTCCAAGATACCGCCAAACGAATGTGCTTCGGTACGACTGGGCTCGTTATACGGTGGCTATATTTGTCAGTCGGTATCGTATCAGATGCTTGTAGATTCGGCTCAGGCGGATATTCTGTTGTTCAAATATGCATGTGTGTTCAACGATGCAGGACATGGCGCATCGCAGCAGCCACGCTTTGTGTTGGAAATCCTCGACCAGCAGGGCAATCTTATCAGTCCCAACTGCGGTGCGGCCGACTTCAACGCAACCGATGTTACAAGTGGAACAATCGGAGGTACATGGTATTCCCGACAGGGTTCGGTAACTTATATCGATACCATTGTTGATTCGAATACGGGAGCCGTCAACTGCTCGACAATGACATTCACTACTTATTCCAATGGATTGCGAGGAAGAGACTGGACACCCATGGGTTTGAACATAGCCCAGTATCATGGTCAGACCATAACCGTGCGTATCACTTCGTTCAACTGCGGACAGTCGGGTCCCAACCACTGTGGATATGTGTACTATACACTTGGATGTACAAAGGGTCGCATCACTTCCAACTCGTGCGGCGGAGGCAGCGTATCCACAACGCTTACTGCTCCTTCGGGATTCAACTACCGATGGTACACCGCACGAAATCCCAACCAAGTGGTGTCGCGACAGCAGACGGTTACGGTGCAGGTGGATAGTACCATGTACTACTGCGACGTGAGTTTTGTGGACGACTCCAGCTGTCACTTCACACTTTCCACATTCGTGTCGCAACGTTATCCACGTGCCAGTTTCACGGCTTCGATGTCAACTGACAGTTGCTTGTATCGTCTGCGTCTCCACAACACCAGCCGTATCACATCCGACCCCTCCGACACCAATTCGATAGGCTCTTGCGAGAGTTACTTCTGGGATTTCGGCAACGGACATACTTCCACAGCCGAAAATCCGACCGTAACTTATTCGCAGCCCGGTACATATACCGTTAAACTGATTGCACAGATCAATAACAGGGAATGTGGCGACACCATAATTCGTCAGTACACTTTCCGTCCGCATGTTCCAAGTAGACTTATAGCTCCGCGCAGGGTATGCTACGGCGATACCGCTTTCCTGCGTGCCGCCTCGCGAGGATATGTGGAATACCATTGGAACACCGGCTATACACGCGACTCGCTGTTTATAGTGCCCGATTCCACAACCCAATACACCCTTATAGCCCGAGACAGCATAGGATGCGTGGACACCATGAGGGCTACAGTGGCAATAAACGACTGCAATATCTACGACACGGTTTGTCGCAACGAACGTTATTTGAGCTATGGTTTCAACATACCGGCCAACACTTTGCGCAACTACGCCGACACAGTGGTTATTTTCGAACGCCATCAACGCTCGCACTTCGGCGTGGACAGCGTAACGATACTCAACCTCTTGGTTTGGGATACCAACGAAACGGTAACCTACGACACCTTCTGTTATGGCGACCCATACACTTTCTACGACATACCTCTTACCCGCGGCGGCCGTTACGCACAGCGTTTCACCAACATACACGGATGCGACAGCATAATATACCTCGAACTTGAGGAACTGCCTCGTCCCACCCTCGAACTGCACCACAGCTACGTGCCTTGCTTCAACTATCCTGTAACTCTTATTGCCAACCGAACTGGCGGCGATTGGATTCGCTGGTCGTCGTCGCCGGTGGACACATCCTTGTCGGGATACGAGACTCAGGACACAATAGTGGTAAGACCCCACCAGAGGACAATTTACACAGCCGTTACCGGTCGCGACAACTATCCATGTACCACATCGGCACAAACTATAGTGAACCTCGAAACCGACCTCAAGGCATACATCCATACTTCGTCCGAAGCCGCAAACTTCAGCGATATGCAGGTGGTGTTCTTCGACAGAAGCCGCGACAATACTGGTCGCCAATGGTATTTGAACGATTTTAACCTGCCTGTGGGCAACGAAGAAAAATATATCTATACTTTCGACCCGATGGATGATTCGGTAACAGTGCTGCTTGTGGCCTATATAGAAGGTACCGAATGTCTCGACACCACGAGTGTTACAATCCCGTTGTTCAAGGATGCTTTGTGGGTGCCCAACGCTTTCACTCCCGACGAAAAGGAAAACTACGAGTTTGAGGTGAAAGGCGTGGAAGTAATCGATTATGAGATTTCTATCTATAACCGCGTTGGCTATATGGTGTTCCAGACAGAACTTTCACAAAAGTGGGTTCGGTACTGATGATAAGATAATTCATGTAACCAAAGTTTTAATTAGTACTGGAGGCTCCGTTGTACGACGGAGCTTCTTTTTTTGCGATTGTCGCAAAAAAATCGTACTTTTGCAGTCTAATCATAAGCGTGAAAAATGATGGAAATACTTGTAACAGAACATGTAGAGAAAAACTATTCGGGACACCGTGCGTTGACCGATGTCAGCGTGTCGGCGGCCGAAGGGCGTGTGCTGGGACTGCTGGGGCCCAACGGTGCCGGCAAAACCACCCTCATACGCATCATCAACCTGATAACCGCCCCCGACCAAGGCAAGGTGTTTTTCTGCGGCGAGCCGTTGAAAGCCAAACATATAGAACATATCGGATATCTGCCCGAAGAACGTGGATTGTACAAAAAAATGAAAGTCGGCGAGCAGGCCATGTACCTCGCACGTTTGAAAGGCTTGTCCAAAAACGACGCCGAACAACGTCTGCGCCAATGGTTCAAACGTTTCGAGATAGATGGATGGTGGAACAAAAAAGTGGAGGAACTGTCGAAAGGCATGCAGCAAAAGGTACAGTTCATCGTTACGGTGCTTCACGAGCCACGGCTGCTTATCTTCGACGAGCCGTTCAGCGGTTTCGACCCTATCAACGCCAATCTGCTGAAAGAGGAGATACTGCGGCTGAAAAACAACGGAGCCACGGTGATTTTCTCCACACATAACATGGCATCAGTGGAGGAGATTTGCGACGACATAGTGCTGATAAACAAATCGAGAGCGGTGCTTTCGGGCAGGGTGAACGACATCAAGAACTCTTTCCGCAAAAACATTTTCGACGTGCGTTGCCGCAAGACCGACGAGGAGATAACCTTCGCCGACGGCATTTCGGTACTTTCGCAGACCGCCGACGAGCTGAACACTTTCTTGAAACTGAAAATCGACAACGCTCTGTCGCCCAACGACTTGCTCCGTAGCTTGGTGGATAGGGTGGAAGTGCTGTCGTTTCAGGAAGTACTGCCGAGCATGAACGAGATTTTCATAGAGACAGTGACCAGCAATAACCAGAGTCAAACCGTTGAAAACGAGGAGGGTATATGAGAAAGATATTGTTAGTGATACAAAGGGAATACCTTACGAGGGTTAAAAAGAAATCCTTCTGGATACTCACGTTAATAGTGCCGATTTTGCTTGTGTCCCTTTACGCAATTCCTATCTATCTGGCCACCAATTCGTTGGAGGTGACTCATGTGGCTGTTGTCGATGAAACGGGCTTGTACAACGATTTCCATTCGTCCGACGACATCGTTTACCATTATATGGACAGTTTCGACACGGCATCGGTAGGCAATTCCGACACCGTTGACGTGATGCTGTACATACCCCGTCCTAGATCGGGGGTAGTACCCACCGAGACTTTCGTTTATTTCAAAAACGACGCCCCGAGTCCTTCGGTGAAAAGCGATATGGACAGGCAGTGTCAGGACATGCTGCGGAACAACATACTGCTCGACGTTTACAACATAAACCGCGAGGATTACGATCAGATAAAAAACACTTCGGTGAAATTGCACGTACAGGACTTGGACACTGGCGAGAGCGATTTCAGCGGCATGAAAATGGCCATTGGCCTTGTGCTTTCGTTGCTTATATACATGGCCATATTTATGTTCGGCACCCAGGTGATGCGCGGCGTGATGGAGGAAAAGACCAACCGCATTGTGGAGGTGCTGGTGTCATCGCTAAAGCCGTTCCAGCTTATGATGGGCAAAGTGGTGGGAGTGGCCTTGGTGGGCCTTACGCAGTTCACCCTTTGGATAGTGCTCTCCGGAAGCATCATAACAGCCTTTACCATTGCTAACGCCGACACTTTCGACCGCGCTCGTCAGCAGGAGCAGATACAGATGTTACATTCGCGTGGCGTATCGGCAGAGCAATTGTCAGTCGAGATGCCCGACACCGACATGCAGACCGAGATGGTGCAGGGGCTTCTACACATCCAGTACGGAACCATAGCCATAGCCTTTTTGATATTCTTCATACTCGGCTACCTGCTGTATTCCACACTGTTTGCCGCCGTAGGTGCCATTACCGAGAGCGAACAGGACAACTCACAGTTCGTGCTACCCCTCACCGTGCCGTTGTTGCTAGTGATAATACTCACTCCCACGCTGATAGAGGCACCCAGTGGCTCGCTGGCAATGTGGCTTAGCATGATACCTTTCACCTCGCCAGTGGCGATGATGGTGCGTGTGCCTTTCGGTGTGCCCATTTGGCAAATTGTGGCGTCGGTGGGAATATTGCTGCTTACCATAATAATAGCCGTTTGGGTGGCTGCCAAGATTTACCGCACAGGCATTTTGCTCTACGGCAAGAAAATCACCTACAAGGAACTTTGGAAATGGCTGAGATTCAAGAACTGATATGAAGAAACTGACAATGGACGAACTCAACCGCATCAGCGTTGAGGAATACAAGCAGGCCGAAAAGACCCCGATAGTGGTGGTTTTGGACAACGTGCGGAGTATGAACAATATAGGTTCCGTGTTCCGCACCGCCGACGCTTTCCGTATCGAGAAGATCTACCTTTGCGGCATCACCGCCACGCCACCCCACCGCGACATACACAAGACCGCCCTCGGAGCCGAGAACTCCGTGGATTGGGAGTATGTGGAGGAGACGCTGGATTGCGTGAAACGTCTGCACGACGAAGGTTACGCGGTTTATTCCGTGGAGCAGGCCGAAGGCAGCGTGATGTTGCAGGATTTCAAAGCCGACGGCCGTAAAACCGCCGTGGTATTCGGCAACGAGATCGACGGCGTGGCACAGGAGGTGGTGGATGCCAGCGACGGATGCTTGGAGATACCGCAGTACGGCACCAAACACTCTCTTAACGTGTCCGTTACGGCCGGAATAGTGATGTGGGATTTGTTTTCAAAAATGAAGTTATGATAGAGACAGCACCGAAACCTCAAAAAGCAATACTGGTGAGCGTTTGCACGCAGAACACCACCATGGAGCGTACCACCGAATACCTCAACGAGCTGGCCTTTCTGCTGGAGACGGCAGGAGGGGAGTGCGTAAAGACTTTTGTGCAGAAACTGGAGCGTCCCGACGTGCGTACCTACGTGGGCAAGGGCAAGTTGGAGGAGGTGAAGGAGGCCGTGGACGCCCTCGAGGTGGATTTCGTGATTTTCGACGACGAACTTACGCCCTCACAGTTGCGAAACCTCGAAAAAGAGCTGAAAGTGAGGATATTGGACCGCACTACTTTGATTCTGGACATTTTTGCCAAGCGCGCCCGCACCTCGATAGCCCGCACACAGGTGGAACTGGCTCAGTATCAGTATATGTTGCCGCGACTTACACGTATGTGGACACACCTCGAACGTCAGCGAGGCGGCATAGGCATGCGCGGACCCGGC